>JACZCT010287072.1_pt1 | contig 11036 bp, 10 predicted proteins | sample 8641871 | NCBI WGS metagenome assembly JACZCT01 (sample SAMN15324604, study PRJNA640507) | soil metagenome | isolation source: monocropping sugarcane control | place: China: Luxin town, Laibin City, Guangxi Province | collected 2019-07-25 | depth 10cm m | reverse complement strand
GTATGAGGCTGTTGTTGGTTATAGAAATGGCTGGATTGGGATATTTATATGTATACGGCATTAACGGTATGCAGACTTTGAAAAAACAACGTACAGCCGTTACTACATTAGAAAAAAATGTTTTAGATTTAAAAAATAATATTAAGCAATTAGAAGAAGAAATATATGCATGGCAGACTGATGATTTTTATAAAGAAAAGGTTGCGCGTGAACAATTGCAGATGGCACGCAAGGGAGATGAACTTTTTTATATTGGGGTGTAAAATTTTTTGATATGCTTAATTCGCGTGTGACCCTTCAACAAGTTCCTACTTGGCTAAGACTTTGTCGGACGCGTCAGGGTAAGCGTGGGAAAAGATTGAATTATAAAACAATAATTTTTTTCTCTTTATCAAGTTTTATTATTGCGCTCATCAGCTTTAAACTCACCCTCAGTTTCTTCAGGCGGGCGCCCTATAGAAATGGAGTGAATATTGAGTTAAAAGGATTAAGCGCATACATTAAGGAGCTGTTATGAAATTTACTTTACCTTCTTTACCGTATGCATACGGTGCTCTCGAACCATATATTGATGCACAAACAATGGAAATTCATCATAATAAGCATCATCAGGCATATATAAATAATCTGACTGCAGCTCTTGAAAGATTTCCCGAATTTCAGCCAACATCGGTTGAAAGTTTGCTCATTGATCTGCCTGCAGTACCATCTGATATTCGTACTGCAGTACGTAATAATGGTGGAGGCCATTTTAATCATTCATTATTTTGGCAGATTATGAAACCTAATGGCGGAGGTGAGCCAGACGGATTGCTTGCGCAAGAAATCAAAAAGTCATTTGGTAGTTTTGCAGAATTTCAAGAGTTGTTTAATGCTCAGGCAAAAGCAGTTTTTGGAAGTGGTTGGGCATGGCTTTCTGTTGATAAAGATGGAAAATTGGTGGTAACTGGATTGCCTAATCAAGATTGTCCGCTTTCTTATGATGAAGAACCTCTTATGGGCCTTGATGTATGGGAGCATGCTTATTATCTTAAATACCAAAATAAACGACCTGATTATATTTCAGCATGGTGGCATGTAATTAATTGGGATAGAGTTGAAGAGAATTATCGTGCGGTGATTGAGTAATAAACCTCTTTTGATAACCATATCCTAATTAAATTCCTTACGCGCTGATATTGTAATTAAAAAACGTTTTTGGAGAATCCAAAAGATGAATGGATTAAAGAAATTAATAGTATGTTTTGTGAGTAATATTGCGCTACTGCATGGTATGCAAATAACCACTGAAACGAAAGAAGAATTTATTAACAGGACGCAAAAATTGCCTTGTTCTAAAAAATACACGCATAATTATTTTTATCATTTCATTGAGCCACGTGAGACGGGTATAGCGTATTATGCTGCATGTCCTAATAATACAAGTCATGTATTATTAAGACCGGCAGAAGGTGTAGAGCGTAAGGCACAGCTGGTGGTACTTACCAATCAATCAAATGTGTATGCACGTCAATTTCTTGGTTATAAGAAATTTTTAGCTATTGCTCTTGCAGTACAGCGTGATTTGTTTGCTACCATACATGAAACACCAGAGCGTGAAATATTAAAAATACGAAGAATCGATACAAAAAAAACAGTACAAAAGATTGCGATACCAACATATTTTGAAATAGCGTCTACTTTTAATGCCAATCCTGCGCTTGCTTTTAATAAACAAGGTACGGATATTATTGTATGGGGAGCCGATGTTCGATATGGGCAATCATATAAAGGAACAACATATGGAGCTCCTGCACTGGATTATCTGATTTTTAATATTGAAGAAGAGATGAATGCTCAGAAAGTACGTAAATAGAATCATTGTTCCAGTCAGTGACAAAAATTGAAGATATCCTATACTATTAATATAAAAATTATATTTCTTGTATAGGATATTTCATATGGAATTAAAAAACAGTATACATGAATTGCCTGAAGAACAACATCAAGTTCGTGTTGAAAAAGTAAAAAAAATGCAGGAGCTTGGCATTGATCCATGGCCGCCCTTTAAAGCCATCAATGCAACAAGCGCTGATGTTAAGAATGAATTTTCTGATGATACAGAATCTCGTCAATATGAAGTTGCTGGCCGTATTTTAACCTCTCGCATGCATGGCAAAGCAGGCTTTGTAACGATTCAAGATGAAGCGGGTAAAATACAGCTTTATTTACGTGAAGATATGATTGGTGAACAAGCCTTTTCTTTTTTAAATGAATTCATTGATATTGGTGATATTATTTGGTGCACAGGCAAATCTTTCAGAACCAAAACGGGTGAAATTACCATCAAGGCGCAAGAGTTTGCCTTATTAAGCAAATGCTTGTATCCACTTCCTGAAAAATTCCATGGCATAGCCGATAGAGAAATTAAATATCGTCAGCGGTATCTTGATTTGATCACCAATGAAGAAGATAAAGATCGTTTTATCAAACGTTCCAAAATTGTTGCGGCAATGCGTTCATTTTTTAATGAACATAACTTTTTAGAAGTTGAAACACCGATGCTTCATCCTATTCCTGGTGGTGCTATTGCAAAACCATTTGTAACACATCACAATGCGCTCGACATGGATTTATATTTGCGTATTGCACCAGAATTATATTTAAAACGCTTGGTTGTTGGTGGCTTGCCACGTGTGTATGAAATTAATCGTAATTTCAGAAATGAAGGCATCTCAATTCGACATAATCCAGAATTTACCATGGTGGAATACTATATTGCGCATCATGATTATATGTTTATGATGCTTTTCACTGAAAAATTATTACAACATATTGCACAAACGGTATGTGGAACTACTACGGTTGTATTTGGTGATCATCATCTTAGTTTTGCTGCACCGTTTGAACGGTTGACGATGTGCGAGGCTGTGGCACGAGTTGTTGGTTGTAATGTTGAAGATCTTGTAGGCGATAAAATTGATGCAATTGTTACTCAGCACAAAATTCATCTTGAGCAAAAAAATCCATCGTGGGGATATAAATTAAATACCTTGTTTGAAGAATTGGTAGAATCAACATTAATTCAACCAACTTTTATTACGCAGTTTCCAATTGAAGTTTCTCCATTGTCAAAACGCAATGCGGTAAATCATGATTTTGCAGATCGTTTTGAATTGTATGTGGCAGGAATAGAACTTTCTAATGGATTTAGTGAGTTGAATAACCCATTTGATCAAGCAGACAGATTTCATGGTCAGGCACAAGCGCGTGCAGCAGGCGAAGATGAAACTCATTTTTATGATGCTGATTATGTACATGCGCTGGAATATGGATTGCCACCAACTGTTGGCTGTGGCATAGGTATTGATCGCTTAACGATGTTTTTAACCAATGCTCCATCTATTCGTGATGTGATTTTATTCCCGACGTTGCGGATGAAAGAGTAAGAGATTTCTGTTTTTGATATAAAAAAGGCCTTCATGTTTTGGAGGTCTTTTTCTTTTGATTATCTTGATACACAATTTAAGATCACCGTTGTTGCTGCCAATAATGTAGTTTTGTTGCGAGATGCAATAGATAGACAATCAGTTGGGTAAATTTGTTCTTTCAATTGATCGAGAGTTGGTTGTGTGGCTTTTAGGTTAAGGTTTTTACCCTCAAAATATTTTCCATTAAAATTCTTTAGCTCGTGGATAAATTGTTGAGAGCGTCTATTATGTGATCCATCATCGGTGAGAATGATGTGCGTTTTTGGACCTTTAAGCGCATCATATACTTTTATAGTATCATTATCAGGATTTTCAAGGATGCCATCATCTTTATGAAAATGCAATAAGATTGGACACGTAATTTTTCCACGTAATTTATCAACTTCTTCAATTGGCTCTGGATGGTTGGGATCAAAATAATAATTAGTATACCATGGTGCTGCAACATGTTTAATTCCAAATGAATACGTTTTTTTTAGTTCATCACCAAAGAGTGAATAGGTGAGAGTGCCACCTATTAAAGCTCCGGCATTTATATTATTTTGAGAAACTTTTCCATCCAAAGCATAAGAGTATAGACTCCAAGCTAAAAGTGTTCCTGCTGCAATTGTTGCATTAGCTAGATAGGTGCTTCTTGTTGAGATTGCTGTAGATTTATGTAGTCCCAAGAGGGGTGCTGTCTGTACAAAAGCTCCTTTGTTGATTGCAGCTATTATTCTATCGGCTTCAGCTTGGGATGTAATTTTAGTGCCTTTAAAATATTCTGAATCATAATTAAGCAACTGTGCTAAACAATTATCTGCGGTTCCACCACCACAAGAGTAACCTACTATTGCAATTGCGTCATGACCCTCTTCTATTTTTTCATATAAATGGTTTGCTAACACGTGAACAGCGGGCTTTGTATAAAAAACAGCTGCATCCGTATTGCCTGGTGCATCTGGATATGTAGGGGCTGAATGCGAATTGCCCAGTGTATAAGCGAATTGAGGAATTGTTCCATCTTGTCCAAAGCCATGTGAATAAACAACATGAAGCTTTTTTTTAATGTTGTTATCAGAGTTATTGGTTAATGCATTAGTTGTTACAAAAATAAGAATCGGAAATAATAGGTGTTTTATATCCATGGTTTTGTTCTTCTATATGAAAACATCTGTTTTTTACATTATCATTTTATCACACTCTGAAAATATGTCGAATAGAAACACTAGTCCTTTTTGTTGCAAATAGCATCATTAATATCGTATTTTTTTAAAAAAGGGATCAAAAAAAGGGGAGTAGTATGAAGCATATAGTGAAAGTAAGCGCAGCCATAGCGGTTATTGTGCTTTTTTTTATGGCTAATGTATGGGTGCAGGCTGTTGATGTCAGAAGAACCTATGAGAAAGCCAAAGAAAAAGCTAAAAGTGGAGTAGCATATGTTAAAGATACTGCAACGGAGACAAAAAATAGGGTTGCCGGCGCTGTTTCCAGCGGTGTTCAATATATAATGGGCGAGCCTACTGCAGTCAGAATTAATCCCTATAAAGATACAGTTGCGCGTGTACGTGTTGGCAACGATATTAACCTGCATGAGCGTGAGTTTCTGGCAAAGCGTAAGTCAAAGGTAAAACACGCACTTGAAAAAATGCTTGATAGATCTTTAGATGGCAAATTTGTACCTAATATAGCAATCGTTGCAAGTGGTGGTGGTTATAGAGCTATGCTCGGTACTATTGGAGGATTACTTGCAGCTGAGAAAATTGGTCTGCTTGATGCAACTACCTATATTACCGGATTATCTGGTGGAACATGGGCGATTGCACCATGGATTTCAACGGGCATGTCTGTGCAAGGCTTTAGAAAGTATATTCAAGATACCATAAAAAAAGATATTCACGTTTCAAGTATTAGTGAAGCGAAAAATATTATTGATATGCTTTCAGTAAAACTTGCATTTGATGAGCCCATAACAATTGTTGATATTTATGGAGGATTACTTGCAAATCGCTTGCTTAATCAATATGGTACTGATGCGCAAAGAGTATATTTATCTCAACAATCAGAGCGCGTAAAAAATGCCGATATTCCCTATCCTATTTATACTGCAATTGATGCACGTCAGGCTGTAGCATACGAGCCACATTGGTTTGAATATACGCCACACGAAATTGGTTCGTCGTATTTTAGTGTATATGTTCCAACATGGGCATATGGCAGATTGTTTAATAACGGTCAATCAGTTGATTTTGCACCAGAGCAAAGCCTTGGTTTTCTGATGGGAACATGGGGTTCTGCATTTGGTGTACATTTTAGTAGAGCTTGGGATGAGATTGTTGAAAAAGTTCCTGGAACCATTATTAAGGAAATGATAGAGAGAAAGTTTATTGAGCCTCATGGCGGCAAACGGATTGATACTTCATGGGCAGAGATATTTAACTTTACTTTTGGAATGCCAGATCAAGAATTATCATTACGAAAGACACTTAAATTTGTTGATGCTGGAATTGATTTTAATTTACCGTATCCACCAGTCAGTGGTGAACGCCCTGAGCGCCAAGCAGATATTATGGTGTTTTTAGATTTTTCTGGTGGATCATTGGCTGCAGGAATGAGAAAAACAGAAGAGTATGCACGCAAAAAAGGTTTAAAATTTCCGAAAGTTGATTACACAAATTTAGAAAAAAAGGCAATGTCTATATTTATGGATCCAGCAGATCCATCAGTTCCTGTAGTTATTTATTTTCCTCGTGTGAGTGAAAAAGGATTGTGGGATCAACATAAATCAAATCCAGCATTTAAAAAGTATAGTAGTATTGAAAATTTTGATTTTACTAAATGTACCAATGAATCAGGTGGAGTATGTGGAACACCGCGTTTCAAATATTCATCTGAAAATTCTGAAAAGCTGATTGATCAAATGGAATTCAACATCGTGGTTCATAAGGATGAAGTTATCAAAACTATTAACTACGTGATTGATCAAAAGTCTCGATAACTGTGTGCTTTGAAAACTAGGATTTAGAGACTATATTGGAATTAATGGCTTTGATATGGAACAATGTACAAAAGAAGGTTTTTGTAAAACGAATAATTTACAATATGATTTGAAGTAATCAAAAGAAGCTTGTTCTGTTTGACAAGCTTCTTTCTTTTTAATTTACTCGATAGTCTCAGTTTCGTTTCTCTACGCTGAGATCTCTGTATGAAGAGAATTGGAACATAGATATAAATAACAGAGTGAACGAAATGAGATGTTCGAGTATAGAGAGGTTTGTATCAAGTATTGCTGTATTAAACAAAAGGATTTTGTAATATTGCTAAATTGTAAGAATCCCATTCTATCTGATCTAAAATTCTACATATATAGGGTTTTATAACAGCATCATCATCTAAACCTTGTTCATGCGCCATGATAATATTGATTTTGAGAGTTTTAATAACGGTTCTCTTATAAAAAGGTATATTGATTGAAGCATTTACGGGTTTTGGATAAGAATAAAATTTTTTATTTTCATCAAAAGCGAAATGCGTAGCTATATCATTATTGCTACAGACTGGATGAAAGCTGGGGAGCAAATGGCTTTTTCGATCTGATGGATGCAAACGATTGTGTTGCATTGCTTTCATGTCATATTTTGTACAATATTGTTCAGCTATAAGTCTACGGGCGTAACGATCTCTCGTTTCTTGATTGATACCGTTTTTTTGTGCACGGATAAGATTTTTGCAAGTAATTTTTTCAAATTTCTGTGCATATCGTTCTGGGTCGATAAAATTATTAACAGGCTTTGGAAAAGTAAAATAGCCTCCAGATTCGATGCTATCTGTCAGTTGCGAATCACTATGGACTAAGTAAAAAAGAGGAACTAGTAGAGCTGATTTCGAATAGCTATTAAAAGAATGAGTATGATCTAATTCCATAGATGAGCTCTTATTGCAATACAGAGCAATAGTTAAGAGCATGAATAGCATTATTTTATTATAATTCATTTTATATCCTCGATGTGTAAAAAATATTTAATATTCATATTGTATTGTAATTTTAATATATTTCTTCAGTTTGTCAAAACAATGTCGATTAATTCTTTTCTTGGTATTGTTATGAATGTGTATTAATCTAAAGATGAAAAGTTAAAAACATCATTTTGAACATGAAAAGATATGAATAACAACATAGTTATCGGCAAAAAATATATATGGAAAGTATCTCCCGTTGATCAACAGAAAGTAACGAAAATCGCTGCTCGATACAATCTTTCTTTTGCAGTAGCACATGTTTTATATTCTCGTGGCTTTACGCAAGAAGATGATATCGAGAATTTTTTGTTGAATAGCTTTGAGAATAACGTTGCAGATCCTCGGTTATTAAAAGATGCAGAAAAAGCCGTTGATAGGATTTTGCTTGCCATCGAACGACAAGAACCGATGTTGGTATTTGGCGATTATGATGTAGATGGCATTACGTCTTCATCATTAATGATGATTTGCTTGCTACCGCTTGGTGCAAAAATTAATTATTTTTTACCTAATCGTGTAAAAGATGGTTATGGATTATCAACTAAAATAGTGGAACGTGCAGCACAGAATAAATATGCAGTAATTATTACCGTTGATAATGGTATTACTGCAATTGAACAAGCTGAGCGTGCTAAAGAATTAGGCATAGACCTTATCATCACTGACCATCATAGACCTCACGCGAAAGTTCCTGATGCATATGCAATTGTTAATCCTAATCAAGTTGATTGTACATTTCCTTATAAATCATTGGCCGGTGTTGGCGTTACTTTTAAAATTCTTTCATTGTTATATGAAAAAAAAGGGTTGCAGTTACCACCAAAGGCATATGAATTACTATTATTAGGAACAGTCGCCGATGTTGTACCGCTTATTGGTGAAAATAGATTTTGGGTGCGTCATGGACTTAATTATATCAATAAAGTCCAAAGTTTATCTTTTACGTTGCTTAAATCAAATGGCAAAGTAACAAAACCAAAACTATCATCAACAGATATTGGATTTTCTATTACTCCTCAGATTAATGCTTTAGGGCGCCTAGAAGATCCGCGCCAAGCTGTAAAATTTTTGATCGGAACAGATATTGGTGTGGCGGAAACGGTTGCAAAAGTTCTTTTGGAGATGAATGAGGCGCGTAAAACAATAGAAAAGTCTATTGTGGAGGAAATAGAAGAACAAATCAGATTAAAGCATATTGATATTGAACATGAGAACGTTATTATTGCCGCAAGTTCTAGCTGGCCTGCAGGAGTCATTGGTCTTGTTGCATCACGTTTTGTTTCTGCATATGGTAAACCAACATTGCTCTTCCATTTAACTAAAGATGGTATTGCTAAAGGTTCATGCAGATCAATCCTTGAATTTAATATGTTTGATGCATTGACGGCCTCATCCGATTTATTGATGCAATTTGGTGGGCATTCAGTGGCTGCTGGGTTATCCTTGCCCATTGATAATCTGCCGGCACTCAAAGCAAAACTAGAACAATTAGTTGCAGAACAATTGACGCCTTTTGATTTACAACCCAAAATTCGTATTGATGCGGAAGTTGGTTTATCAGATTTAACTAAAAAATTTATTGATGATCTAGAACATCTTGAACCATTTGGCAATAGTAATGAACAACCTATTTTTTATGTCAATGATGTGGTACAAGTGCGAAAAGCACAATTACTTAAAGGTGCACACGTGAAATGCTTTATGTTTGCAGAAGGCGTGATTAAGCCGGTTATGTTTTTTAATAGGCCAGAGTTATTCGAATTTTTTAATGAACAATATGAAACCTCATTTACTTTGGCTGCGCGCGTTTCGGAAAATCATTGGCAAGATCGGGTGAATATTGAATTAATTGGTATTGATGTGGCTATTAACCCCATGCGTGTGCATGGGGACCCCATTCAAAAAATTGGAATTTAACTATTATGATTATAACCATCGATGGACCAGTAGCGAGTGGAAAATCAACCATAAGTAGAATATTGGCGCACAGATTAGGATATTATTATTTGTGTTCAGGATTATTGTATCGTGCTTTGAGCTATGTACTGATTACTTTCCGTGGATATACATTAGAAACACTCGATCAATTGAAACAAGAAGATATTGATTATTGTTTTGATACTGCGCGTTTTTCTTATCGATATAATGAGCACAATAATGAACGTATTTTTTTTGATAACAAAGACATAACCTCTTATTTAAAAGATCGTATTATTGATCAAGTTGCTTCAATTATCAGTGTAAATGTGCACGTGCGTAATGCAATTACTCACATTCAGCATCGTATAGCTGCAGATCATAATATAATTACTGATGGAAGAGATGTCGGTTCAGTGGTTTTTCCCAATGCAAATTATAAGTTTTTTATTACCGCTTCGCTTGAGGTGCGTGCACAGCGTTGGCGAAAAGATCAGCAAGAAAAATATGACAATTATTTTTCTTTATCTGAATCAGTAGCTGCAATTGCCGATCGAGATGAACGGGATAGAACGCGATCTATTGCACCACTAATAGTGCCAGATAATGCGATCATTATTGATACTTCCGATATGACAATTGAGCAGATAATAGATAAGATACTAGAATATATTAAAAGTTACTCACGATCCGTTCTTTAGTTATTTTATCAACTTTCTTTTGTTGACGAGTTCTTTTTCTGCAATTAGGTAATAATGCCAGTAATAATGTGCAGAGCAACATAATTGTCCTCATATCCATAAACGTCCCTTTTTTAATAACATTTATAGGCCTAAATTGACTATACAAAATTGTAATCGTTATGTGCAATGACAATGCACGTTTATACATAAATAATTTTACATGAAGGAAGATGAGAGTGAAAAAATTTCTTTTCTTATTCAGTCTGTTTTTCGTTAATTCTACTTTTTGCGTAAAAGGATCTATAATAGGATCTCTGATAGTGAGAGATAGCGAGGATAGAAACATAGTAGTAGAAAATAATAGTAAGCAGACGATATCGATTGCTTATCGTGATGCGAATTGTCTTATGAGTGAAACGATAAAACCTCACCATCGTTTGATACTTATTTCCTCAACTCCGTTTTTATGTATACAACAAGAGAAATTTTTTTTACAAAATAAGCGACATCATTTTGTTATTGAAGCCTCAAAAATCAATTCTGCAAATGCATTACAGATATTCGATAGTTCTCCATTTTTTGCGTTGAAATAATAAAAAGAGCCATCTTTCGATGGCTCTTTAATTTTAAAACTTAATAGCTTTTTGATCAGCATCAGTTTCTTCTAATTCAAAAACAGTATTATCTAATTCGATTGTTGTTTTGATCTCATCTTGCTTGTCCTTTTTACAGGATTTTTTTGTGCATGCAGGAGCGAATGTTAATACCATAACGCAGAGCAATGAAGAAAAATAGTTGTTCATAGTGAACTCCGTTGTAAGTTGTTTATAATGATTTTGTTTTCACTTTAGTCTTTTTAGCAGGTTTTTTTTTCATTGGTCTTATTTTTTTTTCTAAAGGATTTTTTTCAAATGCAATTTTAAGGACTTCATCCATATTGCTTGCATATGTAATATTTAATCCATCT
>JACZCT010317697.1_pt1 | contig 11054 bp, 23 predicted proteins | sample 8641871 | NCBI WGS metagenome assembly JACZCT01 (sample SAMN15324604, study PRJNA640507) | soil metagenome | isolation source: monocropping sugarcane control | place: China: Luxin town, Laibin City, Guangxi Province | collected 2019-07-25 | depth 10cm m | reverse complement strand
TACACATTATACGAATATCGCGGCTCAGATTGCCCTGACGTTCGCGCTGGCGGCCCTAGGCTGCACGCTCATCACCTGGACCGACCGGAGACAGCCAAAACCCGCCCCGATAGCCTGACGGCCCAATAAACAAGAAAAACGGGTGCAGGGATGGATTCAGGGGAATTATGCGCGGCAACCAGCGTCGAGGAGCTGGTTGCCATTACCGGGGTTGACGCCACCACGGCCCGCCGCTGGAAAGCCGGCAAGGCCAGAATACCGACCGCAGCGCGCCGCCTGGTGGCACTTCGCACCGGCGGCGATCTGGCCGCACTCGCCGGCCAGGATTGGACCGGCTGGCACATCGGCCGCGACGCCCTGCTGTATTCGCCCAGGTGGCGGCGCGGATTCTCCCGCGTCGAATTGGAGGAACTCCCCACACTGCACGGCATCCGCGCCGGTTTCGACGTGGAGCGCCGGCAGCTGCAGGCCGACATCACCAGGCTGCAGCAGCAACTGCAGGACGAAAAAAAACGCGCGGCTTTCTACCGCGCGCAGCTGGTCAGTGAATCCCGAATCGGCCTAGCGTTGATGCTTCCGCGGTGACTGATACATCTGCGGCGCGCCCAGCGCATCGAGCCGCCGATTCGCGCGGTCAACATCAGCGCGCAGCCATTCCAGCTTGGTGGACACGACGCCCCAAGTGATGGCGCCATTGACCAAGGCAGTCACCAAAGCAATAACCAGCGTTTCACTCAAGCCCATTACAGCCACTCCATTTCCGTGACCTGCTGCGCCGTCATGTATTCCCCGGTGTAGGGATTGGTCAGGCCGCGCAGGCCGTTATAGAACCGCGCCGGCGGCAGCTCATTGCGTTGCCGCCACTGCAGATACAGCGCGACGCCGCCGATCACCACGGATGCGGCCGTCAGCACCACCACCACATCAGAGGATTTTGTTTTCATTTGCGCAGCCCGATATACATGCGCTCGCCGATGATGAACGACATGCAGGCACCGGACAGGTCGAGCAGCACCAGCTGCACCGGCTCCGGCACCTGGTCAGCGCCGAACAGCACCGCGCCCAGCGTGGCCAGGAGAACGCCGGCGACGGCGATATAGCGGAACGCGCCGCGCAGATTGGCCACCCAGGCCGAGGCATTGGGCGCGAGTTTGTCCAGCTCGGACAGCGCCTGCAGGCGCGCGGTCTGCGCCTCCATCAACTTGATAGTTTCGTCGACGTTGGCCGGCTGCGCGCCCGCGCCCTGGGTGAATCGCGCGATCAGGCCGCGCGCACCATCCGCCAGCACCGGCACCAGCGCCGGCAGAATCAATGAAAGCAATCCGCTCATGAGAAAACTCCCTTCAGGAAAGTTCCGGCCGGGCAGCTGAACGACGCATCCCAGTACCGGCCGGCCGCCAGGTCAGCCTGGCATTGCGTGACATCGGTGCGCGGCACGCCGACCAGCTCACCGGCGGTATTCACCGTTTCGCCAATGAACCCATCGGCCGCATTGATGGTCGCGCTGCCGAGGATTTCACCGACGCCGCGCGCGTGGCGCGTCAGCAGCGGCACCACCACGACCAGCACGGCACCGATGCCCAGGCCGACCATCAGCAGCTTGCCCTGGTCGCAGCTCAGTCCCGGCAGTTTCACGCTGCAGCTAGACATAAACTTCCTTTACGCCGTCGTCCCTGGTGCGCGCCCAGGCATCCAGCACGGGGTCATAAACGAAGCCAGGCGGCGCGCTGTTGGCGTATTGCAGGTAGGCATTCATCGGCCCGTGTTCGGTGCGCGCCCAGCGCAGCAGCACGTAAGCCAGCGTCGCCGATGCAGCGAGAATTAAATAATCTTTGGCGTTCATGCGTATTGCCCCCCGGCCGCAAACATAGCGACTTCAGCCGCGCGGCGATTGACCAGCCCCTGCACCACTTGCCCGCCCGCCTTGCGCCACAGCGGCAGCTGCGCAGCAGCGCCGACATAATCCCCAGCGTTCAACAAGCGCAGCAGCGTGGAGCGCCGGAAGGCACCGACGCCGACGTTGTAAACGAACGACACCAGCGCATCGAATTGCGGCTGCGTCAGCGGCACCTTGACCAGGGAATTCACGGCATCCTCTGCAGTGCCGGCATCATCGGCCAGCAGCTGCGCGGCGAATTGTTCCGTGATGGAGTCCCACCACTCGCCGGTTTTCAGCAGATGGCCATAGCCAATCGTCCAAAGCCCCGCGGCATCCCTGTAAGGCTGCAGGCGCAGACCTTCCCACTGTTTCAGATGCGCCAGGCCAGCCAGCGACAGATCCATGCGACCACCCCACATCGACGTAAAAACGTTTTCTACTTTGTAGGCAATCGGCAGTACCGCATCACCCACAGCATCGAGCGAACCGACTTCATATTCATCAACAGGCGGCGCAGCCCAGGTCTGCGGCTCCGCAATGTCACCTTGCCAATCAAACGGGATATCGCCGATCTGCGACAGCGCTTGCTGCCGGCGCATCGTCAGCACGACATACGCACCGACGCCGGCAGCGGCAACGATGGCGACAGCAGCCAGGGCGCGCGCGCTCATCAGTCGGAATCGACCCGCAAACCCAGGTCGAGCGCGGTCTGATGAATCATGCCGTCAGTGAAACGCCCGCGCCGAACAGCGGCCAGCTGCGCGCGGATCTCATCGAACGTTGCCGACCCTTTACCGACCGCAGCGATTGCGGCTTGCAGATCAGTTTTATCCTGCGCACTCACGACAGCCACGGCAGCAGAGATGACGCGCATTAGATAGACTCCTCGAAATATTCAAACCCACCATTCACGGGCGCATTGACGACTGACGGCACAATCAAAATCCCGCCGCCTGGAGGAACAACAATAGGTTCACGAAACGGGAGGGGCAGCGTTTGCGCTCCGTCAGAGACAACCTGAAAAATGAGTGTTCCAAAAATCGCGGCGTTTGCCTGCGACCGAATTTGCATTGCGGAAACCGGGCCGCCGATATATTTACTTTCACCAGCAGAGACCAGCGTTGTTAAGGCGACGGCGTGACGCGACAGACGCACCCCCGACGCCACACCAGAGTAAAAAGTAGCGCCGGTGACAACCGCAAGCCGGTCCACAGTCGGATTCCACAATTGAAGATGGGAATATTGCGCGGCGACTGCTGCGACGCTGACGCCGTAGAAAAAACTCACGCCGGCTCGAGCCCTGGACAGCGCGCCGTTGATAACAGAAACCTCGCCCGTTATGCGGTCGCTGCCGACTTCCCCGCGCGCGACCTGCAGCTTCAGACCCTGAGTAACAGCGGACGTTACGCGCAAGCAGTCAAAGCCGCCCGGCACAAACGCCCTGTCACCGGCATCACTCGAATCCAGATCAACGGGCAGCGGCGATTGCCCCTTGAAAAACTCTACCGTCACTGAATTCGAGGAAAAACCCGACGTTGATTTAATCCGCAGAAAATTCCCGTGCACATTAAAAACCTTGGGAACCCCTGCTACAAATGACTCATCGATCAGCATTAACGCCCCCTTCCAAGTGAACGCACCGCGACGATAGCCACCGCAGCGATGACCCCATAGGCCACCAGGCGCTTTGCATCGCCCTCGCCCTTCGCGTTGTCGTATGCCGTGGCAACCGTCTGCCCGGCGGTTTTCACGATCTCGGCATTCTTGTCCAGGACAGTGAATGCGCCCTCAAACACGCGATCAGCCAGGCCGATCAGCTGCTGCGCGGTCTGCCCCTGGATAGCGTCATTCTTGGTGGCAAAATCAAAAGCGCTGGTAATGGCACCGCCGTCCAGTGCAGTGACATGCAGCGTCGATGAATCGGAGCTGATGCCGATGCCGGAATCCACCACCAGGCGCTTGTCAACGTTCTGCGTAGTGGTCGAGTTTGACGACGATGAGCCGCCGCCCTTGTGTGCGCAGCAGGCTTCATGCAGCAGCTGCGGCGCGACGCCCAGGCGTAGACATTCACGAAAGCGACTGTTCATGCGGCCGCCTTGTCCAGCGTCCACTGGCGAGGCTTATAACCGAGCCTGGCGAACTGCCGAATGATGGAGCGCCGCCCGGTTTCGACGCGGTAGAAATCAACACCATGGAATTGTTTTTCCAAAGCGAGAATCAGCGCCGGGAACTGCGCGCGGGTGAATGGCAACCGACCCGCGCCGGCATCGATCACACCATCACGGCCGCCGTCGCGCTCTTCGATGCGCAGAATCACCGCGCCCAGGAATTGACCGCCGGCATCCAGCACATCGAACAGCGCCGCGACGCCAGCCGCGACATTGCGGCGCAGAGTTTCGACGGTCGCCAGCGGGTCGCAGATCAGCGCGCGCTTAAACAACGCGGCATGCTCATCGCGCCAGGCAGACGGCCGCAGGGTTAAGCTTTTTTCTTGATCCATACCAGGCCCACAAGAACAGCGCCGGCCAGGCCGGCAGCGAGTAACCAGGAAGGAACGCCAGTCGATTTAGACGACGTTGCGCCACCCGGCCCGAAATCGACGACAAAGCCAGAGTTATCAAACGCCAGATTGTTGGCGGCATCGGCCCGCGATGGCCCAGCAGGCGATGGCGCGACTGCGGATGAAAACACCTGCGCAGCTGCGGCGATCAGTGCCGGATTCATCGAACCCCCGAAAATTCCGCCGGCAGTCGGCATTTCACCGATGCCAGGCGTGTTGCTGTAAAGGCCGCTCTCATCATCGACATCAGCGGCATACGGAACATCACCGCCCATGCCGATCTACTTCAAGGCGAGATAGACGACCCCGGCGACCGCCAGCAGGCCCGCGCCGATCACCAGGGGCGACGACAGCGCAGCAGCCAGGCCAGCCGGCTGTCCGCGCATGTAGAGGCTGCCCGATGCGTCCAGGCCCAGCTGGCGCGCGACATCCTGCTGCTGATACGGCTGCAGCGTTTCCGCGTCGATGTAGCGGCCGATGCCGTAGCTGGCCAGCTTTTGCCACCACTCATCGCCCAGGACCAGCCCAGGCGGCGGCGTGACCGTCGGCGTGCCATAGCTGTAGGGGTTCATGGCTAGTTATTCGCCAGCGGGTCGAGCAGCTCGCAGACCACGATGACGTTGCCGGCACCGTTGACCGTCACGAACCATTCATGCGTGGAGGCATTGGCCGCATTGTGCGCCTTCGACAAGTTGCCCTCCTCCAGAAAATCGATGGTCACCACGTTGGCCTGCGGCGTGCGCTGGTTTTCCGTGAGGATGTAATCGTTCAGCGCATCGCCGCGATTCCAGACCTCAATACCGTTTTTCTTGACACGCGCGCCGGTCACCGTCGCGCCGAAAAAATGCACGCGCTTGATCAGCGCACCGGCAGCGCGGCCGTATGGCACATCAATCGGGAATTCACCGGCAGCAGAAAAGCCCTGGGTGAAATTCATCACCTTGGCGATCAACCCGGCATAGGTTTTGTCGGCCTGAGGCGCAGCGGACACCTGCGCCAGCGCGGTCAGCGTCGGATTGGTCGCGCCGCCGATATCGATTTCGCATGCCAGGTCGCGGATGCCGGAAGACACCGTATCCAGGGAGCCTACGCCCTGGCCGATGATGGTTTTGCTCCGCAGCTCGGAAAAATCGAGCGTCAGATACGAGGCATTGGCCGTGATGCCGCGATGCTGCATACGAGTATCGACGCGGCTGCCCGTATCGTCAAAAATCGGTTTGCCATTGGCCAGAATTTTAATGCTGGTCATCTGGGCTTTGGTGAACGTGCCGCCCAGCGTCAGGATCACGCGGTCGACGGAATAACCAAGCAGATTGTTCCACTTGGCAGTGGCTTTGCTGTTCGCAGCAACGCCGGTGAATGGGTTAACGACAACGTCCATGATGACCCCTTAAAAGTGAGAGAGAAAAACCCGCCGGATTACAGCGAGTCTTTCAACAGGGGCACGTTGGCGGTTTTCACCATCGGCCGGACCACCAGCGTGGTCAGCAGTGAAAACGCGATGAACATCCCGTAAGCGACAGCGATTTTTTTCAGATCCACGGCGGCACCTCTTTATAAAAAAAATTGGGACAAGAGACGCCGCCACGCTGCGCCCGGCCGTCAATGGGCGCAATTCCGTTATAACGTTAGGAAACTGGCTTCAGGGGCCGGCGCGCGCCGGTTTTCCAGTCCAGAATTTCCCGCTTGATGCCAGGCGAACCCGGCACCACTTCCAGCCATTGCAGCGGAGCCAGGGCGGCGATTTCCTTCACGTCAATGTCCATGATGTCGGCCATGAACTTGCGCGATGCCTGCGTGTTCAATCGACCGCAGCGGATGCACGTTGCCGCGTCGAGAATCGATTTATCAATGAGCGCCGGCCGCTGGCTGACACCATAAATTTTCAAGTCTTTGTCGCGGCCTTCCGTTATAACCGTAAGCCACCCCGCCGGCGAATAGCCGGAACCAGTGACGTTGCTGAGCTCCTCGGCAATCAAGGTGCAGTGCCGAACAGCGAACGCGGCCATGCAGACGAAAGAGAATTGCGCTTCCAGGTATTCGCGGTTTTTTTTCGCGTTGCCCTTAGATGATTTATCGGGAATGTAGATCAACTTGAAAGGCCCGCTGCCGGCCTTGACCAGGGCAGCGCGCAACGCCTTTGGACTCCCGCGCACGACGCTCCCGAATTGCCTGTATTCACCCTTCCAGTCCCACACCAGCAGCCGCCGTTGCTTCGGCATGATGGACCGCAGGTAAACACCTTTGCCGCTGCCCGTTGCCCCGATGATGGCGGTTATGTCGGCCGCGTAACTCACGGCACCGGCTTTGCAGTCGGCGCGCCAGGCGGCGCAGTGTTTTCATGCGTTGTTGTTTTTATAACGGTCACCGTGTCGAAGCCGAGCAACGCCAGCGCACCGATGGCAACGCAGTACTGCATGAACACGGAATTTTCTGCATTGATGCCCCAGCGGTCCAGCACTGGCGCGACGGCCTCACCGACCATCATGCAGCGATCTGCGGTATAGACCTGTTTGGCAGCTGGGTAACGCATGGCCAGGAGGCCACCAGCGCCGAGCAGCGCGCCCTGCACCATGCGCGCCGTGGAAATTTGATGCTGCCCCGATCTGGCCTGTTCCTGGTGCGGCTGTTCGCCTGGCTGTTCCTCGCCACCTTCCAGGCGATCAGCCTCAGCACCCAGCGCGTCCAGTTCAGGGTTGGCCTTGCTATTTGGTGCAGCCTCTTCCACCGGCGGCACCTCACCTGGGGGCGGCGGTTCAATGGCGACGGCTTTATTTTTTTTCATTTACGCCCCGCCAGCGAATCCAGAGCATCAGCAAACATGCCGGTTTTTTTCTTCGCCCCAGGAGCAGGCGAAACGTCGGTCTTTCTGGCGGCCGCGGGCGGCTCAGACGTTTCGCCCGGAGCCGCGGCACTTACCGGCTGGGGGGAATTGTTGGAAACAAACTCAGTGATCCAGCTGCGAATCTCCCGGTCGCCTTTGCCCGACAGCGTCCGCACCGATGACAAGCATTCATCGCAACTGGTGTAAGCCTTATTGTTGGCCGCGATCCGCACCGACGCGCGCGGATGCTCGCAGACCGGGCAGGTGCAGAAACCATGATCAGGATTTGCCATTTTGAATTTCCTTTTTCAACTGTTCGACATCGGCCGCCAGCTGGTCCAGCACCACAACTGCATCAGCAATCGCGCCGCGGCTCTCATGACTCACCATCATGGCCATGGTCGGGCTGGCCAACAGCTTCGCCACTTCCGTTTTTATCGATTTCAACTTCGCTTTCAGATCCATCGGGGAACCCCTTGTCTGGTGGGCGCTCTCTGTCCAATCGTCGCAATGCCAGGAGAACGCCCTTTACTCCTGCCTCGCCTTCACGCTCTGCCCACAGCAGCACCTGGTAACGCGCACGATGCCGCAGCACCAGGCCCCAATCGTCTTTGGTCAGTGTGGCGACGGTTTCAAATTCCGGCGCTTTCTGCTGCTGTTCAATGATTTCCTCGTCGGCTTTTTCCTCGCCGATGCCCAGGCGCGCGCGCAGCCCTGGTGACCATGTCAGCTGCCGGCGGCCTTTGAAGGCCCAGTAAAATTCCCGGAACAGCGCCCCAGCCTGGTCATTGCCATTTTCAAACTCAACCAGCAGGGTGAACGGCGTCGAGCCGCGCATGCCGTGCGCAACTTTGCTTTGCCCCTTGACCATTTCACGCGCCGCGCCCCAGGTCGCGCCGGCATCGAGCTTCGATTTAAACGATGGTTCATTTCCGAATTTAGCGACGTACTCCGCAGCAAAATCACCGCCGCGCACGTCGAATGAATGCTGGGTGATATCGTTCAGCTGCGACGCATCGGCCGCGCCGGATTTCAGCAGCGCATCGACCCAGGCGGCGCGCAGCCTTTCGAGCACTGACATTTTGTCAGGTGCGGCAAAAACCAGAATATGAAAATGCGGATGCCACCCGTTCCAGCTGCCCCAGGTGCATTCCAGCGCGCGAATCGTGCCGATGCTGCCGGCATCCTTCATCACGGAGCGCCAGGCTTTCGACTGTTTAAATTTTTTCGATGCGGCCGACGCCAGCGTCAGCGTATCAACCAGGGAATCGGCTCGAATGTGCGGCAGCGTCAGCGTGACCAGGTAAACGGCCCCGCCCTGCTTCGACCAGGCGCTGATGGCTTCCTGCAGGTCATGCCGGCGCTCCTCGGTTATAACGCCGCTGCAGATGGGGCAGGCCCACACGTTGCTGCAGCTTTCCAGGCCGCTGAAGATTGCCTTGTTCCTGGCATGATCCAGGCGCACCTGGACCGTGCCGACGGTGCGCCAGCGATGGCAGGTGCAAACCCTTTCCTGCTTTTTGCCGGCTTCCTTGCGGCCCGGCTCGAATATCAGCCGTGCCGCCACGCTGGCCAGCCGATACCGGCCGGAACGCTCCGCATCGGGCGCTTTTTGCGGATTTAAGCCCGCCTTCGGGTCAACCGATTTTGCGATCATACCGAGAGTCGCGTTTGTGGTCGGTTTCGACCTGGGAAATAGGGGGCGGCGGCGCGTCGTCGGGGACGGCAATATTCCTGGCGGCGATCATCGGACACTCAGGATCACTGCAGAAATGAAATCCGTTATATGCGCCGCAGCGCCCGCAGGCCATGCTCATATCGGGGGATTTCCTTTATAACGGCCCGCAGCCCGCCGCTGCTGCCTGTTCAGCTTTGGCGCCAGCGCGTTATAAGACTGCGCAAGGGTCAACCATGCCCAGGGGCGATTGAGCGCAATGGCAAGCGCCAGGGCCAGCCTGGCGCGTACTGGCATGCCGACGATCACCGGGGAGCGCCGGCCGGCAGCGCAACCAGGTTATCCAGGGCGAACGGCAGCGGCCCCTGGCGCACGGCCGTGAACAGCAACACCAGCGCACCGTTGGCGTCGATTTCAGACACAGTACCGCGCGCATTGCCGTAATCACCGAAACGCACCTTGACCGCCTGGCCAACAGCAAACGGCAGTTTGATTTTTTTCTTTACAGCTTTTTTCTTCGCCTTCATTTCATCGACCTCCACAAAAGAAAAGCCGCCCCGGTAGCCAGGGCGGCCAAAAAAGCACGTCGGATGAACCTGCAGCGTTCGCAGGTCAAGACGCGCCAGCCATTTCACGTTGCACACGCGCTGCCACATCCTCAGCTGCGCGGGATCTGTTCAACCAGGGACGCAGTACCAGCGCGAACTGATGATCAAATTGCTCTTGCGTCTCCATCACCTGCTGCAGCAGATCAGCAACGCCGATATCCGCCAGCACGTTGAAAGGAAAATCGGTTTCGCGCTGCACTTCGGAGATTGAACCGACGATTTCCCCGACCGCCAGCACGGCCGAACGCAGCCGCTGCAATTCCGCCTGCAGGGCATCGACAGCAACGCGCTGAATATCGTTGAGCGTCGCAGGATCAACGCGATCAGGGATAGACACGCTGCCGCATTCCATCGGCAGCCGCGACGTGACCAGGTGAATTTTTGGTTTCATCGCGCCACCTCGAACAGCTTGACCAGGCGGCGCGCGGTTAACGCCTCATCGACCAGGAACAGCTGCGACGTAGCGCCGCCGACCTTCGCGCAAACATCGGCAGCGGCGACGCAGCTGCGCTGGTATGCCTTCAATGCAGCGATCATCGCCAGGCGTTCCGGTTCATCGACCTGCAGCGTGATGGTTTTCATACCGTCACGCCCCTGTAATTGCTCACGCCGTAGACGCTGGGCGTCACGGCCCAGTGAGGACGCTGAAATAACGGAATCGGAAACCCGATGGCGGCGCGCACGTTGACGGCATGCGTCGCGCGTTCGCAGTCAGCTTTGAAGGCGTCGCAGTGTTTCGACCAATCGGAGCCGGCCCGGTCGAATGCGGCCTTGTAAGCCGCGCCCTCTGCGATGGCGTCGCCGGTCAGCACGATCCGGTCGATTTCGCGGGCGACCGCGCCCGCGATTGTTTCCCGATTTCTAAGCATGATTTCCCCCTTCACGTTGTAAGGGGCGCCCGGACTGGGATGGCAAGGGGGAACCAAGCACCCCGCCGAAACGCCAGGGATTTGGGGTTGGCCGCTGGCCTCCCCTAGCCCATGGGGGCGTAGCCTAGCGACGTTTACCAGTGACGTCAACAACTTACGGCTACGTAGACGACACCACGGCCTTAGACTATAAAGGCGAGGACACCGTTATAAGAGGGGGAACCTCAATGAAAACGACCGCTGATTACCTCGACGCCCTGCGCATCCGTTTTAACGTGAATTCTGACTACGGACTACAAGTGCCGACCGGCTGGCAGCGCCAGCACATCAGCCGTTACCGCACCAAGAAAGGCACTTTTGACGACGACACCGCGCAGCGCGTCGCCGCCTGGCTGGAAATTCCGCTGTCGGAAGTGTTAATCGACATGAACGCTCAGCGGGCGAAAAGCCCGGAAGTGAAACGCGCCTGGCAGCGTGCTGCAACCGCCCTATCCGCTGGCGCTACCGCCTTGTTTTTATTCGTGATTTACGCGGGATATCTGCCGGCCGAAGGATTCAGCCTGGCGTTTTTCTTACCGCTGGGTATTACACATTATACGAATATCGCGGCTCAGATTGCCCTGACGTTCGCGCTGGCGG
>JACZCT010107614.1_pt1 | contig 11091 bp, 9 predicted proteins | sample 8641871 | NCBI WGS metagenome assembly JACZCT01 (sample SAMN15324604, study PRJNA640507) | soil metagenome | isolation source: monocropping sugarcane control | place: China: Luxin town, Laibin City, Guangxi Province | collected 2019-07-25 | depth 10cm m | reverse complement strand
GGAGCTCAAACACAACCACAATTGAATAGGAAATGAGTTTTCGAAGTCGTTGACAATCAAGTCGATACAATATCTGAGATGAAAGACGAGGCAAAGTGCTTATGCTTTGATTACTAAACATTTAGCGTTTTTCATCAAGCAAAAACCAATACGTTAAGGGGACCAACTTGTTACTCAGTTGTTACTATGCAGCTCGAGTAACAAAAATTACCGGTAACAAACCGGGCGAAAAAGTCGTCTTCAGGAACCGCTAGCGTATTTCCTAATGCCACGAAAAAAATCAAAAGACCTTAACCGAAAAGAGCCGGTTCACCTTCGTCAGAAGCGACTAAAAAACGGTGGGTATTCTCTTTACCTTGACATCTATTGGAACAGCAAGCGCTCTTACGATTTCTTAAAATTGTATCTCAATCCACCAACCGATGACCTGGCGATAATCGAAAATAAAACAACGCTTGAACTCGCCAAACAAATCAAGTACAAAAGGATTCTGGAATTGCAGACCGGACTCCATGGATCAGCTGTTGTTAAACCTCGTCCGAAACTCAGGGAGTTCTTTGCTGAGCTCGCCAGTGAAAAAATCCGGTTTGAGAGCAATGCAGGCAACTGGGCTTCTGCATTTAAGCATCTATCAATTTTCCTCGGAGATGCCAATCCAACCATCCAGGAGATAGATGATACCTGGCTTGAAGAGTTCAGGGCCTATCTCCTGGAACTCGATAAGGAGACAGGTAAGCAAAGGCTAAGTTCGAATACGGCACGCTCCTACTTCAATCGCGTTCGTGCTGCATTGACAACTGCATACGAGCGTAGAATCATAGAACGCAATCCAGCCAATCTTGCAAGGCCAATTCGCGCTGAAAGTACGATGCGCGAGTTTCTACATTGAACGAGGTGAAGCGACTCATGGAGCCAAAATGCGATCAACCAGTTTTGAAGGATGTGTTCCTGTTTTGCGTGCTAACCGGACTGAGGTTGTCTGACATTGCGCATTTGACCTGGGAAGAAGTGAAAGGCAGTGATGCCGATGGATGGTATTTGCATTTCAAGCAACGCAAAACAAAACAATTCCATGTTCTCCCGATAACACAACAGGCGAAGGAACTACTGGGTGATCGCAAGGCCCCGGATCTCCTGGTGTTTAGACTCCTTAAGTACAGTTCGAAAACCACTATCCAGCTTTGCCGATGGGCTATTGCCGCAGGTATCTCAAAGAAAATTACATCCCACTCCGCCCGGCATACTCATGCGACGATTCTTCTCTCCCATGGGGTCGATATTTACACAGTGTCTAGATTGTTAGGTCACAAACACATTGTCTCCACTGAACGCTACGCGCACATCACGGACAAGACAAAGGTTGAAGCAATTAACAAGTTGCCATTGTTGAATCCTGGGCCGATCAAACCTTGCAAAGGTTAACACCATATCATAAACAAACGTTGCTGTCAAAAGATTGGTCAAGGTTCTGAGCACCGCCGTCCATTGGATCGGTCGCCGCTACTGATTGAACAACGGAAGTAAGAATCGCTATCCATTAGTCACCTTTCATAATCCGATGCTGCACCATTTTATTCACTTTTCTGTATTTGTTGATCGCAGATTGAAGAAAGTTATGATAGCTCTTCGGGTCGTAGTCTGCCCCCATTGGTTTGACCAGTATTTCTTCATCATCAGGATCCAGAAGTACATAATACGGTTGCGAATTTGAGTTGAATTTGCTCGCCTGAAAATCGCTCCACTTGTTTCCAATTGTGTGGACTTTCTTTCCGCTGAATGATGATACAAATTGTTCTTTCTCGGGTAGAATAGTTTTGTCATCTACATACAGTTGTATGATAACAAGCTCATCGTTTAATAGCGCATACACATCTTTATCTGGCCATACCGAAGCTTCCATCTTCCGACAATTCACACAGGCGTGACCGGTGAAATCCAGCATAACCGGTTTGCCGACCTTTTTCGCGAATGACATTCCCTCTTCATAGTCATAAAAAACATCAAGGTTCAGGGGAGCATGAAATATATCGGAATACTTACGAGCATTTGCCGCTTTACCATTACTTGTACGCGCTGCGCCAAATGAAGATGTGTACAAATCGAAATCCTGCGTTGCCTGAGGTGGCAAAAATGCCGAAATGGATTTCAACGGAGCTCCCCATAAACCAGGAATCATATACAAGGTGAAGGAAAGCACTATCATCGAAAGCACCATTCTTGGCAAGCTTAGGTTTTGCAGCGGACTATCGCCTGGAAAACGTATTTTTCCTAGTAGGTAAAATCCCAGAAATCCGAATATGATAATCCAAAGAGATAAAAAGACCTCCCTGTCGAACCAGTTCCAATGATAGGCAAGGTCCACATTGCTAAGAAATTTCAGGGCAAGTGCCAGTTCCAAAAAGCCGAGGGTGATTTTCACGCTGTTCAGCCAGCCGCCCGAAGAGGGAAGGCTTTTCAAGAGGCTTGGAAATATAGCGAAAACCGTGAATGGTATTGCCAACGCCAATGCAAAGCCCAACATGCCGATCGCAGGTCCTAAAAGCTGTCCCATTGACGCTGCCTGCACCAGCAAGGTTCCTATTATTGGCCCCGTACAAGAAAATGAAACCACAGCAAGCGTTGCTGCCATAAAGAACAAGCCAAGGAATCCGCCCCGATCTGCCTTACTGTCTAACTTAGTCGCGAGAGATGATGGTAACGAAAGTTCAAATGCGCCGAAAAAGGAAAATGCGAATAGCACCAAAAGTGCAAAAAACACAAAATTAAAAATTCCGTTGGTTGACAAACTATTGAGAGCGTCCGCACCGAAAATAACGGTGATCAGGATACCCAGTAGTACATATATTACTACAATGGAAAGCCCGTATATGGATGCGTGTATGACAGCCTTGCGTTTGTTATGGCTACTTTTTGTGAAATAACTGACAGTGAACGGTAACATGGGAAAGATGCACGGCATCAAAAGGGCCGCAAATCCGCCGATGAAGCCGGCAATAAAGATTGCCCATAAGGAACGCTTATCGCTCGCGTTGTCGCCGGCATCTAAGGCACCCATACTTCTCTCGGTGTCTGTTGTTTCCTCGGGAGAAGTTTGCTCGATATGGTCCTCTTGAATCGGTTTTTCTTCAATTATTTCCGTAAACTCCAAGTCATCATATTGGACAAGGCTATCCTGCGCAGCCGCAGTAGTAGCCATCAACCCGATGATAAAAATTGTTGTTATCAATCTTGAAATGAATTTCATACTAAGCTGGCTACTTTATTGGAATACTGAACTCAACCTCATCGGGAGGTAAACATTGCATGTCATTACAAACCATATAGACAACTTTGCCTCTTACTGTTGGAGAACCTCCAAGCTGGGTGATCCGCTGCTGGAACACAACAGAACTTTCGAAATAGCTCAGCGTCATCTTAAATGCTTTCTCGAACCTCGTAATGGGTTCAGGCTCACTTGTCTTACCCTTTAGCTTATAGTCGTTTGAGGCACTGAATGAAAAACTAGTAGCCTCCGGACCGCCATCGGGAACCGTTTGTGAATAGATGTGCCAACCTTTTTCCATTGTTGCTTTTATAAATACGATCCCTTCGTTATCATTGATCCGTTTGGAGGCATAAGACCATTTTACAGGTTGTAAGATTTGCGCGAATGAAGTGCCGCATATAAGGAATGCGGTCACAAACAATATTGTCTTCTTCATGTTAATCAAATTCAATTGAGTTTAATTATATTCATCCAAAAATCCCTTCATCAGGGTAACAAGCTTTGGGAGCCATAGAATCCATGGCTCCCGTCTGTCGCCGTGTAGCTTGATATCCCTATGAATCAATAAGCACGTAGGGCTTGATCACTAAAGACCAGCTTTCACGTAAGTCCATCCTTCTTCCTGCTTTAAAACCAACTCCGCTATAGCCGAAGGCACGGTTGTAATTCCAGGCAGCAAGTCTTCCTTTGATATTCCCTTCCTTTCCATCGTGTTTTCACATGCAGCAAAAATCACCCCGCGTTTGAGTAAGGAAGCAACCTCCAAGGCTACGTGGCTCTCCTTCGCCACTACCAACGGCAGACCCTGGCTGTGAAACACAACTTTTACTGTGGCCTTAGGCAGAGAATTCAACAGGTTATTAATCTGACTGACTATTACCTGTTGCTCACCAGCCCGAAGGTTCGAAACTTGCATAATTACCTTGTGTTCACGCTCATCCATTATCCTGGAATGACTTAAGCGACTTTGATTTACTGTTGTCACTGTCAAATTAAATAATATCATCAAAAATAGTTGAACCATTTCTACTAATTAGTTTAGATTTAATCGCGTCATGAATGTGTAACATCTGAATCGCCCCGGAAAAGACCGCCACCAGAGCGACGCATTCTACTTAAGACTTTGAAGAAACTCCTTAAATTCCGTTGTGTTGTAGTCCGCCATTCCTTCGTGCCTGAGAGCAAGTTCTCCTTTTGCACTGATCACAAAAGTCGTTGGAATGCTTTGGGTGTAATACATCTCAGGTATTGCTCCATCCAATTTGTAAACCTCAAAATCAAAATCCTTCTTCTCGTTGAAACGCTTTGCCTTTTCAAAGTCCTGATCAACCGAAACCATCAGAAAAACGACATCATCTTTCACATCGTTGAAGAGCTTATTGATTCCGGGCATTTCCGCGATACAGGGCGGACACCAGGTAGCCCAGACGTTCACAAAAATTACTTGCCCTTTGAATTGCTCCATACTGACCTTTTCCCCCTTCGAGTCAACAAGATTAAGACGGAAATCGGCCTTTGGATAGTCTTCAGTGACAACAGCGTCTGTCTTTTCATTTACGTCCGGGTTCATGATTCCCGTTGCCAGCATGCCTCGCTGGAGAAATCCAAAAACCTCCGTATGCAACCCTGTAAAAAAAAGCGTCAACAATACAGTAGCCAATACTCCGTACTCAATTAAATTCCTTTTCATTTTCTTAGTCATTTCGTTCTAGTTTTAAAAGATGCTTTCAAATTCCCCTCCTACTCAATCGTTACTTTCGCTCCTTCTCGCAATTCTTCACTACCCTTCACCACGACTATATCATTATCTTTCAGATCTGCGTGAACTTCTGTGAGTCCGTCTTTTCTTACACCCTGTTTCACCGCGACTCTTCGAATCGTGTCATTTTGTACTTTTAGCAGAAACATGCCTGAAGGAGCATCTACGATACTGGTTGACGGTACCCAGAGGCTGGGTGTTTGCCGCGACAAAGCAATCTCTGCCTGAATATATTCTCCTCCCTGAAGCTTTCGGTCCTCATTCCTGATATCAAACTCCACCATAAGTGAACGCAGTTCACGATCAAGCACGCCACTGCTTCGGGAGATCTTAGCCGTGAACGTTTCATTTGGGTAATTGCTAATCCTGTATTTGATCTCTGTGTTGTCCGATAATGCATGCGCATGTTTTTCCGGTATTGCAATTGTGAGCCGTAAGCGATCTTGTTGAGCCAACGCAAAGAGGGGTTTGTCATTAGCACCTACCAGCGCCCCTGGCGAAACCATACGATTTGAAACCACGCCGGCAAAAGGCGCTCGGATTTCCAGGTAGGCAGCCAGTTGTTTTGCGGCGCTCATCTCAGCCTTGAGTGACTGATATGAAGCACTATCACTCATTAACTTCGCCTTCGCTTGTTCCAGTTCAATGGCAGCCACCGCACCTTCGCTTTGTGAGGCTTTCAAAAATCGGTTATATGATTGTTGACTGTAGTGAAGGCGTTCAAGGACTTCTCTTTGTTTTGCCGCAGCTGCGGCATATTGCTGGGTTATTTCGGGCGCCTCCAGACGCGCAAGTAGCTGGCCTTTCTTGACGTGAGTTCCCCTATCTACAAAGATCTGCTGAACGAAGCCGGAAACTTTAGGGTATAACATTACCTCTTCGAAAGGAGCTAACTCTCCCGGCAGACTAAGGGTATAGCTCGCTACGGCAGTTCTTACTCTTGTCGTTTCTATAGCCAGGGCATCCTCGGCTTTTTTCTCTGGTACTGGTTTGCCTTCTAACACGCATCCGCTTACCGTAATGGACAAAACCAAAAGCAATGCGATATATTTTCCTGGATATTGATGATACATTTTCATGGTTGGAATATTAAAGGGTCGCGTTAATTTTAAATTTACTTTTTATAGCTGTGTTCGTACTACCTTGGTTGTGGGTGATATTCATAGTTCACACACTCAGGATCGTCAGGGTCCATAGACGGTCCATTGATATTGGCATCTTTCTGTACGGCCGCGTACAGATTTGGAAGGACCAACAATGAAGTAATAGTCGACAGAATAAGGCCTCCGATAACAGCTTGTCCCAGCGGAGCAACCTGACTTCCTCCGTCACCAAGTCCGGACGCAATCGGGATCATCCCAGCGATCATCGCAAAGGCAGTCATCAGGATGGGTCTTAAACGAGATGATGCTGCCATTCGCGCAGCAATTCTTGCGGAGAATCCATGCTTTAAGCGGTATGCCTCCGCCTGATTGATGATCAAGATCGCATTGGCAACCGACACGCCTACAGACATAATAATACCCATGTAGGACTGCAGGTTTAACGTACTTCCGCTGAATAATAACATCATCAAACTTCCGCCAATGACGGCCGGCGTAACCGATAAAAGAAGTCCGGAGATCTTGAACGATTGATAGAAGGCCGCGAGCATCAGAAAAATCACGATGATGGCAACCATTAAACCCGACTGGAGACCTGACAGTGTTTCCTTCAGTAATTCTATCGCCCCAACCGTTTTAACAATCAATCCGCGCGGAGGCTCTCCTGCCGCCGCCACTGCATCCTCAACCGCCCTTGCAGCCGATCCCAAATCAGTGTTATGCGTATTGGCTACCAGGGTGACATACCGGTTAGGACCTTGCCTATTCACCTGACCGGGGCTCATTCCGAGAGTGAGCTGTGCAACATCTTCTAATATCGGTCGCGCAGCTCCTGCTTTGAGAGGCAGCGCTTTCAACTCATTCAAAGATTGTAATTCCCTTTCCGGAACCTGTACCTGCATCTGGAATGTTAACCCGGACTTTGGATCGATCCATAAGCTCTTGTTGGTGAAGCGGGTGGAAGAAGTCGCGGCGGTCAAAGCGTCGCTTACGTCCTCCATGCTCAGGCCGAATTGTGCCGCGCGTTGACGGTCTACTTCTATGTCAAGGGTAGGATAGTGCACTGGTTCTGCGATATGGACATCCCGTAACACAGGGACCTTTTGCAACTCTTTTCGTATTTTCAACGCGTGCCCATTGGCTTCCTGCAGGTTTCTTCCAGCTACCCGCACCGAAATAGGTGTGGTCGCACCCTGGCTCATGATCTTCTCAACCATCTCCATGGGTTCAAAAGTAATCTCAAGATCAGGAAGGTGTTGGGCAACGTTCTTCCTTATGTTCTCTTTCAGCGCATCCATCGATCCTTCATAGACGCCGCCATCAATAGAGACCTGCAGTACCGCCTCATGAGAACCTGCGGTGAAAAGAAAGATCGGGTTGATAGGCGTATTAGGAGAATGCATCCCGACAAACGCTGAAGTAATCTTAATGGCATCCGACCCTACTTCATCGCGGATTAACTTTTCTACAGCGAGCATGTTCTCCTCTGACCTTTCAAGTCGCGTGCCTGGTGGAGATACAATTCGCAATTGAAGATCGCGCGTACCGCTCGGGGGCATAATATCCGTCCCGATGCGCGTCATACCGACACCAATTAAGGTCATGACCAAAACGGCGTATCCTATCGTGACGAGAGATGTCTTTCGTTGCCATCTCCGAATGATCATCACGTAGCGCGTCCTAAACTTATCAAAGCGCGTTTGTTTCCTCGTTGCGTTAGCCACATGCCCCACGTGTGTGTTTTTCATGATCCAGTTGGCCATAACCGGTATAAAAGTTTGTGACGCCAGAAACGAAGCGATCATCGCAAATCCTACCGCCATAGACAACGGCATAAACATGTCTTTCGCGATACCGCTCATCATCAGGGAAGGCGTCAGCACTGCAAGAATCGAAAGGAGAATTAACAATTTAGGCAATGAGATCTCCAGGAGCGCATCAAGGATTGCTCTTGGTTTTGGCTTTCTCTGCTCGAAGTGCTGATGAATGTTTTCTATTGTAACAGTAGCTTCGTCTACCAGGACGCCAATGGCCAATGCCAGACCACTAAGCGTCATTACGTTGATAGTTTGTCCAAAAAGATAAAGCAGCGTCACGGCTGAAAGGATTGCAATCGGAATGGTGAGCACAACAATCAAGGCGCCTCGTTTATCGCCAAGGAACAAAAGCACCATGAGACCTGTGAGTAGGGCTCCCAGGACTCCTTCGTGCACAAGGTTTGATAAAGACTGAGCGATATATCCTGACTGGTCAAAAACATATTCGACTGAGACGTCTTCCGGTAATGCAGCTTCCAGCATCGGCATTGCTTCTTTCAGATTGTTAACTGCATCGAGTGTGGAAGCATCGGATTTCTTAATGATAGGCAGATAGACAGTTCTCTTACCATTGACCACTGCGTAGGAGGTAGTTTTATCCGTCCCATCTGTCACAGTCGCGATATCCCGGATGAAAACGGTATGACCGCTGCCTTCCCTTATGGGAGTATTCAAGAGTTCTTCCGGTCCTTTTACCAATGAGTTCACCGGGCTCATCAGGTTCTGATCCCCGATCTGTATATTTCCTGCCGGAGAAGGAAGGTTGTTCTTAGCAATTGCGATGGTCACTTCTTCTGCAGTAAGACCATACGACTGCATCAACTCGGGATTTACATTCGTGACAATGGTTCGTACGTTGCCTCCGAATGGTCCGGGCGCCGTGATCCCCGGTATGTTCACAAACATCGGGCGTATGCGGCTGATGGCCATATTCTGCAATTCGCCAATGGAGCGCTCACTGCTTTCAAAAACCAGTTGCCCTACAGGTAAGGCGCTGGCATCAAACCGTACCACCTGTGGCGTCACTGCACCTGCTGGCAAGAAAGCCATCGCACGGGAAACCATGATGGCTACCTCTGCGGAAGCCTGTGCCATATCCGTACCGGGATAGAACGACAATTGCATCAAGGTAAGACCCTGAACACTTTTGAATTCCATGTCCCTCACTCCACTCACAAAAATGAGTACCTTCTGAAAATTATTGGCCATGAACCCGTCCATGTACTCCGGGGACAATCCGCCGTAAGGCATGGCGATATAAATCGATGGTGACTCCACGTCCGGAAAAATATCGACCTTGACCTTGCTAATGGAAATGACTGCGAAGTATGCGATCGCTATTACGGCGACAATGATTGCAATTGGTTTTCGCAGTGCTAATCGAATGATATTCATTGTAAGTTCTCTAGTTAAATTGGCTTTGGATATGGAAAAAGTCAGCGGTACTCTCCGCCAGGTTCACCTGGTGGATCCAATATTGATAATACGCTTCAATGCGTGTCTTTTCAGTCCTTTGCAACACATCTTGTATTTGCAAGAGCTCCGTGATCGAAATCAGTCCGCTCATATATCTCGCTTCGAAAAGCCTGTAAGCTTCCTCCGCCGATTCATAGGCTTGTTCTGCATCAGCGATCTGATCCTCGCTCTGCCTGATTTGCCGACGGGAAATCTCCTCCTGGCTTCTTAGACCCAACGCAACCTCTTCTGTTTCCGCTCGAGTTTCGCGGACCCGTTCCTCATAGCGCCTCTTTTGCAATTTTGAATCAAATGCATCCCCCAGATTCCAGGTCAGACCAAGTCCGAAAGCGTAATTATGCACCGGATTGTTGTAACTGTGTTTCCAGTTCTCATAGAAGGACGCCTCATTATTCATTGAATTTCCACGAATTTGCGCACCTGCCAACAATGAAAGAGACGGAAGGGCAGTCACCGACGCCAATTCCTTTTGTTTTTCGGCGTAAGCGATTTGTTCGCCTTTATAGGCAAGCACAGGATGGAGACCTTGATTTTCTTCAGGCACAGAAAGCCCCTGCCGAATACCTGACCGGAGGATAGACGACTCATTGAGGCTCAGTTCGTTTGCGGACAAGTTCAACCATCTGGCCAACGCTATTTTAGTCTCCTCTCTTCTTCCTTGCCACAGGTGCAGCTCGGCGCTTGTTTGGTTTAGCGTCGCATTGACTAAGAGTGAATCGGCCCCGGGAGACAACCCGGATCTAGCCCTGCTGGCAGAGGCCCTTAAAATGGCCCGTACTCTTTCCGTGTTATTCCGCGCCCAGTGCTCCATCCCCTCGTAATAGAAGAACTGGAAATAGGTTCTGCTAATCTCAGCCTGCATCCTCAGCTGTTCTATGTTGAGTCGGTGCATCGCCTGACTTGAGATGATCTTTGCAGCCTCTTGCGATTTCTTCTGTTTGCCGAATTGAAGGAACTTCCAATCCATTATCACGGATCCGAAGGTGTTCGTCCCGTGATTGGATGTACCATTAAGTTCCGACCCACTGACATTATAAAGACCGGCTAATGGAAAAAAAGAGCCGCTAATCGCATTCTGTGTACCTAGAGAGGTTTGCGCCTGCAAGTACACCTCGGGCAGATACTGGTTACGCGTGAGCCTTTGATTAAAATCCGCCTGGCGCTGTTGCGAGCGATAAGCCTCAATGCTTGGGTAGTTAGAGAAGGCTTCCTCCCATAGGTCGGGTAAGGACAAGCCAGGAGATTCCTGTCCATAAGTTTTTATTCCGGCAAGCACAAAAACAGTGCAAGCCAAAAGATATGTGATCTTCATAGAAATTATAGTTGGTAGAAAACATCAGGATCACCGAAAGGTGATAGAAGAAAGGAATGGGGAGCTCTCGTTACTTATGCTGGCCGCAAAATAATATGCTGCGATTGGTAAGAAGCTCCGCTGAAGAATCAGGAATAATAGATAAGTCGGCCCAGCCTTAAATAAAGGGGAACCTTTTGAAGGTTGAAAAAGCCAAGCTGGAAATCATTATTGCTTTGTTGTAACGAGTGCCTTGTAAAAGTAAAAGCAATAACAAGAAGGGCTGCAACCAGTAAAGGTACCGTCGCATGGTTGCCTGTAATTGTCGCGACCTCGTCAAAAGAATCGCCAATTCCGAAGCACAAAGTAGACAGCGCTTT
>JACZCT010131830.1_pt1 | contig 11098 bp, 8 predicted proteins | sample 8641871 | NCBI WGS metagenome assembly JACZCT01 (sample SAMN15324604, study PRJNA640507) | soil metagenome | isolation source: monocropping sugarcane control | place: China: Luxin town, Laibin City, Guangxi Province | collected 2019-07-25 | depth 10cm m | reverse complement strand
TCAGAAGAATTTGTACAATTTGTTTATGAAAGTTTCCGCGCGATGGAAAAAGGATTAGGCCACGAACTCCAGGGATTAATTAATTTTTATAATGAAAATTATGCTTTCGATGAATATAACAAAGTGAAGTTTGCAGATGTCCAGCGATTAGCAAAAACATGTTCCACCGGTTGTGAAATTGCAGACGCAGACCCAATTGAGAAAGTTCCGGATTATGATGGTTTCTCAAGTGTTTTAGCGAAGAAAGGTTATCTAAATCAAAACGCAGCCTAACCCCAACCCCTCTCCTAAAGGAGAGGGACGCGCTTTATTAAGAACGCTTCAATTCATCGGAATACCAAATCAATATAAATAATTTGAAAATATTTTCTATAGTAGGAGCACGACCGCAGTTTATAAAGCTTGCGCCACTTTCATCGGCATTGGCCGGCCTTCACGAAGAGATCATTGTTCATACCGGGCAGCACTATGATTATGCGATGTCAGAAAAAATATTTATTGATCTCGAAATAAGAGAACCCGATATTCATTTGGAGATAAGTGGAAAAGGCCCTACCGAGCAAATTACACAAATGATGCTGATGCTGGAATCGGCAATGCTGAAATTCAAGCCGGACCTCATCATTGTTTTTGGCGACACCAATTCAACTTTTGCCGGTGCGATGATTGCAGCAAAATTAAATATTCCGATTGTTCATATCGAGGCAGGTTTGCGCAGCTACAACCGGAGCATGCCGGAAGAAATAAATAGAATCGTTACAGACCATGTTTCAAAATATTTATTCGCGCCAACACAAACGGCAGTAGATATTTTATACAAAGAAGGATTGGGCGATAAAACTTCGTTTACCGGCGACATCATGGTTGACACGATGAAAGACAATCTAAAAATTGCCCTCAAAAAATCATCAGTAATCTGCCGGTTGAAATTGGAAAATGAAAAGTTTAATTTGCTTACGCTGCACAGAAATTATAATGTAGATGACCCGAAAGTGCTGGAACATCTTTTAAACGAGATGGGAAAATTAGACGAAAAAATTATCTTTCCCGTTCATCCCAGGACCCGGAAAATGTTGGCCGATACGTATTCAGTTCCACCCAATATTTTAGTAACAGATCCAAAAGGCTATGTTGATTTTATTGTTTTGGAAAATGCGGCCAATAAAATAATAACAGATTCCGGTGGAATTCAAAAAGAAGCATACATACTTAAAAAGCCTTGTATAACGCTTCGTACAGAAACGGAATGGGTTGAAACAGTTGAGGAAAAATGGAACCTGCTCATCAATCCCGCAGAAAAAGACATCGCTTCAAAGATCGATTCTTTCCGCAAACCCAAAACACAAAAAGATGTATTTGGGAAAAATGTAACTGAAAATATGATTCAAATAATTAATGATATTAAATAAGAATGGCAGAACAAAAAACATGGGGAATTATTGGTGGCGGAATGCTTGGAATGACGCTGGCATTAAGGCTTTCACAAAAAGGAGATAAGGTTACCATTTTTGAATCTGCTGAAAAAGCAGGTGGACTCACGAGTTCATGGGAGATGAACGGTGTGGTTTGGGATAAATTTTATCATGTTATCCTAATGTCTGATCTGAATACAAGAAAAATTTTAAAAGAAATCGGGCTTGAAAATGAATTGAATTGGGTAGAAACCAAAACAGGTTTTTATTCTGATGGGAAATTATATTCGATGTCGAATCTTGTAGAGTTTTTTAAATTCCCACCAATAAATCTTATTGATAAATTCAGATTAGGGCTCACCATTTTTGCTGCTTCAAAAATTAAAAACTGGCACAAGCTCGAAAATATTCCTGTAGCAGATTGGCTCACAAAATGGTCTGGAAAAAGAGTTTTTGAAAAGATTTGGTTGCCATTATTGAAAGCAAAGTTGGGTGATAATTATAAAAACACTTCTGCAGCTTTTATCTGGGCTACGATTCAGAGAATGTATGCAGCGCGAAAAAGCGGATTGAAAAAAGAAATGTTTGGATATGTAACGGGCGGATATGAAAAAATAAACAATCGGTTTGCGGAGTATCTTAAGGAAATTGGCGTTGAATTTAAATACAATTCAAAAGTAATTGCAGTAAACAAACAAATAAGTGGGAATTTTATTTTGACCACTTCGGATAATAACACTTATAGTTTCGACAATATTATTTCAACGCTTTCATCAAAAGAATCTGTGAAGATTGCACCGCAACTCACAGACCAGGAAAAACAACAGCATGAAGCCATAAAATACTTGGGAGTGATTTGCCCTTCGGTGTTGCTTAAGAAAGAAATTTCTCCATACTATGTCACCAACATTACGGATACATGGCCGCCATTCACCGGAATTATCGAAATGACCGCCCTGATTGATAAAAAAGAAACCAAGGGAAATCATCTGGTTTATCTTCCGAAATATGTTACGCCCGATAATGAATTATTCAACAAGAGCGATGAAGAATTACGCTCATTGTTTTTAGGTTCTTTATATAAAATGTATCCGTCTCTTTCTGAGGAAGATTTGAATTTTTGGGGCGTTTCAAAAGCAAGAATTGTATTTGCATTACCCACAATTAATTATTCAAAAAAAGTTCCGGGAGTTACCACTTCTTTGGGCAATTATTATATTATTAATTCAGCACAAATAATCAATGGAACGTTGAATGTAAACGAAACCATCCAGGTTGCCGAAACAAAACTGAAAGAAATTTTGAATGAAAATGAGTAAGAAAAAACCGGTAGCAAGCATATCTCTTGATTTGGACAATCAGTGGTCTTACATGAAGATTCATGGCGATGAAGGCTGGGATAAATATCCTTCTTATTTTGATATTTTCGTTCCACATGTATTGAATGTACTGGATGAGCTGGATCTGAAAATCACTTTTTTTATTGTAGGCAAGGATACGGAAAGCGAAGAAAACAGGAAGTATTTGCGAATGATTGCAGACAGAGGCCATGACATTGGCAACCATTCCTATCATCATGAATCGTGGTTGCAAACTTATAGTTATGAAAAAATAGAAAAAGAAATCAGGGAAGCCGAAGAAGCGATTTTTAATGCAACGGGACAAAGGCCTACCGGTTTCAGAGGGCCGGGATTTAGCTGGAGCAAAGATCTTTTGAAAGTATTAGAAAGCCGCGGCTATAAATTTGATGCTTCCACCCTGCCCACTTATTTAGGGCCACTTGCAAGAATGTATTATTTCAAAAAATCGGATCTTTCAAAAGAAGAAAAAAAAGCCCGGAAAGAACTTTTTGGGAAATTCAGCGAAGGATTCAGAAAATTAAAACCCTATAAATGGGATTTGGGAAATGGAAAAAGCATCACAGAAATTCCGGTAACTACAATGCCCGTTTTTAAATTACCTTTCCATTTGAGTTATTTGATTTACCTTGGAAATATCTCAATGCCTTTGATGAAAATTTACCTGAACACTGCGATTACAATGTGTAAAATAACCAAGACGTCCATTAGTTTTTTGCTTCATCCGTTAGATTTAATCGGCGGCGACCAAATTTCACAACTTGCTTTTTTCCCGGGAATGAATGTGAATAGTGATAAGAAAGTTGAAGTGTTTAAGAAGGTGATTGGATTGTTGCAAAAGCACTATGACGTAGTGAATATGAACGAACACTTAAGTGATATGCAGCTAAATCATATATTCAAATTTAAAAAGCTTGACGTTGAAGTTCACAAAAATTAAAATGACCTGGAATAATATTAAACGCGTTTTAAGCAAAGGATATCTCCCCAATATTTTATTGTTAGTTTTAATTTTATTGTATGCTTTCCTTTTATTCCCTGAAGAATATGTTACCTATAAGATTATAATATGGCTTACCACTTTTACAGTCGCTTTATGTCTGTTCAAAATAAACAGGATTTTTTTTCGGATATTCATGATTTCTCTTGGCCTTCTTACTGCTATTTATTACCCGGTAAATAATCTTTTCGGCCCGGTTTCATCCTCCAACGTAGAGGCGTTAGTTTCTACCAATTATGCAGAGGTAACGTCTTATTTATCTGTTATTCCTTTTAATTTATATGTAAAGTCTGCCTTGCTTTTTCTATTTCCTTTATTTCTTTGTTTCCTAACCTTTCGATCTCTGAAATTAAAAACTTCATGGATTTTAATCTTTGTTATTGCCGGTTTATATCTTTCAAACCGTTATTTTAAAGATAGGATTTATAATAAAGCTTTTGACGGGGCATTTAATACGATCCCTACTAAGTTGTTAGGAAATATTGCCAAGTTTTATTTGGTTACATTAAAAGGAATGAAATATCAGGCGCAGTTAATGAACAAAAAAAGCGATTGGCAAATTGAAAGTTCAAATGTTGATAAAGAACTATATTTTTTCATTATAGGCGAAAGTGTTCGGAAGGATGTTTTTTCGGATAGGAAACTCTTTAGGTATCACCCATTGGACTCAGTTTGTCACGTTGATTTTGAGAATGTCATTTCTCGTGGTTTTGTTACTATCCCATCTCTACGGAGTGCTTTCGTTCTTACAAAAACAAACGGGCCGAAAGAATCTTATTTCCCGGACAATATTGTAAACTTAGCTAAAAAGGATGGCATCCATACTGAGTGGTTTTCGAATCAGGGCTTTGTAGGTGATGATGATAACTATATAAGTGCAATTGCCAAATGCGCCAATTATTCAGAGTTCCTCAATAAAAAGCAGTATTTTGATTATCGGGAAAGCGATGATGAATTATTAAAAATTTTACAACGGCGATTGGCGCAATCAACAAGTAAGCACAACATATATTTTCTTCACACAATTGGATCCCATCCTTCTGCCTGTAAGATAACTGACGGGCATTATGATAAATTTGTAGTATCAGACGAAGTATCCTGTTATATAAAATCAATTGAAAATACAAAGAACCTGATTTATAAAGTATACAAAATGGCAAAAAATAGTGGGAAAACTTTTAAGATCGTATATTTTTCAGATCATGGCTTAACCTTCGATTATGAGAATAAGATTTTCACACATAGGCAAGACAGTAAAGAAGAATATACAGTTCCTTTTTTAATTTTGGCGGATGATATTTCACAAAATGTGGTTATTCAGGCGCATCGTAGCCTTGGTGATTTTCTTAATTTTTTCCAGGAATTTACAGGTATTAAGGCTAAAGGTGTAGATTATTCCTATCGTTTTATATCGGATGATTCTGATAAAAACTGGAACCATCTTTTAGATGGTTTAGATTTTAATCAGCTTAAGGATAATCCCATACCATTTAAGTAAAGTGGATTTTTTAAGATGCGAAATTTATTTTATGCATCTCAAAAGTTAAAAACCAATGTGCTAATTTTCAGTATTCAAAGTAAAATTTAAAAAGATTTAATTGCTGGTTAAAGAATGAATTGTACGATATGTAATAGTAATAATACAGAGCTTAAGTTTTTTAAGAATGAATATAGAATTCTACATTGTATTGATTGCGATCATGTATTCACAGATTTTATACCTAGTTTAACCGAGGTAAATCAAATCTATTCAGACGATTATTTTTTTAGCGGAGGTGCAGGGTATGAGGATTATACTTTAGAAAAAGACATGCTTATCAGAAGAGGCGAATATTATGCAGACAAAATAAGCAAATATGTACATTCTGGTAAAGTGCTGGATGTAGGCGCTGCTGCCGGATTTATACTAAAGGGATTTATAAATAAAGGATGGGAGGGTGAAGGAGTAGAGCCTAATAATTTTATGGCAGAATATGGTAAAAGCGAACTGGGAGTAAACATAAAAAAAGGTACTATCGAAACGGTCGAATTAGAAGAGACATTTGATTTAGTAATCCTGGTACAGGTTATTGCACATATTTATGATGTTCATAATTCAATGAAAAGAATAAATAGTTTTTTAAAACCAGGAGGCTATATATTAATTGAAACATGGAATAAAGAAAGCCTGACAGCAAGAATATTTGGAAAAAACTGGCATGAATACAGTCCGCCAGGAACGCTGAATTATTTCAGCACAAAAACATTAAATCAGCTAATGCTGAAACATCAGTTTACTAAAGTAAAAGAAGGAACTCCTAAAAAAAGTATCCATTCCAAACATGCGAAATCTTTGATAAGACATAAGCTTCTTGAATCAAAAGGGCTGAAGTGGGCTGCGCCGCTTACTTCTTTAATCCCGGGAAACATGATTCTTCCTTATCCTTCCGAAGATTTATTTTGGGCTTTATATAAAAAAAGTTAACACCGTAATGGAAGAGAAAATTACTCAAATTGACACAACACCATTTGTTTCAATAGTTTTGCCTTGCTACAATGAGGAGGCTATACTTCAAAATAATATTGATGTTATCATTTCCTATCTGGAAAGCAAGAATGAAAAATACAAATGGGAGATTGTTATAATCAATGATGGCAGCAGGGATTCTACAGGTAAAATTGCAGACGAACTCGCCGACAAAAATCAGCACATCAGAGTAATACATCACCCAACAAATTTGAATCTCGGTAATGCATTAAAAACGGGATTTAAAAATTCAAAAGGGGATATTATAGTGGTTTTGGATATCGATTTAAGTTATTCTGTAGATCATATTGAGAAGCTGGTTGATACCTTAATTGAAAAAAGCTCAGATATTGTAATAGCCTCTCCTTACATGCCTGGTGGAAAAGTAACCGACGTTCCATTTACAAGAAGAATAATGAGCCGCTGGGTAAACGAGTTCATGCGCATAGCCGCCCAGGATAAATATTATACTTATACAGGAATGGTAAGGGCTTATAAAAGGTCATTTATTCAGACGGTTAATCTGAAAACAAAAGATTATGAAGTTAATCCGGAAATCCTTTACAAGGCAATGATTTTAAGAGCCCGCGTAGAAGAAATACCGGCACATCTTGATTGGACTGAACAGAATAAATATAAAGGCAAAAGAAAATCAAGCATAAAAATGCTTAGGGGTTTCTTCTCAGGAATCATGTCAAGTTTTATTTTCAGGCCGTATATTTTTTTTATAGCAATCGGGATGGTATTAATGCTATTGTCGCTTTATGAATTAGTCTGGCTGCTATATGATACGCTTTCTTACATTTCCAATTCATCAGAAACAGTTCCTACCTTTTCGGAAAGCCTTGCTTTTCAATTCAGAAAAAATCCACAATCATTTATTGTAGGCGGCATTACTTTTCTTGCAGCCATTCAGTTTTTAAGTTTAGGTTTTTTATCACTTCAGAGTAAACGGTATTTCGAGGAATTATTTCATTTGGGTACATCGTTGAAAGCAAATAAAAAGTGACTGACGAAATAATTTAAACCGAGATATTTGATAAATTAAATATGGAATTAAAAAACATAAAAATATTCAGGAACTCATTTTTTCTGTTTCTTCCCTTTTTTATTTTATATGTCATTATAGTTTTGATCTATGCCTCGCCGGATTTATATGGGGATGAAAGCAGGTATTTAGCTTTTGCTACCAATCTTACTCACGGTTTTTTTAGTCCTTCGCCACCCTTCCTGGATTTAGGTAACGGTCCAGGCTATCCATTGATTATGGCGCCCTTTGTTGCGCTAAAGTTGCCGCTTATCAGTGTTAAGTTATTAAATGCCTTATTTTATTATATTTCTGTTGTGCTGCTGTTTAAGGCATTACAAAAAATTGTGTCCTATAAATTTGCAGTTATAATAAGCTTTGTATGGGCTTTATATCCAAACACTTTTGAACAAATCCCTTATGCATTATCTGAAGTGTTTGCAACTTCACTAATTCCTTTGTTCATCTTTTGTATCACGTTTGCATTTAATAACTTTTCTAAAAAAATTGTAAATAAATATATTATAGCGGCTGGTTTAACTTTTGGATACCTGGCGTTAACCAAACCAATATTTGGATATGTCATACTTACTATGATTTTCAGTACAGTAGTTTTATTAATTATTAATAGAAAAAGTGCAAGTTATAAGAGAATTATAGTCATATTATTGATTGCTTTTGGTGTAACCATTCCGTGGTTAACGTATACATATCACATGACAGGCCGGCTATTTTATTGGAGCTCTTTTGGTGGAAATAATATGTATTGGATGAGTTCATTAAATGAAAATGAATATGGTGACTGGCATAGTCAAATCTTCGACGATATTGATGAACCTGCTGAAGGATTGATTCCGGGAAGCGCGAAAATAATAAAATCAATTCATGAAAAAGACTTCGAAAAAATTTTTGATTCTCCCCAGGCAAAAAAATTATATATTAAAGATGGTAAGATTCATGGGAAACCATACACCGGTGTTATTCAAGACGACGTGCTGAAACGAATTGCATACGAAAATATTAAATCCAATCCGTTTAAGTTTATTCAAAATTGCCTCAGCAATGCCGGAAGAATGATATTTAATTATCCTACTTCTTATACCCTTCAAAAACCTAGTACCCTTAAACGGTTGCCCATAAACGGAACTCTTCTTGTGCTTTCTGCATTCTGTTTTATTATGACCATAGCTTATTGGAGAAAAGTATTATTTCCGCTTCGGTTTTTGCTATTTTTCGGACTGATTTATTTTGGAGGTAGCCTACTGGGCAGCGCTGAGCCCCGGATGTTTACGGTCATTGTACCGATATTGCTATTTTGGATCGCCTATATTTTACAGAGGACAGTAAAAATCAAACCCAACTTCACTGAATAACAGAAATTTCCACACCTATTTGTGGGAGAGTTTTTTACCTAAAAAACTGTTTATTTTTCGATTTAGCTTTGATAAAAAATCATTATAATGAGGTATTTTTAATATCCTTAAGGCCCGCCTATATTTCCCATTTTCTTCCCCATGGGAAACATTTCCTTTCATCTGGCAAGAATTAACAGAATTCGAAACACAGACAATTTGTGTATCAGGTAAAATATTTTTTAGCGATCCATTATTAAAACAATCCTCTGCAACTTGCTGCAGAACAGGAGGGCCTGCCAAGGCCAATACCTTGTCATTAAAAACTAAAATTGGAGTGTCGTCAGAAATGAATAGCCGGTTGTTTATTAACTTAAAGCCGTAATGAGCGGCTTTCGGGGTATTATTAATAATATTTTCCAAACTTTTTTCTGCTGCTTCCAAAAATATCGGGTTTTCAGGTTCACTTATAAGCAACCACTGACAAATATCTTTATTGATCCCAAGTTGTGTCACGAATCGTGAATCTGGCTTAATCCACTCCTTCAAAGAATTATTGCACCGGCAATCTAAATCTGCATACACTCCTCCGTATTTGTAAATAATTAAATATCTCCACAAATCTGCTTTTGAAGATCCGAATTTTATGTTATTGTAGGCTTCGAAATAATCCGGAAAATATTGCTTTAAAAAATTCTGAATATCCTGATCATCAAAAAACCTGTATTTATATTCAGGATTTTTAGTAATCCAGCTATCCACATAATCTTTCATTATAAAAGGCACCTGGCTAGTTTTAAAAGTCTGCCAAATAATCCTGGGAATTCTTTGTTCATAATTTAATTCAACTCTTGGCAACAGTTCTTTAGGGATTGTGATAAATTTTGTCATTTAAACAAATTCTGGGGGATTAAAAATGTCGGCAAAACAAAAACAATTTAAAAGCTAAATTAATTATTCAAAGAGTAATAAATAAAGGTATTTATTTCCCAGGGCGAGTGATTTCTTTATACAAATTTTTATCAAATTTTTAGCCAACTAAAATGAAAAGGGTCAACGGATTTAATTAAGAGCAGGGCAAATCTAAAACTTTCCGGTCTGATAACGTCAAAACTTATGTAGCGAATGCATTTTAGAACGGCTTGCTTCCATAAAATGTAAGCAATTTATATGCCTTTCTCATATTTTCTGAATTATATTTCTTTTTCATTTTAAAGAGTAATTTGAAAGTAGAATAAAGAGTACTCACAATTGTATAAATAAAATTAAATGCTATCCTTTATCTGCCTAAATCTGTGTAAAAATAAAAGAGACTGCCCTTTTGAGACAGTCCCTTTAGGTATCCAATTTTGATCTATTACAGTTTTATCACCTTTATCGATTTCCTCAACACATTGTCAAAGAAGATGGTAATCACGTAAGTGCCATTGGTTAAATTCGACATGTTGATTTGTTCTTTTATATTTTCGGTTGTTGATACCATTTGCTTTTTATAGATTGTTTTGCCTGATATATCTGTAACAGTGATGAGCACATTAGTATTTATTCTTCCTGTATTGATATCCGCAGTGGTGATGTCGTGCACCGGATTTGGATATACAGAAATGGTGTTATTTACTTCTTCCGGCGCCAGCCTTCCCAGTGCTACTGTTACTTTCACTGAATCCTTAGCCATTGCACCATTCTTATCCATTACCTGGAATTCAAATTCGTAAGTTCCCTCTTTCAAATCACTAAGCTCTGCTGTTGGCTTGTCTGCTGCGTTTATTACACTTTCAGATGGCCCGGAAAGCTGTTTCCAGTTATACGATGTTATTTCCCCGCTTCCTTTTGTGGCGTTTCCGGTTAAAGTAACGGTTGATGCAGGGAACAGAATAGTAGTATCTTTTCCGGCTGAAGCAGTCGGGGGGGTATTCACTATTGTTTCTGGTTTAGGGTTTACTTTCACGGTCATTGTATCCTTTGCTGTAGCCCCCTCGTTATCGGTCACTTTCAATTCAAATTGATACACACCTTCTGATAAATTTGTCGCCGTTGCAGAAGAAGAATTTGCATTATTTATTGCTCCACTATTCGGCCCGGATATTTTTGTCCACTGATAAGAAACAATTGAACCGTCACTATCTTCACCATTTCCGGAAAGCTTTACTGAATTGTTGGGTAAAATAACGGATTGATCGCTACCCGCATTTACTGACGGTGGCAGGTTTGCCGCTTTATTCACGATTACTTTCACCACATCTTTTGCAATAGCTCCCTTGCTGTCTGTTACGGTTAGTTCAAATTCGTAAGTCCCCTGAACAAGGTTAGTAGCAGTTGCAAAAGCTGAAGAAGAATTATTCAGACTAAAATCAGAAGGCCCCGAAATTTTCACCCAGCTATATGATGCTATACTTCCATCTTCATCTTTTCCGCTTCCTGAAAGTGCAACAGAATTTGTCGG
>JACZCT010016247.1_pt1 | contig 11238 bp, 8 predicted proteins | sample 8641871 | NCBI WGS metagenome assembly JACZCT01 (sample SAMN15324604, study PRJNA640507) | soil metagenome | isolation source: monocropping sugarcane control | place: China: Luxin town, Laibin City, Guangxi Province | collected 2019-07-25 | depth 10cm m | reverse complement strand
ATCACCCGCGATTTCGACATGCAGACCCAGCCGCATCTGCTGCTGCTGCAAAAGACCATGGTGATGGTCGAAGGCATCGCCACTCAGCTCCATCCCGAGATCAACATGTGGGACGTCTCGGCGCCCTATGTGCGCAACTGGATCCGCGACGAGCTGGGCCCCGAAGCCGCGCTGGCGGACCGCATCCGCGAAGACGTGCAGACGGTGCTGCGGCTGCCCGCGCTGGTCCGCCGGATCGAGGACATGTTCCCGCCGCGCGGCGGCGCCCCTGAGCAGCCGCCGTTGCCCGATATCCGGCTGATGTGGGACCAGCGCGGCCTCAGGCCCTTGCGAGTGCTGAGCTATGCCGCCGCGGTCCTGGCCGGCGCCGCGCTGGCCTGGGCGGCCTTCGCCGCGGGGTGGTTCGGCTGAGCCGATGAGCCGGGGGGCGCCTGCTTTCGACCGGTTCGCGCGCTGGCCGCGTCCGTTGGCCCGGGCCGCTCTCGCCCTGATCGCCCTCGTTCTCGTCGCCGCCGCGCTGGCCACGCCCGGCGAGCCGCCCGCCCGGCCTACTGTGCCAGTCTCGGCCCCCATCTCGGCCCCACCGCAGCGCGACACCGACTTGCAGCTCTACGATCGCATCGCTGGCCGCGTCGCGGTGGGCGAAAACTATTACGTCGCGGCGACCGAGGAGCAGCGCACGCGCAACTTTCCCGTGCGCCCGGCCTTCGCGGTCCGTCTGCCGACGCTCGCCTATCTCACCGCTTGGCTCGGGCCGAGCGGCCTGGAGACGCTCGCCGCGCTGGTGGGGCTCGGCGTGCTGGCGGCTTGGTGGGTTCGGCTCGGCACGGAACCGGGCGGCGGCGAGCACCGGACCATTGCCTTGCTGCTGCTGGCGGTAGGAGCGTTGACGGGCCTCAAGCCCCAGTATGTCGTGCTTCACGAAGTGTGGGCTGGGCTTCTGCTGGCATTGGCCGGAGGTCTGCACCGCCCTGGGCGCTGGCGCGCGGCGTGGCTAGCGGTGGCGCTGGCCGTGGCAATCCGCGAGCATGCGCTGCCGTTTGCGCTGCTCCTGGCTACGTTCGCCGCCTGGCGGCGCGACTGGCGCGAGCTAGCCGCTTGGCTCGCGCTCATCGCGCTCTTCGCCGTCGGGCTCGCGCTCCATGTCCATGCGGTCAACCAACATCTGCTCGCCGGCGACCCTCCGTCGCCATCGTGGCTGGCGTTTCGGGGCCTCGGAGGGTGGACCGGCAACATCGTCGATTCGACGGTGTTGCACCTGCTGCCGGCCTGGCTGGCGGCGCCGCTTGCGTTATTGCCCCTGGTCGGCTGGGCAGGGTGGAAAACCTCCGCCGGGAGCTTCTACACCCTGCTGTTCCTGGGTTACGGGCTGCTCTTCATGATCGCCGGCCGCGCCAACAACTTCTACTGGGCCCTGGTGGTCACACCCCTGTGGTTCGTCGGCCACGCTTTCCTGCCGGTGGCCTTGCGCTCGCTGTTTGCCGGTGCGCGCGGCCCGAAGCCGTGGCCGGCGGGATGAAGGCGTTTCCCGATCTCGTCGGCTGGTGGATGGCTCTCGACCGGCCGCTGCGGCGCCTGCCGCGCTGGGGCGCGGCGCTGGTGCTGGCGCTCGCGGTCGCGCTGTGCGCGTGGAGCGGGCCGGCCGAATACGCCTATGGCCACCATGCGACGTCTCAGATTCACAAGCGCCTCCAGCGCGGCGACCGGCGTGATTTCGATCTCTACGAGACGATCGACAAGCGCGTCGCCAAGGGGGAAAGCTACTGGCATGCGGCGCTCGCCGAGCAGCGCGGCAGCCATTACCCGACCAAGCCGTTCGTCGCCGTCCGCACACCGATGCTCGCCTGGGGTTATGTCTTGTGGGGCCTCATCGGCTGGCGGGTAATCGCCATCGGGCTGTGGTTCGTTACGGTGATCGGCACGGTGGCGCTGCTGGCCGGCCGCACTCGGCTGCCCGAGCGGGCCGCCGCCGCGATCGGCGCGGCGCTGTTCGGCTCGGTCGCCTACCTCGAGAAAGTCGGTCTCAGCCACGAGATCATCGCCGGGCTGTTTCTGTCGAGCGCTCTGGTGCTCTATCGGCCCAAGCGCTGGTGGCCTTCCCTGCTGCTCGCCGCGTGCGGGCTCGCGGTGCGCGAGTTGGCGCTGCCTTTCGTCCTGCTGTGGGCGGCGTTCGCCGCGTCGCAGCGACGCTGGCGCGAATTCGCCGCCGTTGCCGCCGTGATCGCGTTGTTCGCCATCGGCCTTGCCCTCCACGCTCAGGCGGTGATCGCCGAGCGGCACCCGGGCGACCTTCCCTCGCAAGGCTGGAGCGGTCTCCAGGGCCTGCCGCTGGCGATGTACGGCCTGATGTCGGTGACCCCGCTCGGCAAGATGGGCGTGTGGTGGCTAGGCCCGCCGCTCACCTTGCTGCCCCTGCTCGGCTGGACGGCGCTGGGCGGGCGGCAGGGCCTGTTCGCGACGCTGTGGTTCGCCGGCTTCATCCTCGCCGTGTCGCTGTTCGCGCGCTACGTGAACTTCTACTGGCTCTCGCTGATGTTACCGGCTTACGGCGCCGGCTTGGCGCTCGTGCCGCGCGCGGTGATGGACCTCGTCAGTGCCCTTCGCCGACGGCCTGATGCGGCAAGTACCGGCTCGCCAGCCCGGTAACGATCACGGTCGCCACCTCGACCACCATCGGCAGCCAGAATTGCGGCGTCGTGCCGTCGACCATCGCGGTCGCCAGCCGGCCCAGGAAGGCGATGCCGAACAGCGCGGCCGGGACCAGGAGTAGTTCGCCGTTGCGCTTCCACGCGCCCCAGATCATGCAGCCGCCGCCGACGAGGAAGAACGCGGTCATGTCGGCGCGCATCACCGCCAGGCCGGGAACGCCGTCGGGCAGGAGGGCGAAGTTGGCCCCGGTCGTCTCCGGCTGAAAGAAGAAGCCGAGCCCGATCAGGACGAACACGATGCCGCCGATCATGGCGAGCGCGGTAAGCACGAAACGCATGGACCTCTCCTCGTTCTGCGCGACAATGCCTCAGGCGGCGCCGCTAGGCAAAACTTAACCATCGCCAGGCAAGTCTGGCCTTGGACGAAGCGCCCGTTTAGGGTGCCGATAGCGGTTGAGACTTCGGGAGGTTACCTAAGCGAGGCATGGCGCAGCCACGCATTCTGTTGGTCGTGGGCGGCGGGATTGCCGCCTACAAGGCCTGCGAGCTCGTTCGCCTGATCAGAAAGGGCGGGGGCGAGGTCACCTGCGTCCTGACCGATGGCGGCGCGCAGTTCGTCACCCCGATGAGCCTCGCCGCACTGTCCGGCCGGCAGGTCCATTCGAGCCTGTGGGACCTCAAGGACGAAGCCGAGATCGGCCATATCCAGCTCAGCCGCCAGGCCGACCTGGTCGTCGTCTGTCCGGCGACCGCCGATCTGATGGCCAAGATGGCCGCCGGCATCGCCGACGATCTCGGAACCACGCTGATCCTCGCCACCGACAAGCCCGTGCTCGCGGTCCCGGCGATGAACGTGCGGATGTGGGAGCACGCGGCGACCCGGCGCAACGTGGACCTGCTCAAGAAGGCCGGCGTGCGCGTGATGCAGCCGGAGGAAGGCGAAATGGCCTGCGGCGAATTCGGCGCGGGCCGCTTGCCGGAGCCGGAGATGGTCTGGCTGGAGATATGCGACGTGCTCGGCCTCGATCCGGGCGCAGCGGGCGCGAAGATTGCCGACTACCTCGAAGCTCTCGAGCCCGAAGAAGAGCCCGAGGAGGAACAGGCTCACTCGAGATTCGGCGGCCTCGGCGGATTGCTCGCCTCGATCATTCCCCGGAGCACGCCGCGGCGGATCGAGCCGGAGGACGAGGCCGGGTACGACGACAGCGTGTTCGCCGAGTTGCCGCTCCCTGAAGAGGAAGTCGTCCCCGCCGAGCCGGATCTTTCCGCACCGATCCTCGCCCGCAAGGGCACGGCGCGGGCCGCGCCCCCGACCGATGCCGAAGCGATCAACCACGTGGTCGATCCCGACCGGGCCGCGCCCGAACCGGTCGCCGCCGAACCGGCACTGGGGGCCGCGGTAGTGGAGCAAGCGCCCGAAAACATGACCAGCTTCGAGATCGACAAGAACGGCCCCCTTAAGGGCAAGCACGTCCTCGTCACGGCGGGCCCGACCTACGAGGCGCTCGATCCCGTGCGCTACATCGCCAACCGCTCCAGCGGAAAGCAGGGCTTCGCGATCGCCGCCGCCGCCGCCGCCGCCGGCGCGAAAGTGACGCTTGTTTCGGGCCCGGTGCATCTCGAAACCCCGCAAGGCGTCAAGCGCATCGACGTCGAGAGCGCGGAGCAGATGGCCAAGGCGGTCAAGAGCGCCTTGCCGGCCGATATCGCCGTGCTCGTCGCCGCGGTGGCCGACTGGCGCACGCGCGAATACCTGCCCTACAAGCTGAAGAACCGCGGCGATGCGCCACCGGCGCTGCTGCTCACCGAAAACCCCGACATCCTCGTGTCGGTCTCCGGCGACAAGAAGCGCCCCCGGCTGGTGATCGGCTTCGCCGCCGAAACCGACGACATGCTCGCCAACGCGCGCAAGAAGCGCAAGAACAAGGGCGCCGACTGGATCGTCGCCAACGACGTTTCCGGCCCAAGCGGCGAGAGTGTGATGGGCGGGGCCGACAACCAGGTCACGCTGATCAGGGAAGACGGCGAGGAGACCTGGGAGCCGATGAGCAAGACCGACGTGGCCAGGCATCTGGTGGAACGGATCGCCGATGAGCTTGCCTGAGCGCGTGGCCGTGCAAGTGAAGCGGCTACCGCACGGAGAAGGCCTCGATCTCCCGCGCTACGCCACCGACGGCGCCGCCGGGATGGACGTGCTTTCGGCGGAAGACGTAATGCTGGCTCCCGGTGCTCGCCATGCCGTAGCGACCGGCCTCGCCGTGGCGATTCCGCCGGGCTATGAAATTCAGGTCCGCCCGCGTTCGGGCTTGGCGCTCAAGCATGGCATCGGCGTGCCCAACACGCCCGGCACGATCGATTCCGACTATCGTGGCGAATTGAAAGTGATCCTCATCAACCACGGCGCCGAGCCGTTCGCGATCCAGCGGGGCGACCGCGTGGCCCAGCTCGTTCTCGCGCCCGTCACCCTCGCCCAATGGGCCGAGGTGGCCGAGCTCGACGAAACCTCTCGCGGCACCGGCGGCTTCGGCTCGACCGGGGGGCACGCGAAGCTGGGGTAGGGTCAGGCGGCGCGTTGCCGCGCGTGGCGCTTCATGGACGCCCGCAGCTCGGACGCCGGCACCGCCTTCGAGAACAGGAAGCCCTGCAGGACGTTGCAGCCGGCGCTGCGCAGGAAGGCTTCCTGATCGGAGGTTTCCACGCCTTCCGCGGTCACTTGCAGACCCATCGCGTGGCCGAGCGTGACGACGGCGGTGACGATCGCGCCGGCATCCACCGTATGGCCAAGGCTCTGGACGAAGCTCTTGTCGATCTTGATCCGGTCGACCTCGAAATCGCGCAGGTAACTGAGCGACGAATAGCCGGTGCCGAAATCGTCGAGCGCGATGCGGAAGCCTTCCTGGCGCAGCCGCCGCAGAGCGCCGCGCACGGTTTCGTTCTGGTCGAGCACGACGCCTTCGGTCACTTCCAGCTCGATTTGATGCGGGCTGACCTTGGCTTCGCGAACGATCCTGCACAGGCGGTCGGCGAATCCCTCGTCGCAGAACTGGATCGGCGAAAGATTGATGGCGATGGAGAGGTTCGGCCATTCCCGCGCCACCGCGCACGCCTCCGCAATCACCCAGTCGCCCAGCGTTGAAATCATCCCGGTCTCTTCGGCGACCGGGACGAACAGTTGCGGGGGGACCGCGCCGCGTTCGGGATGATCCCAGCGCACCAGCGCTTCGAGGCCGGTGACCTTGCGCCCGGACGAATCGACCAGCGGCTGATAGTGCACGCTGAGCCCTTCGCCCGAAGTGAGCGCGGCGCGAAGATCGGATTCGAGGGTCGCGCGCAACTGGACGGTTTCGTCCATCTCGGCGGTGAAGAAGCGATAGCAATCGCGCCCTTCGTCCTTCGCCCGGTAGAGCGCGATGTCCGCCTTGCGCATCAGATCGGTGCGGTCGGTGCCGCAAGCGGGCGCGGGGGCGACGCCGATGCTGACGCCGACGTGCGCCTGGTTGCCGAAAATCTCGTACGGCAGATGCAAGGCATCGAGAATGCGGTCGAGGGTCTTCTCGACGCCGCCCTCGAGGTCCTTGCCGTGCAGAAGAATCGCGAACTCGTCCCCGCCCAGCCGCGCGACCGCGTCCGATTCCTCGAGCTCGCGCGACAGCCGCTTGGCGACTTCCTGGATCAGTTCGTCGCCAGCCAGGTGCCCGAAGCGGTCGTTGACGTTCTTGAACCGGTCGAGGTCGAGCAGCAGGATAACCATCTCTTCGCCGTGCCGGGCGCGCAATAACGCCTGGTCGGCGCGATCGTTGAACCGCGCCCGATTCGGCAAGCCGGTAAGCACGTCATGATAGGCAAGGTGGTGCGCCTGCGCTTCCTTGGCCTTGAGCTCGATGTGCGCCTGCTCAAGTTTGTCGAGGTGCTCGTTGTCGCGCTGCATCAAACGGCGCATCCGCAGCGCCATCAACAGCACGAGCAGAGCAACGACGCCGAACACCGCGGCGGCGGGAATCAGCAACAGCTTTACCACTGCCGCGCCCGCCGGCATCGGTTTCCAAAACATGGTTGCGAGTGGTTTCGCAACGCTGTTCACCTCGGTCGTTCCACCCAGCGAAAAGGAATCAAGCCCCAGAAGCAAGCCGTCGCTGTTCACCAGCGGAGTCGAAACCTCGCCCTCGTGAGCTACCGGGGAGGTCGAAACGCGGGCATGACTGAGGTAATTTTGCCGCGAGACATGCTGCAGGAATTTTTCGTCCATGTAGCGCAGGCCGACCAGGACCGGCGGGGCCGCCGATGGCGCGCGGTCGGGGGTGACCCGCACCATCTGCATCACACTGACGAAAGCCACGCGATCGCCGATTCGCACCAGATCGGTCGCGTGGAGAACGCTCGGTGTGGTCTTGAGGCTCGGATACAATATCGTCGGCTCAACGGAAAATCCCGGCATTGGCGGCAGCTCGAGCGGCGCCGGTGGAATGCCTGGGAGGCGCTCGTTCAAGTTTGCCCGCCCGCTCGGTCGCGCGATCTCGCCGCGCGCGAGACGAACGAACCGATCCACTTCGGGTGCGATGCGCTCGTAGCTGTCAGGTGCTTTGCGTTCGCGGCCAATCGACGCATAGATCGGTCGGTTTTTGCCGTCGAGGATGTACGTTTCCTCGACGTCATGGAGATCGAAGAGTCTGGAGCCGACGTTCACATCCAGCCATGCTTGGTCCGGATCGGGCGACGTCGCTTCCCTGATGCATTCATCGCACAGGCCGACCGATTCCTGCGCCAGGGACAGGTCGTCAAGGCCGCTGGCGATTGCGCGATAGATCTCGGTCTGCTGACTCAGCAAGGACATCGTGTCCGTGCCGCGAGCTGCCGCGATCAAGGCTCCGCCGCACAGCACCGCCGTAATGAGGAGAATCACCGCTCCGGGCAGGAGCACACGCTTCCTGAAACGCTTCTCGAAGCTGCCGTGGATCGTCGGATTCATTGCGGTGGGGCCCTGGTAGTCCAGGAAAGACCTTGGCCGCCAACGGCTTACGATAACGCGGTGCTACTCCTAAGTAATTGCGCGGGGGCGGCCGGGATCGGCGTAGAAAAAAGGCGGGCCGCGAAGGCCCGCCTTTCCAGAATTCCAGCTTGGCGCGAAGGTTATCGAACCCGCTTGACCGGCTGCTTTTCGGGCGCGATCGAGATGCGCACGGTCTGGCCCGAATCGCCCGGGAAGTCGGCGAACATCGCCTCGACCAGGTTCGGCACCAGGTATTGCAGCCGGTTGGAGGTGGACACGGCCTGGGCCTTGCCTTCGAACAACCGGGCGCCGTCCGACGCGCGATCGATCTTGAGATCGACGCCGCTGGTGTAGACGGTGTAGCTTTCCACGTCCGGGCCGCCGAAGAACGGATCGTACCAGCCGTATCCCCACGCGCTATAAGGCACATAGGCGAGATGGTTATGCCCGTAACGGCCGCGATAGATCACCGGGTAGCTGTACCACGGGCTGAAGAACGGGTCGCGATAGCCGAAGCCCGGGCTCGTCGTGATCCGCTCACGCCCGCGATCCACTCCGTAATCGAAGTGGACCAGCAGCGTCGCCTTCGTCGGATCGTTCACCGGGGTGTAGCCCAGAGCCGCCATGTGATCGGCGACGTACTGCGCGTACTGGCGGAACTCGAGCCCGCCGGCGAGCGCAGGATCGTCGGGTACCACGGTGAACGTCTGCCCGGCCGGCGCCGGAAGCTGGTTGGAGAAATGTGAGACGTTGGCGTTGAACGGCGAGGCACAGGCGGCCAGGCTGCCCAGAGCCAACGACAGCGCCGCGCCTTTAACCGCGCGGCCGAATGACGATGTGATCTGCATGGTCGAATCTCTTTCCTTGGCAACCGCTGACCGCGCATCCGGCTTCCCGGAACGAGGACGGATTACGTCAAACCGTGTCATAGGTATGACGGCCTGAACCGCGTTTGAATATCTAGATTCAAAAAATCGTGCATTTTCAGTAACGTCGCTACAAGGAGCGCCCGATCAGCGCAGCCGATAGCTGATGAAGGCGAGGCGGGTCCCGTCGCGAGGCCAGCGCGGCACGTGGAGGGGTGCCCCAGGCCGCCGAGCAGCCCTGTGAGGATCTCCGGCCCCGTGCCGGCTACGCGCGTCGAGGCTCAGCCACGCACCAGCCCGAGCGCGCGGTAGGCGGAAGCGAGCGTCGCCGCCCCCATCTCGCGAGCTCTGCTGGCGCCCCGGGCGAGGATCGCGTCGAGCGCTTCGCGGTCGGTCTTGAGCTCGTTGAAGCGCGCCGAAATCGGCGCGAGGACCTCGACCATCAGCTCGCCCAGCGCCGGCTTGAAGGCGCCGAAGCCCTGGCCGCCATATTCGCTCAGTACCGCCTCGACCGGCTTGCCGGCGAGCGCGCCGTAGATCGACACCAGGTTGAGCGCTTCGGGCCGCCCGTCCAGCCCCGCTGCCTCGCTCGGCAACGGCTCGGGATCGGTCTTGGCCTTCTTGACCTTGCGCATGATCTCTTCGGCATCGTCGCTGAGGTTGATCCGGCTCATCTCGGAAGGGTCGGATTTGCTCATCTTCGCGCCGCCGTCGCGCAGGCTCATGATCCGCGCCGCGTGGGGCGGGATGATCGGCTCGGGCAGGGTAAACACCGGCGCTTCATCGGAGCAGAAGTCGTTGTTGAACTTCTGCGCCACGTCGCGGGCGAGCTCGAGATGCTGTTTCTGGTCTTCGCCCACGGGTACGTGAGTCGCCTGGTAGAGAAGCACGTCGGCCGCCTGCAGGACGGGATAGGTGAACAATGCCACGCTCTGCCCCTCGCGGTTCTTGCCGGCCTTGTCCTTCCACTGCGTCATGCGGTTGAGCCAGCCCATCCGCGCGGTGCCGGAGAGCAGCCATTGCAGCTCGGCATGGGCGGGGACTTGCGCCTGGTTGAACAGCACCGAGCGCTTGGGGTCGATCCCGCAGGCGACCAGCGCCGCCGTCATCTCCAGAGTCGCGGCCTTCAGCTCCGCCGGGTTGTGCGGAAGGCTGATGGCGTGGAGGTCGGCGAGGAAGAACAGGGCTTGTGAGCCCGGCTCCATCTCGTCCTGCATCCGCACCCAGTTGCGGATGGCGCCGAGATAATTGCCGAGATGAAGGTTGCCGGTGGGCTGGATGCCGGAAACGACGCGCATGATGATAGCTCTCTACGAATTTGGATTGGCAACGAGGGGGCCCGCAAGCTGGGGCCAGAGCATCAGCTCAGACGCGCCATCGCCCCAAACCACCTTGAACCGCCCGGCCCCGAGCCGTGAGGCGCGGCGCTGTCCGTTCGAGAGCGTCGTTTCGATCCATGCCGCGCCCATAGCGTGAACGCGGGCGACGCGAAACCCCTACTCCGCGAGGTCGACCGCCTGCTTCGGCGGCCGCTTGCGGCGAAGCTGGGCGACGAGGTCCTTGTCGAGCGCGCCGACCAGCCAGGCGACGGCGAAGAACACCACGAGGCCCGCCGAGACCAATACGCCGAGTGACCACACGCGCTCGAACACGTTCCCGCCATAGCGCGCCACCATCAACGGCATCAGCCACCACAGCGCCGCGGACATCGCCGCCGTCGCGACGATCTGGCGCCCGATCCGCCCGGCCAGCTTGCCGGTGAAGCGGAACCACCCGCGCACTTGCAGGAGGGTGTAAAGGGTCAGCACATTGAGGGTTGCCGTCGTCGCGGTGGCGGCCGCGAGGCCGACGATGCCGAAGCGCGGGACGACGATGAAGTTGAGACCGATATTGATCACCAGCGCGCCGGCGGCGATCCATACCGGGGTGCGCGTGTCCTCGCGGCTGAAGAAGGCCGGCTGGAACACCTTGACCAGAACATAGGCCGGCAGGCCACAGACCAGCGCGATCACGATGTCGGCCATGATCGCCCCGTCCGCCGCCGTCATCTTGCCGCCGACGAAGAACGCGGTGACGAACGCGGGAGAGCAGATCGCCAGCGCGGCGGCGGCAGGCAGGGTCAGCAGCGTGCCGACCTCGACCGCATTGGCCTGCAGCCGCTGCGCCTCAAGATTGTCGCCCGTCTGGATGTGCCGGGCGAGCATCGGCAGGATCGCCGTGCCCAGCGCGATGCCGAAAATGCCGAGCGGCATCTGGTTCAGGCGGTCGGCCAGCTTGAGCAAGGTGAGCGAGCCTTGCGGCAACGAGGTCGCGAAGAACGTGTCCACCAGCTGGCTGATCTGGTAGATGCCCGCCCCGAAAGTCGCCGGCAGGATTAGCAGCCCAAGCCGTTTGACCTGTGGGGTCAGCCTGGGCGCATGAACTCTCAGCCGCACGCCGGCCTTGCGGCAGGCCCAGATCATGTAGGCAAGCTGCGCCACGCCGGCGAGCGCCAACGAAACCGCCAGCGACCACGCCACCGTCACGTCGTCGCCGCCCGCTTCGCGCAGGTAATAGCCGATGGCGATGCCGGCGATCATCACCAGGTTGAGGAATACCGGCACGAAGGCCCCCGGCGCGAAGCGCGAGCGCGCGTTGAGCACACCGGAGAGCATCGCCACCAGGCTGACCAGGCCGAGATAGGGGAAGGTCGTGCGCGAGAGGTCCACCGCCAGCGCGAACTTGCCGGGGACGTCGT
>JACZCT010056885.1_pt1 | contig 11252 bp, 15 predicted proteins | sample 8641871 | NCBI WGS metagenome assembly JACZCT01 (sample SAMN15324604, study PRJNA640507) | soil metagenome | isolation source: monocropping sugarcane control | place: China: Luxin town, Laibin City, Guangxi Province | collected 2019-07-25 | depth 10cm m | reverse complement strand
TGGGCGGCCCCAGCAGACGGTGTCCTACGAAGCTTAAAGAGAGGGAAGAATGCTCCCGGTCTTAAGATGAGGTCGCAGCGCGCACATCGGATGAAGCAACGAACTGTCTACGCATAGCTACGCATCGTGTGTAGCAGGATTCTGCTGGGCTAGGACATCTGCATGCTCAAGCGCTAAGCCAAAGCCAACATGCTTGTCTATGTCGTCGCCAAAACGTCCGTCGAGTGCCAGTATACGCATTTTGTCGAGCATCCCAAGGCTAAATATGAGTTCGTCACGATCGTAAGTCTTGCGTGTTTGCGATATCTGTTTCTTTAGATCACAGGTAGTACGGATTTCTTGAACCTTAGGTCCTTCTGTAATGCGATGATGGGCCCGATCTACCTTATAGAAGAGGCTTTGAATTGAGAATTCTGCTATAGTGTGATGAATTTTTTTGGGAGTCGATAGAACGAGGGCATGACCAAATCTATCATCATATTGTTCTACCCATGTTCCTATGCGATATGCCTGAGGAAGGTCGTTTGTAGGGTCCTCTTTTAGCATCCAACCTCCAAAGACTCCTACTGTACGGATAAATCCTTGAGCTAGTTCAGAGTGATTATAGTCCGCATACTTCTCGTCAATGTTGCTATCGACTTTTTCGTGGTGGAACATAACATTATGTGACTAAACGACTGAAACTTCGACGCGGTTGACGGTGCGGCCGGAGAAGGTGCGTACTTTGCGGTCGGTGTATTTGACGAGGCCGTCGCGGTTTGCGTGGATGGTGAAGTTGCGGCTGAGTTTGGTACCGGGGCCGGCGCGCTTGGTCATGCCTACTTGAGGGACGATGACTTGACCGGTTTTAACTTTTTGGCCGCCGAAGAGTTTGACGCCGAGCCGCTGGCCGGGACTGTCATGAACGTTCTTACTGGAGCCACCTGCTTTAACTTTTGACATAGCTTATTTCCTTATTAGTATTACGAGTTCGCGCCCGACGATTTGATTCTCGCGATGATAGATCAATTCGTGCTGTTTAGCGTGAACAAAACTTACTCGATTATAAGCTATTTGGTCCAGTTGGTCAAGGACTGGAAGGTGTTTGATGTCTGATTTTGTGTGCCAAGCGGGAACGGCGATGCACATGCGAAATCCTGATTGGGTTTGGCGGGCAACGTTTTGGAGGAATTTTTTGTGGATGATGTTGACATCGTGGATGACTTTAGTGAGGGTTTCGGGGTCCGGTTCGTGCGAGAAGGGACGACCGAGGTAGGTTTCGCAGGCAATATAGTCAAACTGGCCGTGCCAATCGTGGTTGGTGGCATCGCCTTGCTTTATCCACTCAAGGTACTCTTTTGCGCCAAACCATTCAAGGTTTTTCTTGGTGTATTCAACCATGCGAGCGTCAAGGTCGGTGCCCTGGATTTCGTATTCCATGAGAAGCGCTTCTTGTAGTACTACACCGGTGCCGCAGAATGGATCGAGGACAATGCCGCCTTGAGCGGATCGCTTGCCTTGCGTAGCGAGATTGATGATGATTTGCGCTAGTTTCGGGGGCAACATCCCGACACGAGCGTCGCGAGCGGGACGTCCTTGGTCGCGTTTGGCGTAGGCTTCGATATCTTGGATCCAGGTAGTTTTCGCAATAAAAGTTGTGGCTCCGTCTCGTACTAAGACTAGTTCAATGCCGTTAGGCTGAGTGAGTTTGTTGTGCAAGACTTGCGCAGAGTTAAGGGTGATTTCGTTATTAGGGACGATCCGGGCACTCCGTCCAGTTTGTCTAATGACTTTTTTGAGGCTGAGGGCGGTGGCATTGATTTGTTTTGGCGAGGTTTTGAGGTTGTGAACACTAATACCAAGAGTAACTTTTCCTTCCTGCATCGTGCTAAGTTGACGAGGAAGAAAGTCATGGAGATGGCGGGCAATTTTGTTCCATTCAGTGCCAAAAAAAGTGTCTTTGATGCTCGCAAACTTAATAATTCCGCCAAAATCGGAGCAACGTACAAGTTGATCGGTAGTTAATAACGCGACGTCTGGCTGAATCAGGCGGATCGACTCTGGACCGAAACAGCTTTCGAGTTCGGCTAGGCCGAGAGCTGGCTGGCGACCGAGGATACAGATGTTTTGCATGTGAATAGTATAGCCTAGTCTCACGAGTAAGATTTAATGAAATTTTAATTGAGGTCTTACAGTAGCGATGACTCTTGAGCACAGTAGCGTATAATAATTCCATATGGCGAAAGCTACAGAGCAAGAGACGCACAAAGGCAGGAATTGGCGCAAGATACTAACATGGTTCACGCTTGTTGCTTTAGCGTTACTTGTTTTCTTTTTGCGAGATCAGATCATAGAGACCTTCCGTAATCTTGATCAGGTCAATACATACATTTTATTGTTCATTATTGTGTGGCAGATTTGGAATTATCACACCTATGCACGGCTCTATCAGGGGCTATTTCAGATATTGGGTACAAAGATCAACTACAAGTCATCGTATAAGGTGGCGGTTGAACTGAACTTCGTGAATCATGTTTTCCCCAGTGCTGGTGTGTCTGGCTTTTCTTATTTTGGCCTCCGGATGAAGCAGCTGGGGGCGACAGCGGCGCAAGCGACGCTGGTCCAAACGATGCGGTTTGTGACGGTGTTTGTCTCATTCCAGGCGTTGCTGTTGCTTGGTGTACTGTTGCTGACGCTTGATAATAAAGCCAGTAACCTTGTGATTTTTGTTGCGTCGTCGCTAGGCACGCTATTGGTTGTTGGGACATTGGCCGTTATATACGTTGTGAGCGACAAGAAAAGGATTGATGCATTATTCACCAGCTTATCAAAAGCCATTAATTCGATTATTCGTACGGTACGGCCTAAACACCAGGAGGCAATCAATATCGCTTCGGCGCAGAAGCTTTTCTTAGAATTTCATGAAAACTACGAGATCTTAAAGAAAAATTATAAACAACTAAAGTGGCCGCTGGTACATGCGTTCTTTTCGAGCCTGACGGAGATCCTGACCATTTATACGGTGTATGTAGCTTTTGGTGTATACGTGAATTTTGGTGCGGTGATTATCGCGTACGCGATTGTGAACTTTGCTGGCCTTATCTCGGTATTGCCGGGCGGTATTGGTGTATATGAAGGTTTAATGACGGCCGTCTTGGCAACTATGGGTGTGCCGCCATCGCTTAGTATTCCGGCTACGGTGATGTATCGGGTTTTGAGTATGGCAATACAACTGCCCCCAGGGTATTACTTCTACCACAAGGCGCTTAATAGCAAGGCAAAGCCGTTGGTATGATCGGCGGGAATCCGTCGTTGAGTGTCAGTGAGTTTGTAGCGATCTTTAATCAATCGCTTGACATGATGTTTCCCGCGGTCGCGATTACGGGCGAGATTGCAAACTTTCGTGTGAGTAAGGGTAAATGGGTCTACTTTGACCTCAAGGATGAATCTTCGAGCGTGAAATTTTTTGGAAGCGTGTATGCGCTGCCGGGTCCGCTCGAAAACGGTATCACGGTGGAGGTGCTGGGGCGGCCGCATTTGCATAATTTGTATGGGTTTAGCGTAAATTACAGTTCGATTCGTGCCGTTGGCGAAGGATCAATCCGCAAAGCTCAGGAGTTATTACTCAAGAAGCTTGAAGGTGAGGGGTTATTTGCGCTGGAGCGGAAGCGTTCGTTACCGTATCCGCCCCAACGGATCGGGCTGATCACGTCGGCCGAGTCGGCGGCGATAGCCGATTTCAAGAAAATTATAGCGGTACGCTGGCCGGCTCTGAAGATTGAGCTGATCGATACATTAGTCCAGGGAGCACAGGCACCTGCGGCGATTGTAAAAGCCATTCAGACGTTCAATATGGAAAGTGATCCACCGGAAATGTTAGTAATTGTCAGAGGCGGTGGTAGCGCCGATGATCTGGCGGCTTTTAGCGAAGAGTCGGTAGTGCGTGCAGTGGCTGCCAGTCGGTTGCCGACGCTTGTAGCTATCGGGCACGAAAGTGATACGAGTCTAGCGGAATTAGCTGCCGATCGTCGAGCCAGCACGCCAAGTAATGCAGCAGAGCTATTGGTGCCTGATATGATGAGTGAACGTCTGCACATTGAGCAGCGAACAAAAACGTTGGCTGATCTGCTCATACAGCATTTCATAGCGGCTCAAGACTATGCGCAAGTATATCGAGAAACGATCGAGAGCTATGTCAAAGTCTTATTCGAGCGGACGCAATCAGATCTGCAGAATGAACGGGTTCTATTGCGAGCCCTGGATCCGCTGTTGCCGTTGCAACAAGGCTATGTGCTAGTGCGAAACGACAAAGGTGTACACGTCAAAAGAGCGGCACAAATGAAGCAGAATGGTGTGTTCACGATTGAATTTACAGATGGCAAAAAACAAATTCGTCTGGCGAAGGATGAGTAATACAATAGTACAAGGAGGTTGCTATGGCCGATAAAAAATCATATCAGGAACTCAAATCAGAACTCGACGCAGTGTTGGTGGAACTTCAGCATGAAGACACTGACATCGACAAGGCAGTCGAGTTGCACAAGCAGGGCACGAAACTTTTGGAGCAACTCGATGCATACTTGGCCGGTATTGCTCAGGACGCCGACCTTGAGGTGTCGACAAAGAAAGTAGACTAGTGATGTGGTTCGCCGTTTTTAGCGTTATAGTTCTACTGTTCGGATTTGTGTTACTGTTCGGAGCGCCGTACCTGCCGACACGGCGCAGACAAGCACAAGCGGCGCTTGATCTACTTGAGCTCAAAAAAGGGCAGACGTTGTACGAACTTGGTTGCGGGGATGGGCGCGTGCTCAGGCAGGCTGCTCAACGGGGATTATATGCTGTTGGCTATGAGTTAAATCCGATATTAGTGATAGCGGCGCGTTGCCATACGTGGCGATACCATAAGCGAGTCAAGGTGGTCTGGGGTAATTTTTGGTATGCCGACCTCAAAAAAGCCGATGGAGTCTTTGTATTTTTGCTTGATCGGTTTATGGCGCGATTAGATCAGAAACTTGCAGAAGAGATAGATAAGCCAATCCGTGTCGTCAGTTATGCCTTCAAAATTCCAAACCGAACACATAAAGTTGAGCGAGAAGGCATGTTCTTGTATGAATATCACGCGTAATATTGCTTGCGAAGCATAGCAATTCTGAGTTACCATGAGCGGTATGAATAGATCACTGGACCAACGCGGTTCATTAAATGTCCTGACAATTCCGCTGGTCCTCGCTGTTATCTTCTTGGTTGCGGCGCTCGGGTTTGGTGCCTGGGCGTTTGTTGAGCGGCAAGACTACAAGAATAACGCTGACGAGAAAGCCGCTGCTGCTTCGGCCGTTGCTGTCGAGCGGGCTAAAACCGAGAAAGATAATGAATTCCTGCAGCGGGAAAAAGAACCGCTGAAGTCATATACGAGCGCTGCGCAACATGGTGGCTTCACCGTGCGTTATCCCAAAACATGGAGCGCTTACGTCAATGAACAGCAAGAGCAGGTGACTATGATGTTTCAGTCAGATGTAGTGCAGGCTAGCCCAAAAACCGCGTATGCGCTGAAGATTGAAGTGTTACCAAGTGAATACTCTCAGGCTGTAAAGAGTCTGGATAGCAACATCAAGCAAGGCAAGCTAAGTGCTTCCTCTTTTGCGCTTGCAAAGGTTCCATCAGTAGTTGGATTGCGGGCCGATGGACAGATTGCCCAGGACAAGAGTGGTGCTGTCGTGTACTTGCCTCTTCGAGACAAAACGCTGAAGATCTCGACCGAGGCACCTGACAAGATAACTGATTTTAACAACATTATTCTGCCAAACTTCGAATTTAATCCATAGTCTGCGTGCTATAATCCTTGTAAATAACGAGGGTGTATGTCGGGACTTGGTATAACGGAAGAAGATGAGCGAGTTGGGCTAAAGGCATTAGCTTTTGAGCTCAAAAATACACTCGTTACGATCGCCCGAAGCGCTGAACTTGGTGACGTACGAGCATCACGGCAAATTCAACAGAGTGCTGAACAATCACTCCGATTGATTGACAGCTATCTGTTGACTGCACGGAGTGAATACGGCCAAGTGCCGTTAGAGCTTGAGCCGACTATTGTCGGGTCAATTCTTTACGATGTGTCGCAGGAGCTACGGGTACAAGCAGAAAGCTATAATGTGTCGCTTGTTGTCGAGGATCGGACTGATGGTCCTGTGATGACACATCGTGAGGCGTTGATTGCGATATTGCATGCATTCGGCGCAGCTATTATCCGACAAGGTGACCCTCAACGGCATAACGAAGTTATCCTGCGTGGCTACAAAACGCGTAACGGTAAACTTGGTATCGGTATGTTCTCAGATAATCCGATTCATCAGGAAGACTTGCGTCGCGCTTTGGAGTTACAGGGTCGCGCTCATATGCCTCTGTCAGTTGCGGGAGGGCAGGGTCATGTTTCACTTCTTATTGCCAAACATTTGTGCCGTGCAGTCGGTGGCACGCTCTCAGTTAAAAAAATGGGCGCATTGAGTGGTTTTGCTACCGAGTTGCCGCGAAGCGAACAACTTTCATTCGTATGAAATCAGTCTTGCTTGTAGAACCGGATGTGCCATTGGCAGCAACTATGCGACATTTCTTTGAGAAACAAGGATTTCATGTCCGGATTGCCACAAATGCACAGACTGCTCTAATTGCTGCCGATACGAAACGGCCGGATGTCGTGGTGCTGGAAATTGCAATGCCGAAGCATAACGGGCTGTCTTTCTTGCAGGAATTCCAGACATATGATGACTGGATGTCGGTGCCGGTTGTTATCTACAGTCACATTCCGCGCGAAGACACCGGCCTATCAGCCAGTGAATGGCAAAAACAAGGAGTGGCAGCGTATTGTTATAAACCGACGGTGACATTGCAGAAACTTAGCAGGTATATCCGTGAAACAGTATAAAGATCATGCCATTGTGCTATCGCGTATTGATTATGCCGAGCGCGACAGGATCCTGACGCTCTTATGCGAAGAACAAGGCAAAGTATCGGTGCTGGCAAAAGGGGTGCGGGCACAGAAAAGTCGGTTAGCGGGCGGTATTGAATTGCTGAGCGAGTCCGAGGTGAATTTTATCGACACTCGTTCGAATCTAAAGACATTAACAGGCGCACGGTTACGCGTGCACTTTAGCGATCTGGCCCGTGATATGCGCCGGATGAATCAAGCGTTTTCATTCATCAAGACGGTCAATGGCATCACAGAAGAGGGGACTGGCCAAGAGCTGTACCTGACATTGCTCGAGGGGTTCGCAGCCTTAAATGACCCTTCCCGTGACGCACACGTGATTGAGATCTGGTTTAACCTGCAAATTTTATACAAGTCAGGTAGTGTACCGAATCTAGCGGCTGGCGCAGCTGATAGTTATGAGTTTGACTACGAATCGCAATCATTTATCGCTCGGGACAAGGGCGCTTTTACCAAAAATGATCTAAAATTACTACGATTGTGCGTTTCGCAGACGAGGCCGCCAAAACTGAGTAATGAGCTTGGCTCGGAAGATCGGCTACAGTCTCTGACGCGTTCATTACTAAAAATGAACGTAACTGAGGTATAATACGGTTTATTATGAGCAAAAATGTGTCCCTCGAAGATATTGTCAGTCTAGCCAAACGCCGTGGTTTTGTTTATCAGGGCTCGGAAGTGTACGGCGGCCTGTCCGGAACGTGGGATTACGGTCCGCTCGGTGTCGTACTTAAGCGAAATATCATGAACTTATGGTGGAAAATGTTCGTTGAGAGCCGTGATGATATGTACGGTGTTGACGCGGCGATTTTAATGAACCAAAAAGTTTGGCAAGCGAGTGGCCATGTAGATACGTTTAGCGATCCATTGATCGATTGCCGGGCATGTAATTCGCGTTATCGCGCTGACCATTTGCTCAAAGATAATGTCGCAAAAGTATGGGATTTTATCGAGGATACCCGCAAGGATTATCTAGAAGCTTCGAAGGTCTATATGCCTGACGCTCACTGGGAGGACCCGGATTCTGTTATTTCTCCGTTTATATCTGATGCTACTGAACTTCCAGAGTTGCTGAATGCTAAAATCAGCTGTCCGAATTGCGGCAAAAAAGACTGGGGTGAGCTTCGCCAGTTCAATATGATGTTCAAAACCAGTATCGGACCTGTCGCGGACGAGAACTCAATCAGTTACCTTCGACCCGAAACTGCTCAAGGTATCTTTACGAACTTTAAAAATGTTGTCGATAGCTTCTATCCTGATCTTCCATTCGGTATTGGCCAGCAGGGTAAAGCTTTCCGTAACGAAATTAGCCCGCGGGACTTTGTCTTTCGCTCACGTGAGTTTGAACAGATGGAAATCGAATATTTTGTCCATCCAGATCAGTGGGAAAAATCATTTGAAATGTGGCGCAAACTCGTCTGGGACTGGTGTGAAGCACTCGGACTACCTAAGGGCATGGTTCACGAACTTGAAGTGCCCGAGAATGACCGTGCTCACTATAGTAAGCGGACAATTGATTTCGAATTCGATTTTCCGATCGGTAAGGAAGAGCTGCTTGGCTTGGCCTATCGCACAGATTTTGACTTAAGTAATATTCAACGAGTATCTGGTAAGAGCATGGAATATCGTCCAAAGGGCGGAGGAGAGGCTTTTGTGCCGCACGTTATCGAGCCTTCGTTTGGTCTGGAGCGTGCAATTATGGCTGTATTGACCGCAGCATATACGGAAGATGAGGTTAATGACGAAAAACGCGTATACCTGAAACTGCCTGTCCACCTGGCTCCAGTAAAGGTAGCGGTTAGCCCGCTTCTCAAAAACAAGCCGGAACTTGTTGAAAAAGCCCGGGGAGTATACTCAATCCTCAAAAAGGAATTCGGTAGCGTTATGTGGGATGACAATGGTAACATCGGTAAGCGTTACCGTCGCCAAGATGAAATTGGTACGCCGTATTGTGTGGTGATTGATTTTGATACACTCGAAAACGATACAGTAACGGTGCGCGATCGAGATACGACTGAGCAGACAAGAGTAGCTATAAGTCAGTTGCAAGCGATACTTCAAAAAGAGAGGTAGCACGTTGAATATATGGGCGAAAAGCTTGAAAAGCAGAAGAAAGACAAAGGCTCCGAGAGGCTCTGGCGATTCGGTAGAGACTTTAATATTGTCGTGGGCGTCGGGGCGCTCGCTGTTTCTACGGTGTTAGCTCCGGCCGCGGCCGCGGTGGCCGGTGCATATGGTGCGTTTAATTTAGCGCAAGCCGGTGGGTTCGAGGCGTTGCGACGACATCAGCAGAAGAAGCGTCTCAAGCGTCAAAAACCTAGCGGTTAAGGAGTAAAATTTCGGGTACACCGCAATATTGTCTGACGTAGGCTTCGCACAGACGCAACTGCACTTCGGCACGATTATATAACTCTTTTTGTGTCTGATCGGTAGCAGCAATAATGTCTCCCTGACTCTGTATGCGAGGCACCGGAAACACGAGATTCGCAGTTACGAGAGCGAGATGAGACTCGACCTCCGGGACGTTTTTCTCGTCAGTATGTCCGATGGTAGGCCACGAGAAAGAAGCTTCTATAAGCTCTACTTGTGGATTATGCGTGAACTTACGGAGCGCGTTGATGGTCAGCTGTTGTGAAAGTTGCCACTGTAGGTCACCCTCTTCAGCAGGTCGATGCGGAAACCATAAGCGTCCTGTACTCTGTTCTTGCTCCCAACTGGCCTCCAATGTGCCAGAACGATAATAAACTGCCATATCTTACTAATACATCATTAACGTATTTTTTAAAACAGTACAGACGCCTATTCTGCGTTAGAATAGTCGTTATGTCTCAATAAAAAACATATGACCAAGGAGTCTTAAACACGCATGGACGAAAAACCCGCAGATATTTTGCAGCATGACAATCTGGGAGAGTATCAGGAAACTGACGTATTCGCATGGGCGAACAACCTCGTACAGTATAAAGATGAACTTAAAATTGATTTATTTTTAATTAATAAAAATTACATCTTATACAAAACGAGCCTGGGCGGTACGATTGCGAAACAGCTCGAACCGCTCTTTATCGACGAGATTCTCGAATACATACTGGAAGGTGTTGAGAAGGGGCTCAAAGTCCGCAATTTTGAAGAGGCCGAAAGTGAAGAGGATGTCTTGCAGCGTACCTGGCTGGGGAATGTGACCAAAGCTCGCGAAGTAGTTAATTGGATCAAGACTCAGGAGCACGAGATCGAAGTATTCGTCGAAGAAGAGCACGATTTCAGACGTATTAAAGGTGTTATGGCGCGCGTCCGACATGACGGACTTGAGCATCCGTTTTATATTTTTAAAGTATTACCGCCTGCGAATGTTATGAAGGGCAAGGTCGGTTGGATGTTGCGCGGTGGCAAATTTGTCCCATTCGATGCCGATGCAGCGTTGCGGATTCCGTCTGAACCACAGTTGCTGCTATTGGATCAGGATCTGTATGTTTTTAATCAGGCAAAGCTAAAATCGCTCTTTGGCTATGATGCAAAGGAAGCAAGCATTGCTAAAGCAAAGGTCCAGGAAATCGAGTCGAACTTCGCGCTGACATTTGAGCAAGGTATTACCATGAATCATCTGATTGAAGGAAAGAAAAGTTTAATTAAAAAAATGCAAAAACTTGATCCGACTGCTATGAAGCAGGATGAGTTGATGTCTCATGCCGAAGAGATGGGCATTAATCTTATGCAGGATGATTCTGGTTCCATTATTATTATGGATGACAAGGATCTTACGAAGTTTGTGAACTTACTTAATGATGATTATTTCGAGTCACCGGTCACTGGCCAACGTTACGAGATATCTAAGAAGAAGCCACTCAAGATTACCGAAGACGATCTGTTGCGCGAAGTGTTATGATCAGTTCATGAAGACTGGCAACGTGCATATGGATAGTAAGACGCTCCTCACAACGTACTTGCATAATGGCTCGGTGATGCAGCTTGCGACAGTTCGGGCAGGTCGGCCATGGCTTTGTACAGTTTATTTCGTAGCTGATGATTCACAGAATCTTTACTGGTTAAGCTGGCCGACACGTCGGCATAGTGTGGAGATCAAAGAGAATAAGCATGTTGCCGTTACTATACCGATAAAATGCGACAAGCCAGTTATAGGCGTGCAAGCGGAAGGTGCTGCTCAACAGATTGATGAGCCGGAAATCATCGCACAAATCATGGAACGTTATATAGCGAAGTATGATGCCGGTAAGCAGTTTTATGACAATTTCATGAAAGGCACCAACAAACATGTGATGTATAAATTTACGCCTGA
>JACZCT010190226.1_pt1 | contig 11336 bp, 8 predicted proteins | sample 8641871 | NCBI WGS metagenome assembly JACZCT01 (sample SAMN15324604, study PRJNA640507) | soil metagenome | isolation source: monocropping sugarcane control | place: China: Luxin town, Laibin City, Guangxi Province | collected 2019-07-25 | depth 10cm m | reverse complement strand
GTGGTCCTGGACAACGCTCAGGACATGAAGACAGTGCCATCCAAACCCCTCGCCAAGTACATCGCTGACAAAGACCCTAAAGATTTGTCATGTGTTGTGCTTGTGGTTATCAGGTCTAAGAGTGTCCCCGCGACATGGTCTGAAGCCATCAAGAAGGGTGTTTCAGTTGAACACACAAAGCCCAAGCCATGGGAAACAGAGAAGTTTCAAGCTAGGATTGATACGGAGTCTGGTCGACACGGTCTCCAGTTTGCTCCTGGCATGCTCGAATTGTTTCACAGGTTCGTCCGTGATGACCTGAGAGTCGCTTCGAATGAGTTGGTCAAGTTGTCCTATGTGGTTGGGCCTGACAAGCTGATCAAGTCTGAACACATTGCTTTGGTCACAGCTTCCCATGTGACCGCTGCTCCGTACGAGGTTGCGGAAGCCGCCTTCAACAAGGATGTGGTTAAGTCGATGAAGTTAATGTCTATCGCTTACCGTGATTCAGGTGAGGGTTGTCTCGTCCCAATCACGTATGCGCTGATGAAACAAGTCGAACAGACTCTGATCATCTTAGACATGGTGAGCAAGCAAGATCCTATCGGGGTGATCGCTGCTAGGCTCTCGCTGAATGAGTACGTGTGTAAGCGCAAGCTTCCAGTAGCCCAAAAGCACAACGTCCCCGCGTTGCTTGGGCATATGAAAAGACTATGTAAATTGGATTCACAAGTTAAGGGCCCTGCCAGATCCAAGCGAACCTTGGTTGAGTTGGCGGTGCTTTCCATAGCCTCATGAATGAAAGAGAGAACCGATGAGCCTCCTAACCCCTAGGCCTACGTATGCTCCGTTTGAGTACCCTAAGGCGTACGAATACTGGGAGCTACAACAATCAAGCCACTGGCTTCACACTGAAGTGTCCTTAGCTTCTGACATCAACGATTGGAAGCTCATTTTGAGCGACACCGAACGCCAGGTCATAGGCCACATCCTCAAAGGGTTCACTCAGTCTGAGATCTTCATTCAGGAATACTGGGGTGGTCAGGTCAGCAAGTGGTTCAAAAAGCCTGAGATACAGATGATGGCGAGCACATTCTCGTCGTTTGAGAGCATTCATGCTGTGAGTTACGCCTACCTGAATCAGTCCTTGGGACTGGAGGATTTTGATGCGTTCCTGCACGAACCAACCGCAAAGGCTAAGATCGATCGCTTGATTGAGACTCGCGGTCGTAGTACTCGGGACATCGCTAGATCTCTTGCGGTGTTTTCGGCCTTCAACGAAGGGGTGAATCTGTTCTCTTCCTTCGCCATCCTCCTCAACTTCTCCAGATTCAACAAGATGAAGGGGTTGGGTCAGATCATCGCTTTCTCCATCAAGGACGAATCACTTCACAGCGATGCGGGATGTTGGTTGTTCCGTACACTCGTCAAAGAATACCCGGAGATCTGGGACGACACCCTCAAGGAGGAGATCTACGATGCTGCTCGTTTGACGGTGGAATTGGAGGACGCCTTCATAAATCAGGCGTTTGCGGCAGGGGAGATTGAAGGCCTTACGTTGAGTGATGTCAAAGCCTTCATTCGTTTCCGATGTAACACCAAGCTCAATGATCTAGGGCTTCACAAGCTCTGGAAGAACATTGACAAGGAAGCGATTGACCGGATGAGTTGGTTCGACATCCTCAGCGCAGGTGTAGGCCACAACGACTTCTTTGCTTCACGTATTGACTCGTACTCCAAGGGCACCATCAACTTTTCAGGCATTTGGGACCAAGAGGACACTCAAGAAGCTGTCCTGAAGGATCAAGCAGCATGAACCTCGAAGATCTCAAGCAGTCTGGGGAAGCACCTGCGTGGATGCAGGATGAAGGGTATCAAACCCTGAGTAAAGGGTACCTCCTCCCCGATGAAACCCCTCGTGACATGTACCGTCGTGTTGCCAAGGCAGCGGCTTCGTACTATTCCGATTCGAAGAAGTGGGAGAAGAAGTTCTTTGACGTCATGTGGGCCAATTGGTTGTGTCCTGCGTCCCCCGTTCTCTCAAATATGGGCACGACAAGAGGGCTCCCCATCTCATGTAACACAATCCATGTGGGGGATTCGGTTGACTCGATTTTCAAGAAGAACCACGAGCTCGCCATGCTGTCTAAAAATGGGGCAGGCGTAGGAATCTACCTCGGAGATGTCCGTGGTCGAGGGGCCAAAATCAAGGGGAATGGGCAGTCTGAGGGAGTAATCCCCTGGGCTAAGGTTTTTGACACCACAACCCACAGTGTGTCTCAAGGGTCAACTCGTCGAGGGGCTTCTGCGATCTACCTTCCCATCGACCACCTTGACGTTGAAGAGTTCATCAACATTCGTCGTACTACAGGGGATCTGAATCGCCGCTGCCTCAACATCAACCACGCTTTGTGCATTTCCAATGCTTGGATGCAGTCGATGGTCGATGGGGATCAGAAGAAACGTGATCTGTGGGTGGAGATCCTCAAAGCCCGAGTTGAGACGGGCGAACCCTATTTGTTCTTCACGGACAACGTCAACAATGAGAACCCAGAGTGCTACAAAGCCAATGGGTTGAAGGTGAAGAGTTCCAACATCTGCTCTGAGATTGCCCTCTACACAGATCCTGACCACAGCTTTGTGTGCTGCCTTTCCTCGTTGAACTTGGTCAAATGGGATGAGTGGAAGGACTCCGACCTGCCGGAAGTCACGGTTCGATTCCTCGATTCCGTACTTACGGAGTACATCAATCGCTCTGAGGGGATGTCCGGGCTTGAGATGTCGCGGGTATCCGCTATCAAAGGTCGAGCCATCGGGATTGGGGTGCTGGGATGGCACACCTTGCTTCAGAACAGCCTCATCCCCTTCGATTCGTTCGATGCGATGCAATTGAATGCTCAAGTGTTCCGCACAATTCGAGGCAAGGCCGAGAAAGCCACTGCTGAGTTAGCTCAAGAGTTGGGAGAGCCCGAATGGTGCAAGGGATTCAATCGCCGTAACACTCACCTGCTAGCAATCGCCCCCACTGTCTCCAACTCGTCGATCTCTGGGGGGCATTCAGCAGGGGTTGAACCCGTAGCTGCGAACGTGTTTTCCATCAAGTCCGCAAAGGGAACGTTCATCAGGCGTAACGCTTCATTGGAGAAGCTTTTGAACGCAAAGGACCTTCCAAATGTCACTGAGATTTGGCGATCGATCAACGAGCAGCACGGTTCGGTTCAACATCTGAAGCAACTCACAGATCAGGAGAAAGCGGTGTTCCTGACGGCTCGGGAGCTGAACCAGCATGCGATTGTCAAGCAGGCGGTACAGCGTCAAAAGTGGGTCGATCAGGCCCAATCGATCAACCTCTTCTTCGCCGCGAACTCGTCCGCGAAGTACATCCACGAAGTTCACCTTTCGGCATGGGAATCGGGGCTGAAGACCCTGTATTACCTGCGCACTGAGGGGGTGATTCGCGGGGATATGGCATCCCGCACACAAGCCGAATGTGCGGCCTGTGAGGCTTGAAATAAGCACCAAAGGAGGAGGGGTCCACATTTGGTTGCTGGTGTAGCAGCTGCCAATATGACAGACCTCTCCCAAATCAAAGGCCGTTATTATCCCGTACTTGACCACGGTTTTGTGTCTCTGGTCGACATCATGGGGGATGACGCAGCCGTGGTCCAAGCGGCTCGTACATCGTACGGAGCTGGGACGAAGAAGGTGAATGAGGACCGAGGCTTGATTCGGTACCTGAAGAGACACCACCATTCAACTCCGTTTGAAATGGTCGAGTACAAATTTCACGTTCGACTTCCCATCTTTGTGGCCCGACAGTTGATCCGGCACAGGACCGCTTCGGTGAACGAAGCCTCCCTCAGATACTCACTCGCTCCGATGCAGTCCTATCTGCCGGAGTTCGAGAGCTTCAAGAAGCAGAGTGCTTCGAACCGTCAAGGCCGTGGGGACCAGGCCGATCGAGAAGTGTACGACAAGATCTCCAAATTGTGGTTGGAGTTGTTTGAGCAAGCGGGGGACATCTACCGGGAGGCAGTCCTTGTTGAGGAGATTGCAAGAGAGCTCGGACGCATCCACCTCCCAGTGAGCCTCTACACGGAGTGGTATTGGAAGATCGACCTCCACAATCTCTTGCACTTCCTCACATTGCGTTGTGATAGTCATGCTCAAGAGGAGATCCGGGCATACGCCTTCGCCAAAGCTGGTATAGTCAAGGTTCTCAACCCTCTCGCCTTCGAATCTTGGGTCGACTACGCCTTTTGTGCTCGTTCCTTCAGCCGTCTGGAACTCATAGCCCTGGTGGAGAGTTTTCAAACAGGGAAGATGGGAACGGAGCGACTTGCTGAGATTGGTCTCACAAAGCGTGAGATCGAGGAGTACATCGACAAGACATCGAATCTCCCCGTAGTCCCAAACTTTGATTTGGATATGTCCAAATTCACTACTGCCGAGTTCTTCCAGAAGAAGGCCGAGCAAGCTGTGCCGAGTCTCTGATGTCTGAGAGCTTTCGTTTGAATGGGGTCGTGGATTCGATCATCTACAATAAGGAGACCTACAACATCATCCGGTTCTACAACGATCGCCGGGTGGTGAAGGCCAAAGGCCACTTCTACGGGTTGAGTCAGCTGAAGACTCAGGTGCCCATTACGCTCCTGGGTACGTGGAACAAGTCAGAGAAGTACGGTAATGAATTCGTGGTGAAGAGTTGGGATGTTCACGCGGACACCCCCAAGAACATCGTCACGTTTCTGACTACCAGCATCCCAGGGTTCGCGGACATCGACTTCGTCAAGAAGCTGGTATCCAAGTACGGCTTGGATACATACAAGGTCCTTTCCGACCCTAAGGACATTGCCTTGGAAGGTGTGAACCCTGATGTCGTTTCAGCCGCTCTCTTGTCGTGGGCCAACACGCTGAACACCCGAGACCTAACAGCGAAACTGACGTCCAAGGACATTGGGTTCACAGCGGTCGATGTCCAAAACGTGATCTCTCGCTTTGGATGGGAGACCTCCAAAATTCTGAAGGAGAATCCCTATCGGCTACTAGAGATCCAGAACTTCCCCTTCGCGAAAGCCGACCGCTACGCAGTGGCCTCGGGAGTGTTCAGCATTGAGGATCCTCGACGGCTGCAAGGTGCAGTCCTCTGGGGGATTCAGGAGGCGGCTCGTAACGGGCACCTTTTTTTGAAACGAGCTGATGTTCTGGCCGTGGTTGAGATCCTTCAGAAAAGGGAGCTGGTCTACCCTTTTGCCCTAGGTAGCGATCCGGTAAAATCCTGTGAGGGAGCGTGTGACTCCCTGATCGAACAGAAGGCGATCCTGTTTGAATCTGAGTCAGGGATGTACATCCCTGCTTACTACGACTACGAACGCAAGTCAGCCGCCATCTTGGCCAAGATGCTTAGGAACGGCACGACAACTAGCCTGGATGTCGACACCTTTGTCAAAGAGTACGAGAGGTCGCACAGAATCAGCCTTTCAGCGCAGCAGAAAGCCGCTTTAGACTTGCTGTCTGCCAGTCCTGTTTTGGTTGTAGCCGGCCTCCCAGGTACTGGTAAAACCACTGTCCTCAAAGCGATCGTTCAGTGTCTAGAGGAGCAAAAACTGACAGTGAACTTGATGGCTCCTACGGGGGTTGCATCCAAGCGGCTCTCAACCATAACAGGCCGTCCTGCTTACACGGTACACAGGTCCCTTAGGTACGACGGCTTCCAATGGGGGTTCAACGAGTACAATCGCTTCATCACGGATGTTGTGGTCCTCGATGAAGCCAGCATGATGGATCAAGAGCTGTTCTACCGGCTGCTAATAGCTCTCCGCCCACAGACGCGTCTCATACTCGTAGGGGACGACGCTCAGCTACCCTCCGTGGGGCCTGGCAACGTACTCAAAGAGTTGTTGGGTTGTGCCCCCATCCCCAAGGTGCGGTTGACGGAGATTTTCCGTCAGTCATCTAGTGGTGAGATCGTTCTAAACTCTCATCGAATCAACTCAGGATCAAATCCAGACCTTGATGCGAACCACAATGAGTCGGAGTTTCGATTCGTTCGGATAGCAGAAGAAGACAAGATTCTTGGGTTGATTGTCGAGATGGCTTCTCGTTTGAAAGCAAAGAATGCCAACTTCCAGGTCCTTTCCCGGAAGTACGAAGGAACCGTAGGAGTCAACAGTCTCAATGCTCGGTTAAGGGACGCATTGAACCCTCCCGGGCCTAAGGAGGAGATGTACGGGTCACAGCTCTTCCGCCAGGGTGATCGTCTTCTGGTCGTCAAGAACGACTACAAGAAGGGGGTCTACAACGGGGATGTGGGCAAATTGGCAGACATCTACAAGGACAGCATCAACCTCAAAGTTCACGGTGCCATCGACATGGACGTCAGTTTCGAGAACCATGCCGTGGAATCAACTCTAAGGCTTGCGTACGCAATGACTGTCCACAGGTGTCAGGGCTCGGAATACGACACCGTGATCCTTCCCATTGTCCGGTCGCAGGGGATCATGCTTCAGCGAAACTTGCTGTACACGGCCGTCACCCGAGCGCGAAAGCGTGTGTGGCTCCTCGGAGAAGAGACCGCCATCCAAATGTCGGTCAGGAACAACAAGATCATCCACCGCAACACATTCCTTGCAAAATCAATCGTCGATTTTGTGGAGCGTGGTGTAGCCGAGGAACACGATGACACCTGATAGAGTGAACGCTATCTATGAGGAGTTGGGGACGCTCATTATCGAGTTACATCCCGATCCTGCATCCCTTGGGCCTTTGTACTTGCAGGACCTGATCAGCAAGACTCGTGGGTATCTCAACAGGGTGAGCTTGTTGCTTCAAGAGGTGAGTCGAGCAGCTATGGATCAAACTCGTGTCTTGGATGCCTACGAGACCGCATATCAGGCCAGTTACGATGAGCTGTTGGCTGAAGACGAGGAGGTCAGAAACCTCCCAAGCATCGACGACCGCAAGGCCAAGATCGCTCTCATCCTCAAGGACGACAAGAGCCACATTAGTAAGGCAAAACGTGCCTTGAAGGACATCGGCTTTGTTGAGAAGGCGGTCAAGCATCGTTACAAGGACTTGGAAAGCACGCTGAGCAGCATCCGCATGCAGAAGTCGTTGATTGAGGTGGATCAACGGACGGGCTCCTTCTACGGCGATGAAAACGATGCGTCTCGTGGAAAAGGGATGGCCGATGATTTTGGGGATGATTCCGAGATCATGCGCTACTTGGATGAGGCTGTGAAAGATGCCGAAGAAAAGCCTCAAACAGCCCCGTCAACAGTGGCGGAAGCGGTGTCCTCTACCCCTGAAGAAGACGAGATGGAGAAGTTCCTCAAGCAGCCTGAGAACAGTGAACACGAGTTCGCTGACCTGTTGGGATCAATCTGATAATTCACTTGTTAACGTAGCAAAGTGCTCCTACGGGACTCTCCCCGCTAACGCAAACAACGTGAGCCCTGTAGGACCTAAAAAGAAGAAAGAAGAAGAGAGACAATGGCATACGAATCATTTGAAGAAGACGTCGGTTTAGGTGAGGAAGATCGCAAGCACATCAAGAGCACGAAGGTCGAGAAATTCACAGGTGATCTGAACACCACCTATCGAGTCGCTCTGATGTACTTCCACCCCTTGGAAGTCTCGATTACTCGGGCCCTCAAACGAGTCAACGCAGACGTTACCAAGGATGAGATCACTGCGAAGCTGAACCAGGTTTTGGAGAAGCGAGCAGAGTTCTTCCAGAAGAAGGTGGAAGAGTTGGCCCCGTGGGAAAAACTGGACATCAGTAGTGTTCAGTTCAAGCGGTTCAACGTCCAGTTCAAAGAGGGCGTTGGTACGGTAGTCAGCCGCCTTGGTAAGGATGGTGCAGCGGCGGATGAAGTGTGGAAGAGTTTGGGTGATGTGAAGCCCTACTTCCTCACGATCTACTTGGTCTACCCGGCCGACAAGACCGGGAAGCCCAAGATGGATGAGATGGGTTCCGCTCATACGATCATTGCTCGTTTGAGTAACAAGACCTACGAAACGCTGCATGGGACCGCAGACGCGCTTCGTCAGAACAATCTGTCGATTGCAAGTCAGGACCTCAATCTGAAGTGCACGAACAAGGACTTCCAGAATTTCGACATCAACCCCGCAGGTCCGGCGCTGTGGTTGAAGAACCCGAAGTTTGCCAGTAAGATGCTCAAGAGCGCTTACGAGCAGTACTCCGACATGGACAACATGTTCCGTCAACTGTCCACCGCTGATCTCAAGATCAAGTTGGGCATCTCTAGCGGTGGCTCGGAAGAGGCGTTCGCTAGTAACGAGTTCGACGACATGTTGAACAACGCCGTCTGATGTGATCACACTGGGCATCGATCCGTCTTTGACGGGTTTCGGATGGCTGGTGCATAACCCCTCTGTCGTTGGTCCCAAAAGGGTCATTGACAGAGGGGTTGTGAACACGCCCGCCAAGCAGTTGTTCACGTCAAGATACAGAGACCTCAGAGCTGTTGTTGCCCACTTGTTGGACAAGTACCCTCAGATCTCTGCTGTTGGGTTAGAGTCCCCACCATTCGGTGAGCAGTTCAGTGAGGGGTTGTACGCCTTGTTTGTTTACATCAACGAGGTGTGCTTCCTTGCTCGAAAGGATGTCGCTCATTTTGATCCGACGACGGTCAAGATGTTGGTGCGGATGGATCCCTCTGTGCGTCGTGGAACGATTGACAAGTCTGATGTGATTGAGGCTGCCAAGGCCGAGACAGGCATCAAGATTTGGAACCACAACGCTGCTGATGCCTACATCATTGCAAGGTCGGCGGCTCGATTTTTCGAGCTGTACTACGGATACATTGCGGACGACGAGTTAACTCCTGCTGAGTTTCGAGCCTATTGCAGACTACACACGTTTGTGAAGGGTGAGAGGGCGGGCAAGACCGTCAAGTCCGGCATGATCTTCAAGGAAGACAAGCGGTTTCACACATTCTCACAGATTCCTCAGACGCCTGAGGACAAGGAACAGTTCCTATGGTTAAGTCAACACGGTTACAAAAAGCTCAATCCGTAGCAGACGCGGAAGCTAAGGCAGCGGTCCCCTTTTCTGGTAGTGATACGCCTACCCCGGACGAGTCGAAACCCAAGAAGGCAGCCGCGGCCTCTGCTACAAAAGCTGTCAGCCCTTTGGCTGCAGTTAGAGGTGCGGCCCTCAAGAGTATCGGAATCAAGCCTGTGGAGGAGTCCCGTTCAGGGCTTCCTTTTGCACCTAGTGGTAGCATCACGATCGATGACTTGATTGGGGGTTCGCTCGCGGATGATGGGAAGGGCCCTAAGTGCCCCGGTTACCCCCGTCGTCGCATCACTGAGATCTTTGGGGCAGAATCCTCGGGTAAAACCACCGCTGCGATCCAGGCGATTGCGGAGGTGCAGAAAAACGGGGGGACTGCGATGTTCATCGACTTTGAGCAGGCTCTCGATCAACCCTATGCCCGACGTGTTGGGATGTCGTTCAACCAAGATAAGCTTGGCTTCTACCAACCTCAAACGATGGAAGAGGGTTGGAAGTTGATTCACTTGGGCATTGCGGCAGGTGTGGACATTATTGTGGTCGACTCCGTTGCCGCAATGGTAACCGAAGCCGAGCTCAACAAGAAACCTGGTGATCCCCCTCAGATCGGTGTGGTCGCTAGAGCCATGTCCCAAATGCTGCCCAAGGTGTGCATCTGGTTGAACGACCCGAAGTTCAATCGAAATCCTCTTGGTACGGCCCTGATTTTCTTGAACCAAGTTCGAGCCAATGTGAACACTGGAGGTTACGGTGGAGGGGGCGGCGACACCGATACCTCGACGGGTGGTAAAGCTCTCAAGTTCTTTGCCTACCTTCGGATCAAGTTCACGAAGCTTCGGGCTGAGAAGTTGCCGGCTAAGCGCAAGGATGGGTTCACTGGTAAGGAAGTGACCGTTCCGTACGGTAACCTAACTCAAGTCAAGTTGGTGAAGAGTAAGGTTGACGGTAAGCAAGGGTTCACGTCGGAAATCTTCATCCGGTTCAACTACGGCATCGACAACTACTTCAGCCTCATTGAGGCTGCTGTTGCGAACAAGATCATCCAGAAGTCCGGGGCTTTCTACAAGCTCAACGATCAGCAATTCCAGGGTCGTGACAAGCTCAGGAAGCATCTGATGGACAACCCCAGTTTGTTTGCATCCTTGCGAGCTACGGTCCTCAAAGTCGTTCGTGCAGAGGACCGTGAAGAAGAAGCAGAGGTCGAGGATGAAGACGACTTGCTGATGCTGACTCGTGATGATGAAGACGACTTCGGAACGGGTGATGCTGAGGAGGTCGAGGTCGAGGGTTCCGAATCGGAAGAGGCCCCGTGATTGAGGTCGAGGTCTTCAACTTCCAATCAATTCAACACACCAAAGTAGTTATTGACGGATTCACGGTTGTTTTGGGGCCCTCGGACATCGGTAAAAGCGCGTTTGCCAGAGCAGTTAAGTTTGCTCTGACAAACGCGTCAGGTACCAGCTTTGTACGACACGGTAACCTCTGTGATCGTGTCGTGAAGGGGAACAAGAAGTGCAAGTGCTCCTCCAAGGTCATCCTCAAGTTCCCTGAGCAGAAGGTCACTTGGGAAAAGGGTGACAGCGTCAATGTCTATACGGTGGTTGATTCGAACGGAGAAACCAAAACATACGAGGGGTTGGATCGTGGAACCCCTTCATTCCTAGCCGGCTTTCAACGGGTAGCCATAGGCAACCGTTCGGACCTCATTCAGATCCCAAAGCAATTCGAGCCCATCTTCCTCCTCAATGAGTCTGGAGGGGTCATCGCGGACGTGTTGAGTGACTTGGCAAGTCTTGGGAAACTCAACGAAGCATCCGACCTGGTATCCAAAGATCGTCGAGAGGCAGTATCCCGCCGTAAGCTCCGAGATGAGGATCTCGCGAATTTGAGGCGAGATCTGATGAGGTTCGACGACCTTGACATGATCCCGACTGAGGGCCTCCAAACGTCGATGGGCCTCATAAACGCGAATTCTGAGTTGTTGTCTAAGGTCAAGCAATTCTCTGGGAAGGATGTTCGTCTCCAGACCGAATGTGTTGATCTGGAGGCCGTGGTGACCAATCAGGAGTTGCCGGAGACCCCCGCTCTGCAGCAAACCTTGAGGCTATTAGATGTTGCCAACAGTTGCTTGATCCGGCAGAGCCGGACATCGCTGGAGGTGTCAAAGCTGGAGAAGGTTGTCCCTGAAACCCTCCCCGACTACACAACCCTCAGAGAGACCCAGCAATATTTTCTGAGGGTTTCTGAGCTGTACAAGACCTTGATGGAAATAGCTCCCACGTTCAAGGGTCTCAATCAAATTGAGGGTTTGAAAATT
>JACZCT010057787.1_pt1 | contig 11341 bp, 8 predicted proteins | sample 8641871 | NCBI WGS metagenome assembly JACZCT01 (sample SAMN15324604, study PRJNA640507) | soil metagenome | isolation source: monocropping sugarcane control | place: China: Luxin town, Laibin City, Guangxi Province | collected 2019-07-25 | depth 10cm m | reverse complement strand
CGGCAGGACGCCAGCCCCAACGACTTCTTCAAGGGCACGAAATACGCGAGCTTCCCCAGCGGCGAGGTGTCCACGATTGCCGGTGCGGTAACCCCGTTCGTCGTCGCCTATGGCCGCGACCATCCCGCGGTGTACGCACTGGAGTTGTTGCCGCTGTACGACGCCGTCGCCCGAGTCAAGGTGCAAGCGCATTGGCAGAGCGACGTACTGGCTGGTTGGGCACTGGGGACCGCAGTCGGCATCTGGGCATCGCGCGAACAGTCACCACTGATCCTGAGCTGGCTGCCCGGCGGCTTCGAAATCGGTTTCGTGCATCACTTCAAGCCGTGAGCAACGCGCACCAAATGAAGGGGCTCAGCCAGGCGTGCCTCGACTGGCACCGACCTCCTTGCTCGAGACGTGCCGCGCGCTGGCGACGTAGGTGTAGATGACCGGCACCACGTACAGCGAGAACAGCGCGCCGATCGTCAGCCCACTGGCGATCACCAGGCCGATGTCGAAGCGGCTGATCGAGCCCGGTCCGACGGCGGCGAGCAGCGGCACCACGCCAAACACCATGGCACCGGTCGTCATCAGGATCGGCCGCAGGCGGATGCTGGAGGCCTTCTGCACCGCCGCGCGCCGGTCCAGTCCCTCTTCTTCCTGGATCACGTTGGCGAACTGCACGATCAGGATGCTTTGCTTGGTGATCAGCCCGATCAGGGTGACCAGCCCGACCTCGGTGTAGATGTTGAGCGGTGCCACGCCCAGGAACAGGAACACCAGCGCGCCGAACACCGACATTGGCACCGCCACCAGCACGATTAACGGGTCGCGGAAGCTCTCGAACTGTGCAGCCAGCAGCAGGAATACCAGCAGGATGGACAACCCGAACGTCACCATCAGGCTGTTGCCGGCCTCGGCAAATTGGCGGGATTGGCCGACGTAGTCGAAGCTGTACGTGCTGGGCAGGATCGTGGCGGTCAGGCGCTGCAACTCCTGCAAGGCCTGGCCGAGCGTCACGCCCTTGGCCATCGTGCCCTGGATGGTGACCGCGTTGAGCTGCTGGAACTCCGGCAGGTATTCGGGCTGCACCGTGTGGCCGATGCTCACCAGGGTGGACAAGGGCACCTGCTCGCCGCTGGCGGCGCGGATGTAGTAGCTGCGCAGGGCATCCGCATCGGCGCGCCGCGCGTCAGGTACCTGCGGGATGATCTCGTAACTGTGGCCGGACAGGTCGAAGCGCCCGATGTAGCCGCCGCTCAGCAGCGGGCTCAGGTTCTTGCCGATGTCGTCCATGCTGATGCCGAGGTTCGCGGCCACGTCGCGGTTGATGTCGAGCGTGATCTGCGGCTGGTCGTAGCGCAGGTTCGTGGTCAGGAAGGCAAACAGGCCGCTCTGCATGGCGGCATCCACCAGGCGATCGGCGGCGGCATTCATCTGCGCGTAGTCGTTGGTCGAAGTCAACACGAAACCCACCGGCAAGGTGCCGGTATCGCCGGGCAGGGTCGAGCGGGGGTAGGCGACCACGTGCATGCCGGTAATCGCGTTGATCTTCTCCTGTACCAGGGGGATCAGCTCCTGCTGGCTGCGATTGCGCTGGTCCCAATCCTTGAGGATCATGCCGACCAGCACGCCGTTGGCGCCGGCGCCACCCGGACCGGCGGTGCCATTCATCTGGAACACATGCCCGGTCTCCGGGAATGCGTTCAGCATGGTGTTGATCTGGCCGCTGTACTTGTTGAGGTAGGGCACGGTGGCCGTGGCCGGCCCGGTCCCGCCGACGAAGATCTGGCCCTGGTCCTCCACCGGCGCGAGTGCGCTCTTGCTGCCGGCAAACAGGAACGGGATGCTGATCAGCACGCAGGCTGCCGCCACCAGCACCACCGGGCGCAGGTCCAGCGCCGCGTGCAGGGTGCGGTCATAGGCCACGCGCAGCCGCGTGTAGCCGCGCTCGAGCGTGTGGCTGAGCCCGCTGGGCGGCGTGGGTCGCAAGAGCTTGGAGCTCAGCATCGGGGTAAAGGTCAGTGCCACCACCAGGGACACCACCACGGCCGCCACCAGGGTGAAGGCAAACTCGGTAAACAGGCTGCCGGTCAGCCCGCCCACGAAACCCACCGGCAGGAACACGGCGACCAGAGTCGTGGCCATGACGATCAGCGGCACGGCCAGTTCGCGCGCGCCGCGGATGGCCGCCGTCACCGGCTCGACGCCGAGGTCGATGTAGCGGTGGATGTTCTCCACCACGATGATGGCATCGTCCACCACCAGGCCGATCGCGAGCACCACGGCGAGCAGGGTCATGAGGTTGACCGTGAAGCCCAGCGCCAGCATCACCAGCCCGGCACCCACGATCGACAGCGGGATGGCCAGCGCCGGCAACACCAGCGAGCGCCACGAACCAAGGAACAGGAAGATCACCGCCACCACCACCGCCAGGGTGATCAGGATGGTGATCAGCACGTCGCGGATGGCGGCATCGATGTACACGCTGGCGTCGGCCACCACGCTGGCCTGCATGCCGGGCGGCAAGTTGGCGCGGAGCTTGGCAAACGCGTCGCGCACGCCTGCGGCCATGGCCAGGTCGTTGGCCTCGGGCCTGGGGTTGGCGGTGAGGAACACGGCAGGGATGCCGTCGTAGTACACGTTCTCGTTGTAGTTCTGGCCGCCGAACTCGACCTCGGCCACGTCCTTGAGCCGGATCACCGTGTTGCCCACGGTCTTGACCACCAGGTTGCGGAACTGGCCCAGGTCGTCCAGTGAGGTGTTTGCGGTAATGGTGACCTGCTTGCGTGTGTTGCGCGTGCTGCCCACCGCGGAAACGAAGTTGTTGGCCTGCAGTGCCGCCGAGACGTCGGCCGGGCTGATGTCGTGCGCCGCCATGCTGGTCGGGTTCAGCCAGGCGCGCAGGGCAAAGGCGTTGCCGCCGGCGCCCGTGCCGGCCGGGATGATGTTGGCCTCGCCCACCCCGTCCACGCCCTGCACCAGGGGTTGTGCCACGCGCAACACGTAATCATTGAGTTGCTGCTGGGTCAGGTTCTTGCCGGAAAACGCCAGCGCCATGAACGAGTGCGAGCTGCCGATGGTTTCGGTGATCACCGGCTGCTGGCTGGCGGTCGGCAACTGGTTCTTCACCTGGTCGACCTTGGACATGATCTGCGATATCGCGGCGTTGGGGTCGTAGTTGAGGCGCATGAACGCACTGATCGTCGACACGCCGGCGGCGCTGCTGCTGGTCAGGTAGTCGATGCCCGGCGCGCTGGCAATCACCTGCTCCAGCGGCGTGGTGATGAAGGCCTTGACCGTGTCCGGGCTCGCGCCTGGATAGGCCGTGCTCACCTTGACCACGGTGGTGATCACCAGCGGGTACTCGCGCACGGCCATGCCGGTCCAGGCCCGCACCCCGAGCAGCAGGATCACCAGGCTCACGGCCGTGGCCAGCACCGGGCGGCGGATGAAGATGTCGGTGAATTTCATGGCGTGCGGACCTAGGGCTGCACGCTGTTGTTGACCGTGACGCTGGCGCCGTCGCGCAGTTTCTGCTGGCCGGCGGTCACCACGGTGTCGCCGGCCTCGAGGCCGGTGGCGACCAGGGCCAGGCCGTTGCGCTGGTCGGCCACCTGCACGACGCGCTGGTGCGCGATCTGGCCGTGCGCCGCGTCGCCGGTCACCACGTAGATGTTGTCGCCGAACGTGCTGTAGGTGATTGCCGAGTCCGGCACCACGATGCCGTGTTTCGCCTGCCCCACGGTCAAGCGCACGGAGCCGTACATGCCGGGGCGCAGCACCTCGCGCGGATTGGGCAAGCTGGCCTGCAGCGCGATGTTGCGGGTGGCCGGATCCACGCGCGAGCCCAGCGCGGTGACCTTGCCGACGAAGGCCTGGTCGGCGTATGCATTCACGCTGAAGCTGACTTCCTGGCCGACTTTCAGGTCGCCGACTGTGCTTTGCGGCAAGGAGAAGTCCAGCAGCAGCGGGTCGTAGCGCTGCAGATCCACGATAGCCGTGCCGGGCGACACGTATTGGCCAAGGCTCACCACGCGGATGCCAGCCTTGCCTGCGAACGGCGCGGCAATGTCCAACTTGCGCAGGATGGCCTGGTCGCCTTCCACGGCTGCCTTGGCGCCGGCGGCGCCGGCTTCGGCCGTTTGCAGGTCGGATTGGCTGGCCGCATGCGCGGCATACAGCTTGCGCGTGCGCTCCAGGGTTGCCTGCGCCAGCGTGAGCCTGGCCTGGTCGGCATGCAATTGCGCCTGCTGGCTGCTGTCATCGAGGCGCACCAGCAATTGCCCGCGCTTGACCTGCTCGCCGGAGGTGAAGGCGATCGCGGTGACGTTGCCGGCGATCTGGGCGGTGATTTCCGTACCCTCCACGGCTTGCAGGCTGCCAACCACGTTGAGCTCCGGGCTCCACGGCATGTCGCGGGCGACGGCCGTGGAGACGGCTACCGCTGGGGCCGTGCGATGCCGGGCGGCCTCGGCAGTGCGGTAGTTGGCGTAGTACTTGGCGCCAAACAGCCCGCCAAATACCACGACCAGGATCGCCATCACTCCGAGCACTTGCTTGCGCTTGCGCATCATCACCCTCCGCCGGCACGCCCATCGGGGCTTGCATCGGCCATTGTCGATCGATCAGTTTCCGGAACCCGCGCCCGATGCCGCGCCAGCCTTGTCCTGCGCGGCACCCGTGCCACTGGCTGCATCCCACGGACCACCGCCCAGCACCAGGTACAGCGCCGCGGTGTCCGCGTAGCGCTGCGCCTCGGCCTGCACGAAGGCGATGCGCGCGTTCTGGAACTGGGTCTCGCTGGTCAACAGGTCGAGGTAATCCACCGCGCCGGCCTGGTATTGGGTACGCACCAGCTCGAACGCGCGCTGCGCAGATTGCAGCGCGCGTGCTTCGGCATCCAGCGCCACCGCATCGTGCTCCAGCGCGCGCAAGACGTCGGCCACCTCGCGGAACGCGCCAAGCACGGTGCCCTGGTAATTGGCGAACACGGCGCGATAGGCCGCTTCGCTGGCCTGCTTCTGCGCACGCAACGTGCCGCCCTCGAAGACCGGCGCGAGCAGGTTCGCGGCCAGGTCCCAGATGCGGCTGGCCGGATCGAACAGCTTGCCGCCGTGGGTACTCTCGGTGCCGAAATCACCGCTCAGCTCGAGTGATGGATACATGCGCGCGACGGCTGCGCCCACCTGCGCATTGGCGGCGCGCAACTGCGCTTCTGCAGCGCGGATGTCCGGCCGGGCGCGCACCAGGGTGGAGGGCAGGCTGAGCGGCAGCGCCGCGGGCAATTGCAACGCCTTCAACGCCGGCACTTCCAGCCCAGCGGCCGCGGACGGGAACTTGCCCAGGTAGGTGGCCAGCAGGTGGCGCGCCTGGTCTTGCGACTGCTGCAGTTGGGGCAGGCGAGCTTCGCTGGAGGCGAGCTGGCTCTGCTGGGTGAGCAGGTCGAATTCCGAGGCGGCGCCCAGCTCGTAGCGGGTGCGGGTGAGCTCGAGGATCTGGCGCTGGTCGTCGAGCGTTTTCCGCGTCGCGGCCACTTCCTCGGCCAGAGCAGCGAGGTTGAGCGCGGCGTGCATCACATTGCCAGCGATGGTCAGGCGGGCCGCGTCAAGCTGGTCGCGGGCCAGGTCGACTTGCGCCTGCGCACCACGCGCCACGGCCCGGTTCAGGCCGAACACGTCCGGGTTGTAGCCCACCGACACCTGGCCGGTATACAGGTTGTACAGCCGCGCACCCGGCGTGCCGCTGCTGGTCGTGGCGGAAGTCTGCGTGCGTTGTGCCGCCAGCCCCACGGCCACCTGCGGGTAAAACGCGCCACGGGCCGCCTTCAACTGGAATTGGGCCTGCTCCAGCGTGGCCCGCGCGGCGGCAAGATCCGGGTTGTTGGCCAAGGCCTGGCCCACCAGCCGGTCGAGCGCCGGGGAACCGAAACCCTCCCACCAATGGGACGCCACGGCAGTGCCCGGCTGCAGCACCTGGGCACCCGCGGCCGGTCCCGGCACCGACGACGCAGCCGGAATGGCCGCCGCGTCTTGCGCCGCGCTGTAACCCTGGACTTGCGGTGCCGCCGGCCGCTGGTAGGCAGGACCGACGTTGCAGGCCGCCAGCGCGAGGCCGATGCCGCCCACGAGCAAGCAGCGCACCAGCCCTGCCGGCGGCGTGCGGCCGGCATGCGGTATGGAGTGCGTGATCACATTTGTTGCTGTCAGCGGGACATCCCCATGCCAGTGCCGCGTGTGCGGCGCCTGATGATGCACCTCGGGAACATCACCACTCCCGGATGGTAACAGCCGTCCAGACGGGGGCCACGGGCCATTGGTCATGGATGGGGAATGCGCTGAGGCTAAGATGGGACGGCAAGCTGTGCGGCGACGCAGGAGGTGGACGATGGACAAGCCGGTATGTGTAGTGACGGGAGTCGGCCCGGGGAATGGAGCGGCGATTGCCCGCCGCTTCGCGCAGGACGGCCATGCGCTGGCGTTGCTGGCGCGCTCAACGCCATATGCGACAGCACTCGCGGCTGAACTGGATGAGGCCAGGGCTTACGCCTGCGACGTGGGAAATGAAACCTCGGTGGCGGCCACGTTTGCGCGTATCGTCGAGGAGCTCGGCCCGGTGGAAACCCTGGTGTGCAACGCCGGGTCCGGAATCTGGGGCGATGTCGAGCACATCAGCCCGGCGGACTTCGAGGCCACCTGGCGGGTCAACGCGTTGGGTACCCTGCTTGCCGCGCAGCAGGTCATTCCCGGCATGCGGCAACGCGACCGGGGCAACATCATCATCGTTGGTGCCACCGCGTCGCGGCGTGGCGGCGTGCGCAGCGCGGCATTCGCTCCGGCCAAGGCGGCCCAGCGCAGCCTGGCCGAGTCCATGGCGCGCAGCTTGTGGCCCGCCGGCATCCACGTGGCGCTCGTGATCATCGATGGCGTGGTCGACCTGGAGCGCACGCGCAAGGCCATGCCCGACAAGCCGGACAGCTTCTTCGTGCAACCCGACGCCGTGGCGGCCACGGTGCACTGGCTGGCCGGGCAGGACCGCTCCGCGTGGTCCTTCGAAGTCGAGGCACGCCCATTCGCCGAGCATTGGTGAAATAAAAGGGGACGGAGGAAGTTAAGTCGCGACTTAACTTCCACCGTCCCCTTTATTTCCAACGTACCGAAGGGGTCGGTGATGAGCGAGGTGAATGCCGCCGAAGTCCGCATCACGGTGCATCGTGGCCACGACGACCTGTTGAGCGCCGGCCTGGGCCTGGCCGGCCTGGCCGGGGCGCCCTCGGCCTTCGCCGATCCGCTGGCGCCGACGGCCGAAGAGCTGCGCCGCCGCGCCATCCAGGCCAGTTGGAAGGGCATCGCCGACCTCGGCCCGCTGGGCGGCTATGGCAAGGTCTATGGCGGTGTGCCCGACGTGCCCGGCCGGGAATACCAGGCGTTTGCGCGTATTCCCGGCGCGCATGCGCCGCATCGCGTGCTGCTGCAGTTGCCCGATGGTTTCGATCACGGCAAGCGTTGCCTGGTGGTGGCGCCCTCGTCCGGTTCGCGCGGCATCTATGGCGCGATTGCGCTGGCCGGTGCATGGGCCTTGCCACGCGGCTGCGCGGTGGCCTATACCGACAAGGGCACGGGCGCCGGCTATTTCGATTACGCTGACGACAGCGGCGTGGCCCTGGATGGGCGGCGGGCGAAGCGCGGGACGGCGCCGCTCGAGTTCGAACCGCCGCCGGCGCCGGCTTCGGCGGGCATGGCGATCAAGCACATGCATTCCGCCGACAACCCGGAGGCCGACTGGGGTCGGCACGTGATCCAGGCTGCACAATTTGGCCTGGCCATGCTCGACCACGCGTTTCCCGCCGAGGCACCCTTCACGCCGCAAAACACCAGGATCATCGCCGCCGGCCTGTCCAATGGCGGCGGCGCGGTGCTGCAGGCGGCGGGACTGGACCAGGAACACTTCTTTGCCGGCGTGGTGGCGCTGGAGCCGAACGTGCACGTGCAGGATCACGGCCGCGCGATGTACGACTACGCCACCGAGGCGGCAATCTGGTTGCCGTGTGCGCTCAGCAGCGATCGGTTTACGGCCACGCCATTTGCGCGTGGCGCCACGGGCCAAGCGCCGCCGATGTGGTCGGCGCGTTGCACCAGCCTCCACGCCCAAGGCAAGCTGTCCGCTGACACATCGGAAGCCCAGGCCGAGCAGGCCTGGCAATACCTGCATGAGCAGGGTTGGACCGACGAGGCCATGGCCACCGCCGCCAGCACCACGGCATTTGACCTGTGGCGCGTGATTGCGGCCGGCTACGCCTCCGCCTACCTGCGCCGCGGCGCCGCCGACATGCCCTGTGGTTATCACTACGCCACGGTCGACGCCAAGTGGCAGCCGGCGCCCATCGCGCCTGCGGTACGTGCCGCCTGGTGGGCGAACGGCTCGGGGATTCCGCCGGGCGATGGCATTGGTTTGCTGGGCGGCGTGGATGCGTCGGCCGATCCCGCCCTCGTGGGCAGCGAGTGCCTGCGTGCGTTGTGGACCGGCGATGACCGCGATGCGCAGGCGCTGCATGCCGCAGTCGCCGCCACCGCGGCCAGCCTGCCACGTGGCGACCTGCCGTTGTGGATCGTGCATGGTGCCGGCGATGGTCTGCTGCCCACGGCCTTCAGTTCCGAGCCCTACGTGGCATGGCTGCGCGGGCAGGGCCGCCACCCGGTCTATTGGAAGGTGCCCTACGCGCAGCATTTCGACGCCTTCCTGGCCTTGCCCGCCTTTGGCGACCGGCACGTGCCCTTGCTGCCCTATGGCTACGCGGCGCTGGATCGGCTCTGGGCGCATCTGTATCAAGGCGCCGCATGGCCGCGTGACGTGCCGATTCCGGCCGCCACGCCACGTGGTGCCGCACCGCTCACGCGCGACAATTTGGATCTGCCGTAGGTGCGCCAGGCGCGTGCGCCAGCAAGTGCTTGGAGGCGGCTATCAGCGCGTGATCCATGCCCGGATCAGACATTCCCCCGTGAACAACATCCTTGCGCATGCATGGGTCAGGATTGCGCAGCCCGGATTCGTAGACCGGCCTACCGATGTTTGACTAGACCACGTGGCGCACCTTGGCGCCGAAGCGCGCGCTGGTGGTCAGCAAATTCGGCCAGTGTCGCAGCACGGGCAACAGCGGGTGCGACAGCCCCGGCCGCATCGCCAAGTGGGCGAACGCGGCCGCCAGGCGGATGCGCGGCGCGAAATTGCCGTGCCAGGCGGCGGCATAATCGCGCCCGACCTCGTTCAATGAGCCTGTGGGTCGTGCGGATTCGGGGCGCAGGTCTGCTTCCCGTGCCAGCAGTCGTTCGCACAGCAGCCACGCGGACTGGATCGCCATGCTGATGCCCTCGCCCAGGATCGGGTGCGCTTCGCCGGCGGCGTTGCCGATCGCGAACATGCCATCGCCGCGCCAGGGTTCGCGGAGGCCGGGACGAATCGGACCCGTGCTGAGCCACGGCGCCACCAGCGTGGCCGTAGCCAGCACGCGGCGTACGCCAGTGCATTGTGTGTGCACATGCGCGGCGGCGGCCAGCGCCGCCGGCAAGTGGCGACGGCGGGTGCGGCAGTCGCGCAGTGCATCACGCCGGATGCAGAACGCGAACGTGGTGCGCCCGTGGTCACCCAGCACCATGCCGCCGTAGCCGCCGGCGAACGCCAGCACGGGCAACAACCCCGCCGCGATGTCGGCGTTGCCAAACGTGGCCTTGAAACCGAACAGGTCGCCGCGGTGTGGCGCGGAAGCGACGCTGGCGCCGGCCGGGTCGCGCTCCCACGATCCGTGGGCCGCGATCAGGATTGGCGCGCTGAGCGTCGCGCTGGCGCCGGGCCGTGTCGCCGACAACTGGCAGATGTGCTGGTTGCCCTCGCGGGTGATGCGCTTGACCGTCCACGGTTGCCAGAGCGTGGCGCCCACCGCCGCGGCGCGCTGCAGCAGCAGGCTGTCGAGATGCTCGCGCCCGAGCGCCCGGCCCCACGGATGGGCAGAGCCGCCATCGCGCGGCAGCGGCGCGACCAGTTCATGCGCACCGACGAACAGGCCGACGCGGCGCAATTCCGGTCCGGCAAGGGCGGCGAACGAGGCGCCCACGCCCAGCGCATCGAGCAGCGGCAGGTTGGTCGCGGCGATGCATTCGCCGCAGACCTTGCGTCGGGGAAACGCATGTTTCTCCACCAGCGCCACCGACCAGCCTGCCTGCGCCAGCAGGATGGCAGCGGTCGAACCGGCCGGACCAGCGCCCACGATGATCGCGTCGAAGGTGTCGCTCATGGCGGCTGGCGGACGGCCACGAAGCGGTGGCCGAACAAACCCGCGGCCGTTTCGCGCAGCAGCCAGCCGGAGGCCCCCGGCCAGCACAACGACAGTTCCTGGCCAACGAAGCCGGCGCGCACGCTGACCACGGCATCGTGCCGGGTCACGTCGTTGCAGCCGATCGCGCCAAGCAGACGACTGCCCAGCAAGGCGGTCGCCGAGCGACGCGGTTCGAGGCACACGAATGCTTGTGCGCGGTCGGCGATGCCCGCCAGCAGCGCGTGCAACCGTGCACCCTCGAAGTGATGCACGAACAGATTGGCGAACACGATCGGGCGTGCGGTTGTTTCTGCCGTTGGTGGTGCCCTCGCCAGCCACTCGAGCGCGTCAGCCTGGATCACCTGCACGTCCCAACCCAGGGCATCGAAGCCGCGCCGCTCCGTATCGCCGACCATTGGATGCAGGTCGAGCAAGCCCAGCGTGAGCTTCGGCCAGCGAGCCGACAGGCGCTGGGCCAGACGCAATGCCTGGCTGCCGTCACCGGCGCCCAGTTCGATCATCAGTGGCGCGCCGGGTGTGCGTGCAAGCAGCGCATCCAGCGAGCGCGCCAGCAAGGGAGACGCGCCCATCAAGCGGTTGATGCGGCGCAAGTCGCCGCGCGCGCGGCGCGCGCGCGGGTCGTCCGCTGCCAGCGCATCCAGCCATTCCGGCGTGAGCACTCGCGGCTTCAGCATGGCTCGGACGGCGTTCGCATCACGCCACTTCCAGCAACGCGCCATAGCTGCTGAACCCGGCGCCGAAAGCGGCCATCCACCATAGCCCGCCGGGCATCGCATCGGTCAGCGCCGCCTGCAGGACGAAGTAGACGAAAGCGCTGCTGAGATTGCCGTACTCGCGCAGCATCGCCGCGCTGTGCTGCTGGTCGGCCTCGGTCAGGTCGAGCCGCTCGCGCAACGCGGTCAGCACATCGCGGCCACCAGCGTGCAGGATCCAGCCATTGAGGTCCGGGCGGGTGAGGCCCTGTTGGGCCAGCGCCGAGGCCAGCAGGCGCGCGGCGTAGTCGGCCGCCATCGCCGGTACCTCGCGGGT
>JACZCT010184306.1_pt1 | contig 11372 bp, 10 predicted proteins | sample 8641871 | NCBI WGS metagenome assembly JACZCT01 (sample SAMN15324604, study PRJNA640507) | soil metagenome | isolation source: monocropping sugarcane control | place: China: Luxin town, Laibin City, Guangxi Province | collected 2019-07-25 | depth 10cm m | reverse complement strand
CAGGTAAGGGTACATTAAATAAGTGACCTTAGTTGTATCATTTTCATTTGGTGCTTCATGTCTAAACTTATTCAAATGCGCAACCGTATTCAAACGATTGAAACCATCAGAAAGGTTACTGATGTAATGCGCATTATCTCCATGTCTGCTCACTCCCGGCTCAAGGTGAAACAAGAACCATTGAGCGAGTATTTGAATACCCTCAAGAATCTTCTTGCAAAAGTGCAACGCGCTACCCCAACCTGGAAACACGAACGGTTGATGCCCACCGAAAATAATCGTAATCCTCTTATTATTATTATTGGATCTCAAAAAGGGCTGTGTGGAGGGTTTAATACGCAATTATCAAAGATTTTAAATGATTATATATCCCACAATCCATCTGCCCATTATCGATTCAGCGCCGTTGGCAAAAAACCAATAGAATACTTAATAAATAACCATCCTGATAAGCTCGTGTGCTCATTTCCCGTCATAACCTCTCGGAATTTTTTAACAATTGCCCAGGAGCTTACCGATATGGTTATGACCGCAACTCCTGCGTATACATCAGTTATTATCATCAGCAATGTATTCAAAAACTTTTTTACACAAAAGGCCACCATCACTCAACTTATTCCCTTCGATCCAACACATATCAATACACACGCTATACCTCCAACTGAAGGATACATGTGGGATGAAACACCAAGCACAATCCTTGATAAATTAGCAATTCAATATATTGAAGCGCAATTTCAACATCTTATTTTCCAATCATTACTTTCAGAACACGCCGCACGTTTTCTTTCTATGGATAATTCAACGCGTAATGCTAATACCTTGCTTACTGATACAAAATTAGAATATAACAAAATACGGCAAGCAAAAATTACAACGGAAATTACTGAATTAACAGGTAACTTTTAGAAAGCTCTTGTAACCATAAAACCGAAGGTATAGTGCATGAAATCGCTAACAAAGATTTTCTTAATCGCTTTAATTCTATGTATTTTTCCAACATCCTGCTCTTTGCAATCAAATCTCAACTTGGCAAAACATATATTCTATGATCCTGGTTATAATATTACTGTACCATTTGGTCTAGAAAAACTTGTTCCATTCGATACACTCAAATATGGAAAAGTCGCACAATACATCGCAAATAAACTCACTATTTCAGAAAAAGATTTTTCTCATCCAACATCAGAAATTGATAATGAAACATTGGCCAAAGTTCATACGCAAAAATATTTAGAGAAAATTAAAAATAAGCCGACAGAAGTCGTTGTCCATGCGCTTGATTTGCAAGCCTTTCCCGTACTAGGAACCACTTTTTTTGGAAAATGTGCTGAATGGATATTGAATTTTATACCAAATAACATAATTGATTCAAAGGTACTAAAGCCAATGCGTCTTGCAACACAAGGGACTGTTCAAGCAACACAATTTGCTCTTACACATGGATGGGCAATTAATTTATCAGGCGGATACCACCATGCAAAGGCTAATGAATCCGGTGGTTATTGTGTCTATGCAGACATACCTTTAGCCCTCACCATTGCAATAGAAGATTATCATATCGAGAGAGCATTGGTTATTGATCTAGATGCACATCAAGGCAATGGCCATGAAGATTTTTTTGCTAAGCCTGGATCTATTTTTGCAGATAAAATAAGTGTTTTTGATATATATGGAAAAGATAATTATCCATTTGCTCAAGAACACAAAATTATTGTTAATAAACCATGGGCTTTTGATTTTGGTCTTACTAGAAATCAACGAACAGATGATTATTATAAAACAATATTAAATAACCATTTAGAAAATGCCATCAAAGTAACAAAGCCTCAGCTCATTATCTATAATGCCGGAACAGATATCTATAAGGGAGATCCAGAAGGCATGATGAATATTTCAAAAGGAATTATTATTCAACGTGATGCTCTGGTATTTTCTCTCGCTCTTGCTCATAAAATTCCTATAGTAATGCTTCTTTCTGGAGGCTATACTAAAGAAAGTGCCAATATCATCAGTAAATCCGTGGAAAACATCATCGATAATATAATAGAAAAAAAAGAATATATATATAGCATAAATTATTAAGCAAGCTTAATTTGTATTATAAATGAAAATAAACGCCCTCTTATTGATCTTTCAAAACGTCTTTTCTTAAGCATATCTTCTATATTTTTAATACCTTCAGAAATAATCTCCTGATTTTCAAGGCTCACTTTGGTAGATTATGATAATTTTTCTATTGTCTCCAGGAATTTTTTACGAGAGAAAATTTTGAATTAAAGACTCATTCTATCAACGTTTGTTCTCTTGCACGCCTTGCTTCTTCTACCTGCTTTCTGCTTTGCAAGACCTTTTCAGGAACCTTCTTCAATGTGCTTTCTATTTTTTTAATCTGTTCACGACTGATTTCTTTTTTCTTTTCTTTTGAATTTTCTGATAATTGCGGATATTCATTACGTATTATACGAACCCTCTCATTATAATATCTTTCTTCATCAGATCCCCGCATAACTTTATTTTTATTATCCAATGAAGATGATAATTTAAATAAAACATTCTCTTTATCTTTAAAAAACACTGTAATGTGTCTACTCTGAGGAAAAATGGTGGTATATTTACCTTCACTGGCAATGATTAGAATATTTTGATTATAAGTATTGTTTTTATCAATCATTTCCTCTATAAAAAACCATTTGCTACTGGGTATAGATTGATAATTCACAAACCAACTACACATCTTAAAAAAATCATGTGTGGTTGACGATATCTTTTTCATTCTATGCACAACCTGTACAGGATCTTTTGATTTTAATATCGTAGACATTTTAGGAAGCACGGTCACAACTTTTCTCTTCAACCAACCAATTGCTGCTGCTAAAACTGACCAACTCTTCTTTTCGACAGTATAAATTGCTTCTTTCTTTTTTAATGCCGATGATATCATAGAGAATATGTTTTTTATATTGTGAGAATTAATTTTAAGCTCAAATGGGATATCATCCGAATACAACAAAATTATATCTGGATCTTTTTTAAAAAATTTAACAATATCTAATGGCTTTTCAGGATCTCTTGTTTTGGCCAAGATTGAATTTATAGAAACAATCTTTTTATCAGCCTCTATCACAGAGAACCACTCTAACCCAGGCAACTTGATCTGTGCAATACTTTCTGCGCTTAAAATAGGTTGAATAATATCGCTGTAATTGCCTTCTAGTGTCTTTGCTTTTTCAAAAAACTTATTAAAATCTATTCTATATTTACCTGCTATAGGCATATCATTCAAGCCTTCGAATATTATAGGAAACGAAAAATATTGTTGCATTTCAGATTTCATATCACCATATATTATTTTTGAATTTACTCCGGCTGCATAACAGGATGAAACCACTAATAATTTGGTAAGTATTTTATTGTCAAAAAATTGCAATAATTGCTTAAAATCATTGAAGCTAAGAGACACAATTGAATGATTAACTAATCCATGGCCAAGAATATAAATATACCATTCAGGGATCACTACGTTCTTATACTCAGCTTTTTTACAAAAAATGGTATCCAAAGAATTAACAAAATAATTTATATATTCAACTGGCAACAATGTTTTTTTAACATAATCAAGGAAAGACCTATGTATTGATTCATGATCAATACTCTTCATATGATTAACTTTAAAACCGAGTCGTAGCTCAGTATCTGATATACTGTCATCGGTACTATATTTATATTCCTTTACCGCATCGCTCGTAACATTTAATAAGTTCAGATAATTCACCGGAAGTAAAAGATTAAGAGAATCATTGATCTGCTTTATAACCCATCTATCCTTTTGAAAAGCCATTTTACTTATCTCCGCATCATGCATCTCTGGCATCTCATAAAAAATATCGGTCGCTCTATTATCCTTTGATCTGTATTCAAATATATTATATAACAAAGAAGTAGAAACTATTATTGGACAAACTTCTTGGTAAAGAGCAATTAACAAACTATTACTCGCTACACCAAATTTATCTTTTTCATCCTCATCAAGAAATATTAACAATCCTTTTTTTTTGGATTCGGTTGAAGGTAATATTATTGATTTATTAGGATATTTTTTAGATTGCAACGGTTTCATAGTAAACATCCCATTGATACAAGTAGCGTGAAAAATACTTATCGAAAGAATTATTAATAAGAATATCGATTGTAATAATTTACCAGTTTTCAACTTACACCCTTTTTTCATAATGAAAATATTTTATGTATTTTTATAAAAATACATATACAATCAAATTTTATCAAATTTTATATTTGAAAATCAATCTTTTGTTTATACAAAAAAAAAAGCCCTTTTTTAAAAGGCTTCTACGAGTTTTTACAACAACTGATATAATTTCTTAACGATTCCCGTATTTAATGCATCTTTATCAACTTCAAAGAAATAATTGAGTTGCCATTTTTGCGTACGTTTTGCTTGAGTATTTTCAGCAACATCCCAGAGCGGATAAACGCGTATTGCAAGCTTGCCACCTTTGCCATCTTGTGAAATAATGCCTTTTTCAATCAACACATCTTGAGGAAAAACAAATTGTCCTAAACGATTATTGCTGCGGACAATAATCACCATAAAATCAAATTGATCATGAGCATCATAGGGGATAATAGGACCTTTATCACTTCTTTTCCACAAAGTAACAAATTGGCCAATCTTGGTCGGTGTAATTTTGCCCACTCGGAACACAATTGTTTTACCATTCATCTGAAAAATACATGCACCATATTCTTTGCTTTCTGTTTCTTGCTTAATGTTTTCACATTTCCAATTCAGTGGTTCATAAATATATCTTTGTGCATCACGAAAATCGGTTGTTTTTGTTATAGACATGTATTTATCTTTCTGTTAATTGCAATGGCTTTACTATTATCTCAGGAATAATAACACTACCATTTGTTTCATGGGTACTTATATTTGCTCCCAAATTTTGTAATTTTTTTTCAAGCGCATCATATCCACGTTTCCAATGATGCAAGCCAGCAATCATTGTTGTACCTCGTGCCCCGAGCCCTGCAACAACGAGTGCCATTGATGCTCTAATATCACTTGCCTTTACTGCGGCCCCGGATAAACTCGGCACACCAACAATGGTAGCTTTATTATGTTCAATTTTTATATTGGCTCCCATTTTCATCAATTCATGTGCATGATGAAAACGGTTTTCAAACACTGTTTCTTCAATAATACTTGTTCCTTGCGCCACGCATTGCAATGCCATCATTGGCGCTTGTAAATCAGTCGGAAAACCAGGATATGAATCAGTTTTTAACGATACCGCTTGTGGAAACGGTGCCGATTTCAGATGAATACCTTTATTATTTTCACCTACAGTGATAATATGGCCCATTTCTTCTAATTTGAGTAAAAATACATCAAGTACTTGTGCATTAGCATTAGGAATATATATTTCACCGCCTGTTGCAGCAGCTGCAATAAGCAATGATCCTGCTTCAAGGCGATCTACCATAATGGTATGTTCTATCGGTTGTAAAACGCTAACACCCTCAATTAAAATAGTCGCTGGAGATTCAATTGCTATTTTCGCCCCCATTTTGGTCAGCGCTGCAATGAGATCAAATACTTCTGGCTCACAAGCAGCATTTATAATTTCCGTCGTTCCTTGGGCCATTGTTGCCGCCATAATAAGGTTTTCTGTTGCTCCTACGCTGGGATATTCAAGAACAAGACGAGTTCCTGCAAGCTTTTCAACATGCGCAGATAGAAATTCAGTTTCTTGCCTAATAACAGTTCCCATTTTTTCAAAATTTTTTACATGATAATCAATGGGCCGCTTACCAATTGCATCCCCACCGGGAAGTCCTCCTAGTTTTGCTTTGCCAAATCGTGCAAGCAAAGGCCCCATAGCTAAAATAGAGGTACGCGTTTTTTGCATGATCTGACCATCAACGGCCCAGCTATGCAGCAAGGTTGTATCAACAAAAAACTGATGCTTTTTAGCATCAAAAAAAACGGTGGCGCCTAAACCGGTGAGCAACTCTCCCATCGCAAAAACATCGGCTGACGCCGGAACATTATGCAAAATCGATGTACCATTCGTTAAAATGAGAGATGCGATAGTCACCAAGACAGCATTTTTGGCGCCACTCAGCTCTACCTGACCGCACAATGGCCCTGATTGCTCAACTTTTAAATATCCATCATGCATGTAAAAACTCCTGCTAATGTCAATCTATTTAATCTATAAATTCATCTATAATATCGGGATACCACCACTGATTTGCAAAATCATTGTAATCAACTCATCTTTACTCTTGTTTTTAAGGTTTTTTTCAAACTTTTCGACTTCAGCAACATCACTCTCAAAATCTTCTGCCAAATCATGAAAATCACCTTTGCGATACGCAATTATAGCAAGACCTAAAGCTGCTAAACGCTTGCAAGGACCAAAATCGGTGAAAGCAGAACACGTGCACGTTCCCTCCAACCCAGACTTACGAGAAGCAACTTAATGGAGTAAACATAACTTCCTATTATTCTTCCGGAAACAGAAGTTTCCGGAAGGGCTGTAATTTTAATTGTTCTTGAAGTACATATTCTTTTCTCGAGAAAAATATGGTTCATTAACGAAAGATTTTATATCTTTCTCCGTTATTTTCATCATAAATGTATCTTCAATCCTGCGTTTCAATCGTTTATTTAAATGATCATGGACAATTTTGCATTTAAAATGTAAATTTGTCCATAGTGGAGTTAAAATATCCTCACAAAAGGCTCTTAAACGGTTCCCCAATCGGAATGCAATAGGGATTGGGGCTATAGAAAGCTATCATGATTAAAAGAACCCTCGAACCTACAGTGATCGAACTAGCAAAAAAATTCCCTGTCATTGCTATACTTGGACCACGTCAATCAGGTAAAACAACATTAGCACAGCTTACTTTTCCATCCCACAAATACGTTTCATTAGAAGATTTTGATGTGCGCGACATTGCTACTACTGATCCACGAGCCTTTCTTGATCTACATAAAAATGATTCCGGCATTATTTTGGATGAAATACAACATGCGCCTCAGCTCCTTTCGTATATCCAAACAGAAGTTGATAAAAGCAAAAGACATGGTTATTTCATCGTGACAGGATCACAAAATTTCTTACTTAATGAAGCCGTTACACAAACTCTTGCCGGCCGTGTAGCCATTTTCACGTTGTTACCTCTCAGCTTTTCTGAGCTTAAACGAGCTAACTTATTACCAAACGATAGCAGCTCTATGATTTTTCAAGGTGGTTATCCTCGACTTTATAATGATTTGATCGAACCCTATAATTGGTTCCCCAATTATATTCATACTTATCTTGAACGTGATGTACGTCAAATTAAAAACATTTCAGACTTGGCACAATTCAGGCTTTTCATGAAATTATGTGCAGGAAGAATTGGACAACTATTGAATGTCAGTTCTTTAGCCAATGACTGTGGTATCAGTATTGGAACCGCCAATACATGGATTTCAATCTTAGAACAAAGTTATATTATTTTTCTTTTGCAGCCCCATTTTAAAAATTTCAGTAAGCGTCTGGTGAAAACGCCAAAACTTTATTTTTATGATACAGGCCTTGCCTGCTCCTTACTTGAACTTGAAAGCGCAAAACAAGTCACTACACACTATTTGCGCGGTGGATTATTTGAATCGGCTATTATCTCAGAGCTGATGAAAATGCGCTATAATCTAGGTCGTATTCCATACCTGTATTTCTGGCGCGATAAGCTTGGCCATGAAGTCGATTGTTTGATCAGCCAAGGTGGTAAACTATTCCCTGTTGAAATCAAATCAGGACAAACCATCACACAAGATTATTTTCAAGAACTTCATTACTGGTCAGAATTAGCAGGATCAGATGCAGGACGAAGTTATTGTATCTATGCTGGTTCAGAAAGCCAAAACCGAACATTAGTTTCTGTCTTGAAATGGCAAGATTTAGATAAAATTAATGAGATTTTTTTAGAGTAATTTCACATACTCAATTATTCATCGAAAATCTTTGGAATTTTACTGTACTTTTAAAAAGTCGATTTCATTCTTGGTAAGATGGCGCCATTGACCCACTTCTAATTTAGCTTTAGTTAACCCGGCATAGCCAGCACGATCAAGTTTTCTGACATCATAACCTAGTTTTTCAAAAATACGTCGAATAATGCGATTTTTGCCGCTATGGATCACTACAACGAGATTTTGCTTAGGTCTATCATGAAAAAAGTTAGCTTCATCAACTTTAATAAAACCATCTTCAAGCTGTATACCTGCAAGCATTTTGCGCAAATCTGTTCGCGTGAGGACTTTATCAAGTTGCACATGATATACTTTTTCGATTTCAAAACGAGGATGGGATAATTTAAGGGCTAGCTCACCATCATTGGTAAGCAGCAAAAGACCTGTTGTATTACGATCTAAACGTCCTACAGGATAAACCCGTGCTTGTGTGGCTTGATCAATAAGATTAAGCACATGATGACGGCCAAGATCATCAGAAACCGTGGTAATGCAGTTTTTAGGTTTATTGAGCAAGATATAGACTTTTTGCTCTGAACGAACAATAGTATCATTGATCCGGACACAATCATTAAGATTAACCTTAAATCCTGGTTCATTGATCATTGCGCCATTAACGGTAACAATCTTGGATTTAATGATATCTACCACTTTACGACGAGAAGCGATACCCGCTTGTGCAAGGTATTTACTTAACCCCACCTTATGCTGCGCGGCAGATGAGGATCTCGGTGAAGATTTGGTTTTTAGATGAGAATCGGATATACTTTTATTTATTTTCATACTTTCAGTATACCCGATTTCTAAAATTTTTATAGGTATATGGTTATATTAGCTGTTTTTGGCGCTTTTTTGTTACTTTAATCAGTTGCTGTAGTATAGGAATAAGCCGCTGAACATCTTTATAGCTCTCCCTAATCATTCTTCTGTTTCTATCAATTTCCAACGCAATTTTTTGAGTATATAATGGAGTTCCTTCAATAAAGCCTGCTTTTTCAATAAAGGCATTATAGAGCTCAAGAGTTTGTTCTGGATGATGACGCTCAATCAAAAACTCTAAATATTCCTTATATGAGATTAATGTGTTTATTTCCCTCGTTGTTAATCGTACATTTTTATTGTAGATCATTTTAGTGAAGTTTTTACATGCAAGCGCGCATAGATTATATTTAAACGCTGAATCCATATCAATTGCACAGAATGAATCTGTTTTTGCATGATAAAAAAGATTACCACGATGGCGATCATGGTTACATAAGAATGTATCGAGAGCAACCATCATAATGAGTGTGGGATGTTTCATCATCCAAACTAACATATCTCGTCTAAACCCAATATCAGCTTGTTTAATATTCATACCATCATATTCACTATCTTGTGCCTTAATCATTTTTCCAGGGGCAATAGTATGAAGTGTCGCTGGCCAATCAGTACGAGGTTTTCCTGCAAACTTTTTGCCAGCAGGAATAATAGCAACACGATGCGCAATACCAAAATCTTCAGCAATATGTGCTGTAATTGCATCGCGTACCACACTTACAATTTTTCTAAAACAATCAGATTTTTTTTGCTTAACAATATATTCTTTACCATTAATACGTACAAAACTAATGTAGCAAAACCTCATTTCATACATTTTAATCAATTCTGCTTGAACAGTATCAATATCAATATCAAGAACTCTATACAATCCTGCGTCTACACTATAATCATCAATTTCAGGTAAAGACCCATAAATGGGCATACATCCTATGGATACAGCAATTATCATTGCATAAGCGGCAATATATTTCTTCATGTATTCTCCACGTAAAAATATGATTTGTGATCTTTGCAGATAGTATGAAATAAAAAAATCTCATCAATCAATATTTTTTAGCCCAACTTATGCTTTGTTCACATTGGACAAAAAAATTGAAAGAAATTAAAAATATATTACGCTAAAAACTATGAGTAAAACAAAGACATCGTTTAAATGTTCCAATTGTAGTTACATTACCATCAAATGGCTTGGTTGTTGTCCTGAGTGTAAAGAATGGAATTCTCTGGTTGAGAATATTATTTCTCAGCACAGCAGTGGATCAACTAAAATATATTCTCCCAATGATTCAGCGCCTTTGATGTCTCTTTCTTCAATTGATACACATGAACAACCACGCATACTTTCTCACATCGGTGAATGGGATCGCGTAGTCGGTGGCGGACTTGTTTCCGGATCTCTTATTGTTATTACTGGCGATCCTGGTATTGGTAAATCTACTTTATTGCTGCAAGTGGCATATGAAATAGCAAAAACAAAACGAGTGTTTTATTTTTCTACTGAAGAATCATTGCAACAACTCAAAGGCCGTGCGTTGCGCCTTAAAGCAACCGATAACAATCTTCTTTTTTCTGATACAGCAGAGCTAACCAGCATTATCTCAACTGCACAACGAGAAAAGCCCGATCTTGTAATTATTGATTCCATACAAAATTGTTATATTAATGATTCAAATACGCTACCAGGAAGCGTAGGGCAATTACGCGAAGCAGCATTTCAACTTATGCGTTTAAGCAAAGAGAATAACATCACTGTTGTTATCACGGGGCATATCACCAAAGAAGGCATCATTGCCGGTCCTAAAACGCTTGAGCATATGGTTGATGCAGTCTTTTATTTGCAAGGAGAAGATCGCTGGCAAACACGAATGCTGCGCGCCGTAAAAAATCGTTTCGGTGCAATTAATGAACTCGGCTTTTTTAATATGGAACAAAATGGTTTGCAAGAAGTTCCTAATATTAATGCTCATCTAATTAGTGAAATATCACACGCACCAGGATCATCACTTGTCAGTATCATGGAAGGATCGCGACCTATTTTGTTAGAACTGCAAGCATTGACCAATGCCTCAAAACTCACCATGCCTCAACGCGTGGTTTCCGGCCTTGATCACAAACAAGTAATACTTATTGCAGCAATTTTAGAAAAGTATGTAAAAATAAAATTAAGCATGCATGATATCTTCTTTAAAGTAAGCGGCGGTTTTAAAATTAAAGGCAGTGAAAGTGATTTAGGAACAGCTTTTGCACTTCTTTCAAGTTATTTTCAAGAACCGCTCCCGGAAAAATCAATTGCCTTGGGAGAAATTAGTCTGACTGGCCAAATTAAACCAATCAATAATATTGGGCATCTTATTAAAGAAGCAGAAAAATTCGGCATTACTACTCTCTTAATTGCAAAAAATCAAACAATAGAAAAAACCTCCTGTGTTATCAAGAGGTTTTCAAATGTCTATGAACTACTATCTCTTTTCGGACAATAAGAGAATTAACACGTTATTTT
>JACZCT010023249.1_pt1 | contig 11410 bp, 20 predicted proteins | sample 8641871 | NCBI WGS metagenome assembly JACZCT01 (sample SAMN15324604, study PRJNA640507) | soil metagenome | isolation source: monocropping sugarcane control | place: China: Luxin town, Laibin City, Guangxi Province | collected 2019-07-25 | depth 10cm m | reverse complement strand
CAAGTCAACCGCTGGAAGATTGGTGCCTACTTTGAAATTGATATGCGGCGCGGTGATGGCACCAGTGGGGTGCCACCGGGCAGCGTGGTATCATTCCACTACCGGGTAGACAGTGGGCCGTGGCAGGACATTACCCTGGGCAATGCCCCCACTAACGACTACTTCATGTTGCTGGGCCTGCCTACTGTAGAGGCCAGCAGCGTCCAGTGGCCGCTAAAGGTGCCGCTGCCTCTGAATGAGCAGCAAACAGGCATTGCCTACCGCCGCATTCAGTGGGAAGTCCGCATGGCACGCAGCGCCCCGGCGACGGACACCCCCGTGCTCGCCAGTGTGGCCCTCTACTACACCTTCTGGACAGGTAACTTCTATGCCTACCAGTTTGCTCTGGACTTGTCCGTGGCCCGCTTCGAGGCGCAGTGGCCTGACGGCATGTTTGGCCCCTACTCACGGCAGGAATTGGTGGAGATTCTGCTGGGCTTCAATGAGGGCAAGCAGTACCACACCTTCACCTGGGCCTCTGGCCCAATGGAGGAAACCATTGCGGCGGTGGATATTCTGGTCGCGGGCCGTGAGGACGCCGACACAGGCGGCGGCGTGTATAGTGTCACCGTGCGTGACTTGACGGCAGGAACCTAATGAGTGCTCAACTACCACGCACCCCTGTCAACCGGGGTTTCCACTACAATAAGCGGGGACGCCGCCTGACAAACCCGACAGTGGCGCGGCCCTATGCTGGGGGCCGCAGCCTGCCGGGCGCACCGGACATTGGTAAGCGTCTGAGTATCAAGCCCTACCAGCCCTACCCCGACATGCCAAACTGGTGGTTGGGGCCTATTGGGGAGTGGATTGTCTACTGGTGGTGTACCCAAATCAAGCACTACCAGGAGAACAAGGACTTCTACTACCAGGCCGCACTGTTCGCGCCCTTCCTATTCAGCAGCCGTGACTTCACGCGGGTGGACTTTCTGCTCGACTATGGGCCGCAAAGCGCGGTGCCGCCAGTGGGCCGCTATCGTGCGCTGTGCCTGGACCCCATTACCGCCTTTACGCACCCTGACCCGCACTTCGACAAGGAGCGCCGCAATGAGTTGGAGGAGGCAGGCTACCTGTTGATTTTCTTGGAGACACACGACTTGGAGACGCGGCCCCTAGAAGTCTTGGATGATGCGCTGCGGGGCCGCGATGTTAGCAGCCGGGGCACCGGCTACACTTCCACACAGGGGAACTAATGCTGCGCTACCGGCCCGAAAATAAGTACCTGCCCAATGAGGACGCCACGGTTGAGCACCGGGGGGCCATGTCGGCTAAGGATAAGCAGTTGGTCAGTGGCCTCTATGGGCCTGATGGCTCACCGCTAAAGATGGTGGGCGGCACGCTGACACTGCCACCGCAGAATGCAGTGGGTGAGGGTGGCGAACTTTCCCTCATGGACTCCACTGGCAGCAATGGCTGGCGCATTGATAACAATGGCAATAATTTCCGCATTTTCCGTGGCGGTGATGTAGCCCTGACTATCAATCCCACGACGCACCAAGTGGTGCTCGGCCCCAGTTGGCCGCTGTATACTAGTGATGGCTGGCCGTACTGGCACCGGGCCAATGACGGGGCCGGTTCCTTCCTTGACGCAGACTTGTTTGATGGGGTTGATAGTCCGCGCTTCGTTTATGGGGACAATGCTGCGCGCACTGGCACCTTCTCCGACTTCAATGCCGTTGCCGCTAGTGGCTTCTACAATGGCAGTAATCCACTGAATGCGCCCAGTGCGGAGGACACATGGTGGATGCTCATCCATGTGGAGCATACCGGCCTCAATGGCTACCGCTGGCAATTGGCCTCGCCCATGACAGCCGTGCAGACTAATGTAAACTTGTATTTGCGGCGGGCGGTGGCCGGTGGCTGGGGCAGTTGGTCCCGCTTCAATATTTATGACACTTGGCACGCTTTCAACTACTATGCCAATTGGACAGACTATCTTACAGGCTGGCCCACAGGGGGCTACCGGCTTGACCAAAGTGGCTACGTTGTCTTGAAGGGCCTTGTCAAGAAGGTGACGGCCCTGGCAGTTCCCGACAACATTGCGTTGCTCCCGGCTGGGTACATCCCCGTGGGCAGCAACGGCCACATTTTTCCTGTCTCAACGGCAACCGGCTTTGCCGAGGTGCGCGTGAACAGCAATGGCACCGTTACCCTACAAACTGCGGGCAGCAACACCTATGTCTCACTTGATGGCATTCGCTTTGACCCTAGCACCTAAGAGGTATGCCCATGCTGGCACGACTTTTGCAGGCACTCGCTGCCTACTTCCAGGCTGATGATGACCCTACGCCGGGTACGCCGGTAGTCCAGGATGGCACGGCCCCAGGCACCCGTGATAATGAGCGATTGTTTCGCATTCTGGCCCGTACCCTGGTGGAGTTGGCCCAGGCAGTGCGGAATGTCAACCAACAAGTACAAGCCAATACCACGGACATTCAAGCAATCAAGACAAAGTTGGGGCTATAATGAATGGAGAGGAGTGGAAGGTACTTGGTAGCCTAGCGGGGAGTGTGACAGGCACCACTGTCTTGTTGGCGGGGCTGTGGGCCATTCTCAATGGGCGACTAAAGACGGATAAGCACCACAAGGAAGTGGTTGACACCATTGAAAAGAGCGAGGCGCGGGCCTGGGGCATGGTGGACAAGTTGACGGAAGCACGCGCAGACGAGAATGCGGTACTCGAAAAGTTGGCGGGCAGCGTGCATGAAGTAACCAATACGGTTGAGGCACTGCGGCAAGCCATTGAGTACCCCCGCCAAAGGCGCTAACCCATGACAATGCAAGAGCACCAGAACGACGTTGCCACACGGGCTGAGGAGGCCCTGCATCACTCAAACAACTTGCGGAGCCGGTTGCTAAAGGAACTGGACGCGCTCGAACTAGCCCTCCAAAGTGTACGCGCAGTAGCCGAGAAGTTGCCTACGGACGCCCTTACTACTGACGCGCCCACTGTTGCCTCGGAAACCGAGATTACCACCACGCGAAAGACTTGGCACCTATGGAAGCACTGATTGTTGGTTTGATTATTACTGCCCTGGTAGCCCTGGTAGTGTCCGTGGTACAAATCAGTGGCCTGACTATTCTGGCTATTCGGCAACCGGGCATTGGCCGCATTTTGTTCCTGAGCATCACCAGCCTAAAGGCATGGGCCGCTGCTTTCCTTGTGCTCACCTTGCTCTTTTACTTCTTCCCCAACCTGGCCTCACGGCAGACACGGCTGCTGTTCAATACCGGACTTGCGCTATACTTGGTGTTGCAGCCTATTGTCGTGAACATTGCTGTCTACCGCTGGAAGCATGAACAGGAGGACTAATGGTTATTACACGCGGCATTGATATTAGCGGCCACCAGGGTACGAGTGTCGTATTCAGTGCCGACAATCAGGAGGAAACCGCCTTTGTCTTTGTCAAGGCCACGGGCGGCGTGAACTTCCAGAACAAGTTCTATGCAGAGCAAGTGGCGAAGGCCCGTGCCGCTGGCCGCATTGTGGGCCACTATCACTATGCCCATGAGGCGTCTTTGTTCCCGGTTAGTGGGGCTGACCCTGTGGTGGAGGCCCACAACTTTCTCAATAACAGTGATGTGCAGCCCGGCGACTTGGTAGCCCTGGACATTGAGGAGCCAAAGGCCAGTGGTGACTTGTCCAACTGGGCCTTGCAGTGGCTCAACACTGTCGAGCAGGCGCTTGGCTTCAAGCCCTTCATCTACTCATACCCCGACTACCTGCAAACCCGTGGCCTCAACATCAAGGCCCTGGCCCGCTGGCCCCTGTGGTTCGCATACTACCGCACGCCCTACAGCGACAGCCCCGTGCCGCCAACGCCTATTTACTGGGACAAGATTACTATTTGGCAGTGGACGGGGGGCAGCGACGTACCGGGCTTCGTGTTCCCCACCGACGAAAACATTTTCTTCGGCAGCCGTGAGGAGTTGCTGGCCTATGGACGGCCAGGCTTGGAGGTTCAGACTGTGCCCTTCGTACATGCGCCCGGCTTCTTGCAGCCCATTGTGGACACCTTCAACTGGGGCGGCGCGGGCATCATCACCAAGCGTGTCATTGAGGTGTTCAATGATGAGGAAGGTAAGTGGTACCGTGGCACCTGGACTGCGGAGAGTGGTATCACCTGGGAAATTATTGGCGAGGTGGGTAAGTAATGACTATTGTTTCTGATGTACGCACACAATACAATCAGGGTGGCCGCGTGGGCACCACCTTCAAGGACGGCACCTATGTCCGCAAGGTGGAACTTAGGCCGGGCCGTGTCATTGTGGTGAACACCGTGGAGGGCCAGGAGTTGTGGCGCGACGGCAGCCTCATGCCCCTGGGTGACTTTGCCATTCAGTCCCTCAGCGCGGAGATTTCCTCATTCAGTGGCACCCTGGTGGTGACAGCCTTTGGCTTCACCGTGAACACGCAGGACAGCCGTGTAGTTGTGGTTACGACTGGGTATAACGCCCAGCCCGAAGTGAAGTACGGAGGTTAGTATGCTCAATGCACTGCGTGGTATTCGTACCCCGGCCTGGTTGACAGGCTTTCTGCGGGGCCTAGCGGAGAGTATGGCCTTCCTGGCGCTGTACTCATTTATTGACTTTGTGGCCGCAGGCGGGCTACCGGAACAGTACAAGACGTATGGCATGGTGATTATCATTGCCCTGCGTAGTTCTGAGGGCCTGGTTGACCACATTGACCCCTTGAAGCAGCGTCGTCGCCAGGCCGCTGATGAGGTGACACCATAATGGCTGAATATGATGTAAATGCCGACGCCCAGCGCGTCATTGTCGTGGATAACACCGGGGCGAATGTCCCCGCTGTGGCCTCGGCGCTCGTGGGCCGGGCCTACTCTGGCACCGCAGGCGGCGGCATCAATGCCAATGTTACGCCCCCAGCAGGCCAACGGGTGTACATTCTGTCGGTGCAGGTACTCGCCTATACCACGGCAGCACGCACTGGCGCGGCTACGCCCATTGCCTTCACCAGCAACGGCCTGTCCGTGGATTTGCAGTTCCTCTTTGCCACCGCCGCCGCCATTGGCACCGTAGAGGAGCACAAGTTTGAGTCGGCGCTGCCCTTGAAGTCGGCTACCGCAGGCGCGGCGGTGTCCATTATCTGTCCCGCCGTTACCTCCGTAATTTGGGCCGTGAACTTCTCCTACTACTTTGGTCCCTAAGCCTCGGCTAGCCGCCTGAGCGCGGCGACACGACGTGGCCCCTGCAATGAACACAGCCCCAGGAGGCGTTCGCGCCACACCTGGGGCTGCTTGTCTGTTACCTCGCACCACCACAGAAAGGTGCCGGGGGCTGTCCCCGGCGTGTTCACCCATGCCTGGGTGGCCTCGTCGCGTTGCACCAAGTCCAGCATAACTGACTGCCAGAAGGCCGTGAAAAGGGCATCCATCAAGCGTTCTCCACGGTGAGTGTTACCTCCCAGTGGGGGTGCTGCTTGTCCGTGTGTCGCACAATAGTAATACTGTCCAGGTAATTGTCCGACAACGCGAAGTACGAAGCCATAAAGTCAATGCCCGCCTTTAGGGTATTGTCAATGTCACGCCGCCTGTCTGCGAGGAAACACGTCACCACAATGTGCCAAATATGCGTCGTTGGGGTATACTCTGCCGGGTAGAAGCCTTGCTTGTGCAACGCGGCTGCCGCTACCTTCTCCCAGGCGTAGAAGGCGTCACTCTTGTGTCGCCGTACCTTACCGGGGTACAGTTGGTTCACACTGGGGGGTAGCGGCAGGCTGAACTCGCGTTGCATGTTCTTAGTCCTCGTCGTCTAGGGCAGACTCGTTCCGAATGCCCTTTCGCAGCAGTCGGAATATTTCCAGGGCCATCACCTCGACATTGGGCAGCAGAATATTGTCCATGCCCCGCAGGCTATAGACGTGCTCACGGTGCATGTCATCCCGCATAGTCACCGTAAGTTCCCAGCGCCTATTCAAAGGGTCAGTTTCCGCGCCGCCCTGGCGCGTAAACTCAATCACCATGCTGCTATCCAAGCCTGTGGTTCGCATCCTTACTCCTTCCTCGGTACTGGCGCGGCGACAATGGTGCTGTACCTCAACAACACCAGAACATGATACTTCGCATAACTCCCATGCGGCAGGGGTGTGATGTTGACATTCAGGCTAGGCCCTACCGCCTTGTCCTGCTGCGCCTTCTCACTTAGCGTGGTGAGCAGGTAATCCACGGTGCTGTTGAGGTTTTCCTCCGTGGTAATGCCCTGTCGCCAGGCAATGCGTTCTTGCATTCTTATTCCTCCCACTCGCGCACGCCAGCAGCCAACTCAATAGCCAATGCCCGGCCCTCGTCCCAAGAGGACGGATGAAACTTGAAGGAGAACCTGTACTTGGTGTCCTCCGTCACCTGATACAACAGAATGTCGAAGCCATCATACGTCCAGGCTTGCTCAATGGCGTAGGTGCCACCGGGGCCACGGTAGCGCCACTCGGTTGTGTCCTCGTCGGTGACGCTGACATGAATCTCATGGCCCTGGTACTTGCAGCGTGCTACGGCTGTCACGTATTCCATTACTTCTTCCACTCCTTCGTCTCATGCACATCACCAGGGATGGGCAGCGCCGTCACGAAGCAGGCCGCAGCGCGTTCCATTTCCTCTGCCACCATAGTAGCGGCTGCCGCCGCGTGTGTCAAGGGCACCTCATACACAATTTCGTCGTGGACGAAGGCCACTTGCTTGCCACCAATTTGTTGCATACGGGGCAGCAGGAAAATCATGGCCTGCTTCATGATGTCCGCGCCGCTACCCTGTACCGGGTGATTCATCGCGGCCCGGCGAATGCCCCCACGCACGCGCTTCCACGCGGCATAGGCGCTGTTCTCCTCCTTGCTGTAGGCGGGCCGGGGCGGCAGCCGGAAGTACCGCTTGCGGCCAATAACCGTTACCGCGTAACCGTCGTCTAGCGCCCCTTGTGCCACGTCCAGACTCCAATTCCGCAGCGTCGGGGCAAAGGTGTAAACGGCCTCCATCAACTTCTCCCCAATGGCGAGGCTCGGTACGTAGCCACGGGCGTACAGGGTGTGCGCCGTGCCGCCGTAGATGCTGGAAAAGTTGGCGTTCTTGCAGCCCGCCCGTTCCTTGCTGTCCTTTGGCACGTCCTGCCAGGACTTGAACTTGTCGGGATAGGCCAGCGCCGCCGTCATTTGGTGCCAGTCCTTGCCCTCTAAGAACACGCCCAGCAGGTTCTTGTCCTTGCTGAGTGCAGCAGCCAAGCGGCCCTCCTGGTTCTTGGCGTCGGCCACAATGAGGGTGTTGCCCGCCTCCGCCTCGAAGCAGCGGCGCACATCAGGGGGCATGTTCTGGCCATTGGGCTGGCTGCTAGAGCAGCGGCCAGAGTTGATAATTTGGTTGTAGTGCGGGTGCACCCGGCCCGTCACCGGATTGACTTGCGCCCGCAGTGTCTCCCCGTAGGTGGTGACTACCTTGTTGGGCTTCACCCAGGCACTATACAGGCGCACCAGTGGTTCGTGCTGCCACTCCTTCAACACGTTCTTGTCTAGGCTGGCCTTGACAGTGCCATCAGGGTTCACCATCTTGGGCCGAATGCCCGCCTCGGCCAACGCGGCAAGCACTTGGTCCGCACTGCCCAAATTGATAGGCCCCGCTGGCTTGGCCTTGTGCTTGTCACGTTCCTTGCGGAGCCGGACCACCTGTTCCCGCACCTCAGCGGGGGTGTCCTTGCTCAACTTCTTCAGGCTCACCCTGTCTAGCACCGTGGTAAGCAAAGCCTCCGCTGCGGCCCGCTTGGCAGCGTGTTCCTCATTCTGCTTGGCAAGGGCCTGCTCCCACAGTGGTTGCAGCGCCGTCATGGCTGCCGCACGGGCCAGGGCCTCACGCTCCACATACTCGGCCAGCACTTGCTGGTGCTTGTCCAGGTTCAGGTAGAAGCCCGCCAACTGCATTTCCGCGAAGGCGGGTAGCGCCTGCATTTCCAGACGCAGCGTCCGCAGCAGGCCCTCATGCTTGGCGCGCACAATTTGGGCCTGCATAATGTCGAACAGGTAGGCCACGTCGCCAGCCGCGTACTGCAACTGCTCCTCTGTGGGCATGTCCAGGGGCGACATGTCTACCCAGGACCTTTGCAGTTCCTTCGGCAGCGCCACCCCAGTGTACTTCTTGACTACCGTGCCCAAGTCGGCGCTAGCGGTGAGAATGCCATTGGTCAGCACCTTCTCCGCTAGCGCCGTGTCGAAGTAGCCACGGGCGTCCAGAAAGTCTGTGGTGTTGCGTCGCTCGCCCGCATTCATAAACAGGTACTCAAACACGGCGTTGTGAATGATAACTGTCTTGCCCGCGAACAGGCCGTCCCACACCACCTCGTCGCCATAGTTGCAGCGTTCGGGGTAGCGGTGCGGCAGCACAAGGTACACCGGGGTGTGTTCACCCTTGATGGCGTACAGGAGAATCTCATGCAGCCAGGGGTTCAGCCCCTGTGTCTCAATGTCGAAGGCCAGGTAGCGGGACTGCGCCAGGGCTGCCCGCACTTCCCGCGCATTGTCCTCAGTCACCAGTACGTAGTCCACGCTACCCTACCTCCTGTGTTCATAGGCGCTGTGCTAAGGGTACTACCGTTCCGTCAGCGCGTCAAGGAACCGCTGCCCAATGACGCGGGCGTAATACTCCGTGAGCACAGGGTTCTGGCTGGCGTCACGGAACTCTGTCAGCAGGCCCAGGAGGCGACGACAGCGGCGCGGATTGGCGCTACGCACCAACTTGTCCACCTCACTTTCCAGCAGCGCCTCGAAGTTTTCGTCCAGGGCATTGAGCACGGTGCCCGCTGGTAGTCGCTGTTGCATGTTAGTACCTCCGCTCATACGTTGTCGCGCCGCGCTGAATGGGTTCAATGCGCCAGGTGCGCCGCCCCGGCGTGTCCTGGTAGCACACCACTTGGTATGTCAACAGGAATTGGAGAATCTGCGGCCATAGTTGAAGCATGGCTTACCTCCCCTGCTTGTGAATGCAGTAGACGAACACGCCCTGGTCAGTGTTGCTAATGAACGCCTGCCCATCTGTGTTCACGCATTCCTGCAACTTACGGATAATCTGCGGGTTATCCCCGGTGTAGTTGAAGGAACCATCCTTGCTGCACGAGAACAGCACTGGCAGCGTGAGCAGCAAGGCCAGGAACAGAATGCAGAATTGCTTACGCATGGCTACTCTCTCCGCTTATGATTATTGCTGTACCACTCGCGCCAGAACTCGCGCTCCTCCTGGCGGGACTTTTCCAAGTCCCACCAGGCGAGGACAAAGACAGCCAGAGCCAGCACCATGATACAGCCCAGCACCAACCACATAGCCCACATTTATGCCCCTCCCAGCATGTAGAGCCGTCGCCCCCCGTTGATGGCGCTTGTTACCAGGCCCTCCTCTTGCAGCATGTCCAGGCTCCGCATTACCTCGGCCCGGTTCAGGCCCGTGGCCCGCAGCAGGCCCATGATGCCCACGTTGCCAAACTTCTCCACCGCCCGGCGCACCCGTGCTGCTTCCATTTCGTCACGACTGCGAGACACCATTGAGAAGGCCCGCACTGTGTAGGCCGCGCCACGCTGCACAAGGCGAATGGCCTTTGCCACATTCTCATCCCGCACGAACAGGGTGTCATGCCGAATGTGCGGCCTTTCTTCGAGCAATTCCAGCAGCGCACCCACCTTCTTCACCCGCGCCGCTTGCCGTCCGGTGGGCAGCCGTTCCTCGTCCTCCATGAGCAGCGCATCATCCAAGTCGAACTCAGTGTCCTCGTCCGTCACCAACTTCAACACGTCGCGGTTGTAGTCCTGATACAGTGCCGGGCCATCACTGCCCGCCTGGAACACGGCTCGGCTAAAAGCGGGCAGCGCCTCTAGCGCGTCAGCCAGCGCACGGGCAATAGTCTCACGCTCCGTGTTCTCCCGAAAGACAAAGCCAGCCGGGCGGCTGTTGGGCATGATGAACAGGAAGCGGGAGTACAGGCCATTGCCCATGTCCGACATGTCCGCCACCTTTGCCCAACTGGCCGGGGTAGTCACACCATTGATAATGGTGTAGGGGTTGAGGGCCACCACACGCGGCTTCGTCGCCAGGTGGTGCGTAATGGTGCGCCCATCATACAGGTTCAGCAGTGTCTCCCGCATGGAGCCATTGTACTCGGCGTCCATGCTCTGCGCGAAGCCTGTCCACTCTGACAGGTAAGCGGAGACGGCACGGTTGTTGCCCTCTAGGGCCTGCACCAGTCCTTGTGCGGTGCCACTGGTGAAGGGCAGCAGCATGGGGTTGCCTACCAGGCTGTTCACGCGGTGCACAATGGCGTCCAGTTCATCAGCCACCACCGACTTGCCGCCACCCTGTAGACCAATGCCCAGTGTCCACAGGTTCAGGGGCAGGTTCTCAAACTTCTTGCCCACCCACAAGGCGCTGAAAAAGCCCAGCGCGGACATTTCCAGCCAGTCCTCCTTGAAACTGCGGCCCAGCGGCGCGACGTGTTCCACCAGCCGCAGCAGCCAGTAGGGCAACTCGGCCCGCTGTAGGGGCGGGTAATCAGCAATCAACCGCTTCCACGCCTTCTTCTGGGCCTCCCGCGTCAGCACGGGGGCGTCCTCAACCTCCGCCGCTTCCTCTGTGTTCACCCGTGGCGCATAGGTGGTGAGGTTCTCAGTCATGGTGCTCCCCCGCAAGGTGTAGTATTCGGTGACATTGCCCAGGCCCGCCTCAATGGTGCGTGCGCCATAGGTGTCGGCCCCGCGCTGGCTGTCCCACTTCTCCCGGTACAGGCCAGAGGCGCGGAACAGCCTATCAATTTGGTTGGGCACTGGTCCGGTGTAGAAGGCCAGCATCTCCACCAGCGCCAAGTCCGCTGAGGACTGGCTGTCGTAGTCGCCCGCGTCCTCCCAGTCGCCCCGGTACAGCGCCTTGAACTTGTCGGCATTGGCGGCGCGGCCCGCCAGCGCCAGTACCTCGGCGTCTGTCAGGCGTTCCGTAGTGGCCTCCCACGCAACACTGCCGCGCTGCTGGGCGGGCATGGCACTGAACAGGAAGGCGCGGAGGCGCTCCTCCGGCACTTCGTTGATGGTGGTATAGGGTGGCAGCACGTCGCCAGTGAGGGTAAAGTAGCGGCCAGAGGAGTAAATGCCATTGCCCTTCCCGAAGCCACGGCGGGCGAAGTCGTCTGGTAGTCGGCCCTTGAAAATAACCTTGAAGCCGGTGCCACTGGGGCTGACTTCCGCATAGGAGTCCAAGAGGCGCAGGTAGCCATACTCGGTGGGCCGCATACCGCGCAGGGGGGCCTTCGTGGTGCCATCAAGGCAGTCATCGAAGTCTACGCCAACGTAGGGGTCATCCTCGGTGAACACAAAGCCAATGCCTGCTACCCAGCCATAGGCATT
>JACZCT010092417.1_pt1 | contig 11420 bp, 24 predicted proteins | sample 8641871 | NCBI WGS metagenome assembly JACZCT01 (sample SAMN15324604, study PRJNA640507) | soil metagenome | isolation source: monocropping sugarcane control | place: China: Luxin town, Laibin City, Guangxi Province | collected 2019-07-25 | depth 10cm m | reverse complement strand
GGGCAGCTGACAGAGTTATTATCCCTTGTATCCAGGTGTTACAAGTTTACCAGTTTTCTCATCGCGAACTGGAAGAATATCATATCGGAATTCACCACGGTTTGCAACAATATTTTCCATGATTAGACGTAGAACAGTATTATCATTTTGATCGGAAACAATGCAACCGAATTCATACTCATCCATATGATAATAACTACGCTCAAAAATGCGCTCAAACATACGCATTTCATCACGACTGAATATATTTGAAAGATAATCAATCATGTTATTATCGTTGATTGCAACGCCATAAAGCGTACTTGGTGAACCAACATCACCAACAGTAACCTTATCTTTTAGACGAACAGCGCTGCAAAATGCAGCACCAATAGCACAAACCATGCACTGTTTATCATTGATAACATCCGACAAATCTTCGGTTATTTGGGGAATAATATTTTTAGGTAGATAATCATACCGTGTTTGACGGTATGCATAATCAAATGAAAAGTAAATCCCAGAAGTCGCGATGAACTTCTTTGCATCCAATTGCTTAATTACATCCTTAGCCACCATGACACGCTTACGCATACGATTAGCCTTAACAAATCGCTTACGCAGCGCCTCAAGTTCTTGTTTATCAGTCAACTTCTTAACTTCCACCATGATACTCCTTGTATATTTTATGCAATTCTTTGTTATATTCAGCGAACGGACCAGACTCTACCACTTCCCAGTCAACAAATCTAGCAATTCCTACGTCGCCTTTGAATTCTTGTTCAGGATCGAGATACGGATCGTCTAATAAATAAGTGACAGTAAAGTACTCATCATCATGATCCTTAAATATGAATTCAAGTTCATGCTCATATATGACAATTCCTGTTTCCTCCTGTAACTCACGAGCGGCAGCCGTTCTGAATTGCTCATTGTGCTCAAGCTTTCCACCAGGTAAACAAAACTCAGTAGTTGAGTCAGGGCGATTGACGGCTAGAACCTTATCGCCAACAACAATTAACACACACGCCGCAAGTTTCATTTACTTTGCATTCCTTATCGCACTGGACGAATAACCTTGAAATTCTGGTCCTAGTTCAACTGGAACAATGTCATAACACGAACCAGATTCAGGAATCAACGCAATTGCTTCATTTGCGCTAATATATTTTCCATCCACTTCACGTCCAACGATATACAATCGCGTTTCGTTCTGGCTCATAGCTTGGATAATCTTGATCGGATCTGGTCCCCATTTCGGGTCAAGCATACGAACCAGCGAATCTGCGCCAAGCACCAAAGGATTACCAGGAAAAGCATTAGACTTGTCTAGATAAAGCGGTAGACCGTCGGTTAACAAAACGTCATGGTGTTTGAGTAGCTTCAATCGCTGCAATATTTCAGGAACAGTCAGCGAAGATTTATGAGGCGGACTGATTTCGATATTGAAAACAGAATTGGTTACACGAGCTATTTCTAGGTGTGCGGCGTGAGGTGGATTAAATGCACCTGGGTAAATTGCTCTACCAATACGTGATTGAGTATCGGTGACCGGATCGATTACTTGTGACTTGAAATCGTCTACTGGTTTACGTTTACCTGTTGATGTCCAGTATGATCGACTGAGGAGTAATTCTTTGGCTCTATTACCGACTTTGTTTTCTTTATAACTGTCTGCACTGCCATACTTGTTGTCAATAGCAATGTCATAAATAAACTGACTAATCACATCACCTTGGTACATCCTATTGTACACACCAATAGTTCGCTCTAATGGTATTTCCCAAACGGAAACTCCAGCTTCCGAACAACTAGAGACATATGCAACATAATCACCTTTTCGTTCACGATTTGTCGCAACAGCGGCGGTGCACCCAAAACCAATGCAATCATCTTCACCACCATTTGAAATACCGTATTGATACGCATTGTAATACGCCATCATAGCCATTTCAATAGCAACATCTTCGCAAACCGATTTCTCAGGCGCGTAACCCAAGAAATCGGTAAGTTGTTCGTGGCCGTATGGGAACGTGGCTCCGGTAAAGTACTTAGAACAACCTGGTGTTTGCCAGATCATGTTCTGAGCACCAGCACCGGCACCAGTAGCAGCGATGTAGATTCGGTCAGTCATCGTTATTCATAACCTTATACAATTCACTATCCAGTGTTTCTTCTAATTGTCTTGCGGCAATACGCAAACCATCAGCTGTTCCAGCTAAAACAGCTCCTGGAGTCATACCAACTGGAGCTTCTTCAAATTCATTAGCAAGATCGCGCCAGAGTTTGATTAAGTCGCGTAATTTCATTTTAGTTTTGATTTTTATAACTTTGTATTAGCACGAACCTCATCAAAGGTCCATTCCTTTGTAATACGACCGTTTTCGAATACGGTTTGCAGGATGTCACTAGGGTTGTCGCCAGAACCAGAAACAGTCTCATACTGACCAAACAGATTCTTCACAAGTGAAAGCCTACCTTTCTTGCTCTGTTTACCAGGATCGGTTGCCGGATCCTTTGACACAGCGTGATGTTCACCGTTTACTGTAACATCACTGACCTTGTAAGCAAATTTCTGAGTATCGCGGTTTACTTGTTGCAACAGTGCTCCACCCATACCGAATGCAACGTTAGATGCGCTGAATCCGGCATCGGTAATTGTCTTAAGAATTTCTTCAATAGACTCAAGGTTGATTCCGTCTCCCTGGATTAGACGAATGTGCTTAGGTAAAACCTTGTATCCTTTGCTATTGGTTTCGAATCCAATCTTTTCGGTTAGGATTTCAAGGCTTTTTAGTACAACTTCAGGAGGATTACCGGAATCTGGTCTTACAACGATCGTAGCTCCACCTTCAGCAACCTTCTTACCAAGATCTCCACACCAGACATTAGCAAGTACGTTATACAAATCGTAGCTATCAGATACACATGCAAAAAGAGCGCCAGGTTTAGCGAACTGTCGTACAACATTTTCATAAGCCTCGTATTCGTTTTCACGTCCCCAACTGATAATTGTTGAATGCTCGGTAGCTGGAATCGAAAACGCCGGCATACCACCAGTAGCACCATAAACTTCTTGAGCCAGCACGATACCTTCAACAGTATCGGAGCCAATGAAGTTTACAAGGTGAGCAGCTCCACCAATCGCTGCGGATTCGGCTGATGACACACCACGGGCACCGAAATCATGAAGCTTAAACCCGATCTCACCATCCGGATCATCAGAGGAAAGCTCGAGATAATTTTTGATAACCTTCTTACAATAATATGACAGAGTTGCTACCGTTGTCGGGTACCAGATTGCTCGCAAAATCTGCGTTTCTAGGTACGACGGAAGCCAATAGAAATCAGGATCCGTAGCTTCAACCGTCATCAAAACGTTATGCGTCGGAACATTCAAACCTTCAGGAACGGCTTTAATTCTGATAGGAAGATCACCACGATACTTATCGTAAAGCTTATACCATCCTTCTGCGTCAAACGGTTCGCCATGCTTAGAAAAGAACCGCGATGCGTCCTGTACGTCATACGGTTGAAACACCGGTCCTTCAAATTTCTTTAGCAGAATCTGTAGACCAAAGAATACAGTTGACGGAAACAAACCACCGCGAGATTCGACGTATGCATAAAGGTTTTCCGTTCCAGGTGGATAAAGCTTACTATGGGAAGCCTTATAGCTGTCAGTCTTTAGAATAAAATTCGTATCAAACATTAAATACTCCTACTTTCATCTTCAAATGCCTTGTTAATAATTTGTTTGTGATCAAATGCTAGTTTAATCTTACCGCTATCAATGTCATCAAGTTTGACCCACTCAGCGGCGATTGCGTCATCCATACCTTTTACACTCATCTTACCAATAAGTCTAGTCCGATATGCCGCAGAAATAACCCAACCACGAGGATCACGGTTAGGATCATCGAAAATACCAACCGGATATAAATGAGCTGGCGGAATACACAGACCAGTTTCCTCGACTAGCTCACGACTAGCCGCAACTCGACTAACCTCGCCTTCGTTCACAAACCCACCAGGAAGCGCGTAACAGCCCTTATACGGTTCTTTGCCGCGCTGGATGAGTAATACCTCATCCAAACAGAAAACGACTGTATCAGCCGTATAACCAGGTCTTGGGTAATTGTATGTGTGAGTCATTTTTCACAAAACTGAATTACAGGAATACAATTACCATTAACGTATGCGCCACTGTGGGCGACACATGTTTCCATCTTTTGAACAGAACTTTTATTTTCGCTAATATCCGGTGCAGGATTTTTAACCGCCCAAACAGAGGTACAGATTGCAATCACGCTAATCGTTATGCCAATAATAGACCAAATACCTAGCCAAAATTTGCTATCGTCACTCATTGATAAACAACCTCCTCATTATCATAATCGTCATCTTGTTCCAAAGATTCAAGAACCTGGAACATAGCAGTTAGAAATGGTCTAGTATCTTTGATTGGAAGATACGTGTAAGTTTCTTGATATATTCCAGGTTCGACCATTTTCATACCGTCACAGAATCATCGTTATCAGTCACGTCAGGATTTTCAACCTGTTCATCGGTATCAACCTTACCAACGTAGTCGATAACGCCAGTCACATTCGGAAGCACGTCTGCCGGCAAACTCAACAGAAATTCATCAACCTTCGCCTTAAACTTCAGGCGAACCTTATGAGCGGCCTTACGAACAGCTTCCTCGCATTGTGCATTTAGCTTATCGATCTTCTTACTCGCGAAATAAGCCTGCTTCTCTGGAGTTCTAGGCTTATTCGGCGAACGAGGTTTACGGGTCTTGGTTACAGTATTTTCAGCAGTATCAGTCATTTTTATCTTCCTTTTTATTTGTTTTGGTTATTCAAGTATTCGATAACTTCAGAAGCAATAGTATCATGAATCTTAGGAATGAACAACGACAATTCACGAGCGATAATTTGTGCCATCAGAACATCTACAACATTATCGGATTGCAGTTGTTTTCCTGTAATATATCGATGAATTGGCCAAGCCGCTTCAATCAGGCAACCGACCTTAGCGAAGGTTTCTATGTCAGTTTGGTTTGTGGTTTTAATACGATTTTCGATTGTTTGAGCGATAACCTTGGATACTGTTTCTAGTTCTTGTTTATTCATTATAATTTTCCTATAAATTCATGAGCACATGGACCAGTATGACCAGCCAATCGTTTACATGGTCCATATTCATTACTAAACGGAATGATACCACATTTCTTTGTTGATTCTTTATTACCAAACCAGCGGTTTATAATTGATCGTGGTCTGACTGCTTCAGCTGGACAAGTTAGCTTAGTCTTAACAGACTCGTTTGTAAAGTTAATTCCATACAAAAATCGTGCAGCTTGTAGTTGAGGAAACTGGTCACAGTATTCGCATTTCCCTGGCGCATGTAATACGTTATGGTCACAATGCGGAAATTGCTTAAACACTGATTGAACAAATTCCCATTCGGTTTCGTTTAGGTTATTCATATGTAAATAAAGCGAAACCTAGTCACCAGGAACAAGGAGGCAAAAACTGGCAACTAGGTTTCTAGTTAGATATTGGTTTTACAGTAACATCAGAATGGAATTTCGTCCGATCCGTTGTCACCATCGGCATCTTCAGGCTCTTCAACAGGCTTAGTATTCCTTTGAGAATTTCCGCCTGAACCAGATCCGGAACCTAGCAGATTAATCTGATCGACCTTGAGCTTGACGTAGAATTTACCATCCTTCTCATTCGTTGTCAATTCTCCAGAGCAAGTCACTGGTGTTCCTTTAGTCAAATGTTGAGCCAAGGATTCACCACGTTTTCCCCACAAAGCGCAATCCACAAATATTGCTTTTTTCTCTTTATTAACGTAATGATTTGTTGCTACCGAAAAAGATGTACAAGAATCTTTTCCTACTTGACGAGTTACCGCGTCTTTGGTAAGACGACCACTAGCTATACCTATTAACATTATTCTTCCTGCTTATCTGTTGTAGTTGCAGCAGCCAAAGCAATTTCCGCCAAGTCTGCCTCATCTGTTGATGTTACTGTTTCTGTTTCCTGTTTACTATCTGGAACCTGTTCAGCCGGTTCTTCAATTGTTGACGAACCGCCGCTAGTATTACGTAGCGTCCTCTTAACTGGCTTACGTTTCGGCATCTTGATCTCAATCGTAACTGTACGATTAAAGTCAGGTGAGCCGCTAATACGAATCGCATCAACGTCTTCAGCACCAAACTTAGCCTGCTCAGGTACAAGAGTAACACGTTTACCGCTCCACTCTTTAACCTTTTTACCAAACATAGCTTTCAAACATTCGCCATTGGTACGGTTAAGCGCCAATTGACGAGTTGTTTCCTTAAAGCTAATAATACCACGATCCTTTTCTCCGCCAGTCTTATCGTCAGGCATTACCTCGACATGGACCTTGGATATTGTAAGCGTCCTAGGCTTGTCTCTCAGCAAATCTGCCTTGAGAAATCTACCCGGATAAAGCTCAGAATATGTGTCTGGTATCTTTACTGTTCCAATTTTACTTGTCATTTGTTTTCCTTTTACTTGTAGTGTTATTTCTAACGTCCGGAGATATGCTTCCGGTTAGCAAAATCTATACGTCATCAATAGGCTCATTTTCCCATTGATACCATGCGGCACCGATATCTACAGCGTTACTACGAAGCCAATCGGCAACTTCTTGTAGCGGAAACATAAAGCAACCATCAGGACCGACGTAATTATCCCAATCATAGCAGCTAAACAAACGTTTAGCCAATTCCTCAAATGGATCAGGTTTCATCTGTAGCCTTTTCTGGTAATGCTGCTCTACACGCTCTAGCAAATTTCATAAACCAATCAGCTAATTCTTTGCGACTGTCTACCTTCTTTGAATCTGGTCCTTTTTTACTCTTCAAATACTCACTAAAGTCGCCTAGAAAATCTTCAAACATTATCGTCAGTTCCTTCCATATCAAGCCCAATTTCTTCGGGTGATTCTTCAGCGATGCCCAAATCCCATTTACGTAGTACCAATTCCTGTTCAGCGTCGTAACATCCTGGCCAATTATTATTAGCCTCACACGTGGCTACTTGCTGTAAGAATTCTGATACGTCACTGAAACCCGCCTCAAGCTCAGCTTCACCCATTTTATAAACTGCAACATCGTGAGGAGGCTTGTGCTCAACTGCAACGATAACGCATTTAGGAACACGGCCATAAATAGTCGCTACGCCTTCCTGATAGAACGCCAGCTGGCCGTGGTAAAAGTTCCTAGCGCATTCACGCTGGAAACTACTAAGTCTAACATCAATGCAACCCTTAAGGTCAACGATATAAAGTTCGCCATCGATTTCGTTAAGGTAATCTAATCGAGCCTTACAATCAAGGCCTGTAGTCTTATCTTTCCATTGTATCACGTGTTCTGGTTTACCACCAGACAAATAACGATTAGCTACAGGATTACTACGAACGGCATCCCTAAGCTGAATGGTGTTTTCATATTCTTCTTTCTTGATGATTGAATCTTCTTGGTGTACAGCTTTAAACGCTTTCCATTCAACACCCTTACGGATCTTACCCTTATAAATAGCGAATTCAGTTGCAAACTTATCTGGTTCTAAAATTGCACAATGAGCAGCACGACCAAGCGTTTTACCAACTGAATCAGAATAACCGTGATCTAAATTGTACTTGAATTGCTTAGGGCTCTTTCTCATCGATTTTAGCGTTGAGAAATTGATAGCCTTGATACTTTGGTAGGTTTCGAAGTTCATTGGAGCATTGTATCACAGATGCATCGAAACAATACCGTTTTCACGTTCCTGTTCCTTTGCAAATATGTGATTTGCGATCTTGTTAGCGTCGCCCCAGAGATTGCTCGGAACCTCGTTATATACGTATCTAACAATATCAAACATAGCAACCATGTTGTTATCGTCAGCTCGGTTAAACGACTCGATAAGGTTATTTGTTAGGACAGCACGTAAGAATCCTGATGGAGGTACGCCGTCATTGATGTAGTTGTGGAGTTGGCGAAGGGTGTAGTCTGGGATGTTATAGGACATCAAAGTATACCAGAAATTTATTCTTTTCACCAACATATATCACAGTTTTGCGATCAATAACCATTCCATTTATTGAGATATGATTATAGTTTTTAACAAAAAGTCCTTGAAAGTAAGTTACTAGTTTCTCAGTTGGTTTTATGAATTCAACATAGAATCTATGGTTAATGGATTCGTGTTTGTTAGGCTCTTTAAAACTATCAATTACCCATCTGCATCCTGGAATATAGTATTTGATATCATTCATATAGAATGATTCACATTCAGTCTTTAAATTAACCAGGTTATTATCAACTGTTAACTCAGTGATTTCTCTATGAATGTCGTTCTCTTTATTATCACCAAACGCATTACCAGCAACCAAAACTGGTACCAGACTAATCAATTGTCTACGATTTAACATTTTGTTTCTTTCTGTAAATATAGTTACCAACTTCAGCAACTCCACCATGACATTCAGGTGGCGCGTTTTGTTTCATGTAATTAACACAATCCCAGATATCGAATAAGCTTATGTCAGGCTTAAGCGATTCCATTATAAAAATTGACTCGTACAAGTCATTTGTAATGATAGCATCTAGAAATTCCGAACGCAACTCACCTGTCTCAATATAATGATCAAGTTCGTCTTTGAATTCGTTACTAATCATTTTCTAAACCATTACTATCCAGACCTAGATACTCTTTCCAGCCAATAAACCGGTCCTCATCGGTATTCTGAAATCCCCATTCTTCGCCTGCCTTCGATTCCTTGTGTCCAAACGCAAAGAATAGCGACCAGCAACCTTTATCCTCATCGGTCAGTGTAACATAATGGAAATCAGTATCGCGAATAATATTGATTGAACCTGGCTTCAGTTTTCGTTGTGTCCACTTGCGATTGTTCGGATTGTATCTATGCTCGGTATAACCGCCAAACAGAATAATCGAAAACGAAAACTTCCACGGGTGATTATGAGGATACCGATCTTGGTCGCTCTTCCAGAATCGGTGCAAGAACACTCCTGGACGCTTTGCACCGTGTTTACGTTGAGGGAGCAGGTACTTTCGTGTTAGATAACGAACTTCCTTTCTAAAATCGTTATTTGGAATGGTGAAGTTGCCGAAGTCTGGGAAGGTTAGAAGAAAGTTATCGATTTTATTCATTTGTTAGGCCTTCCTGTCCATTCTGTTCCATAAATCTTATTACCTTTACTTGAATTACATGGCTTACACGCTGGAACTATGTTAGACATAACATGTTTTCCGCCTCTTGATAATGGGATAAAATGATCAGCGGCTGTTGCTTGGTTGTCGCAATAATGACATTTAGTGCCTGGAGAGTATATTGCTTTAAGTTCAGTTGCTGTTGGTGAGTTATTTGTATCCGTTTTAAGAGAAGCGATGCGACGTAACCTGTGTGCTCTATAAACTTCTGGTTTAGCGTTGCGACATTTCCTATGATATTCTCTTACTTTTTCAGGATGCTCTTCAGCGTATTGCTTTGCATATTCATCGCGAGAATGTTTATTTTTCTCGTAATGCTTTTTATTCCATTGTTTTGTTTTGTCTAGGTAAGTTAACCGTTTGGCTTTTATCGCCTCTCTGTGCTTTTCTCTGTATCGAGCGGCGGCGGCCTTCACCTTTTCTGGATTAGCTTTTTTCCAAGCAGCGCCACTGGCACGTCTTTTTTCTTTGTTAGCTTTGTAATTTTCAGCATTCCTTTTCCTGTGTTGTTCTTTTGTTCTTTGGTAATAGGCTGCCTTCTTTATTTTTATTGATTCTAGATTTTTTCTGTAATATTCGGCATCACGAACACGCTTTTGTTTACGATCTTCGTCACTGTGCATCTTTTCTCAACAAATAAGCTTCGCTCTTGTATTTAAGTAACTTTCGACCGTCACTTGGCCCTGGTTGTTCTGTAAGACTTCTCACAATAACACCTTCTTTACAATGCGATCCAAGAACAGACTTTTCGTTAGCCAGTTTCTCAACAATCTCCATGCTAAATGGACCACGATATAACTCAGGAGCCATTCTCAATCCCATTACTTGGCAAACCGTCTTGGCTTCATCACGATCCAGATACTTACCAAGATAACGGTCATAAACGTCAAATACCAGAAACTGACCAATACCATTAGTTCCGTAATTGAATCCAGGGAAATAACCATATGACTCTCCGTAAATTGTATATGCCTCAGGATCGTCTAGCCTCAAGAACTTCTTCTCAAGATTGAAACGCCCAATAATATCGAACCATGGTCCAGCTTCTTTCAATTCATTACGGCTAGAACACAGGACTCGAGGAACCTTAATACCAAGCCAGGATCTAATCCGACCCCACCAGTTATGATGATTAAAAGCATAAAAAGCATTTTCGCCTTCAATCTTTTCATCGATAATAACTTCCTCGCCCTCAGCAAAAGCATGCGGATTACGTCTTAGATTTTCTACACTGGCGTAACGCGGCATGTATTTTGGACGGTCTTTGTTCTTACGCTGTTTCTTGCCTATTCGCTGAACAACACCAAGCTCATGACGTTCCTGTGGCGTAAGATATTTGGTAATACCAAGCTTTTCGGCTACATCATCACCTTCATTCATCCCTGGGTCAGCTGGAACAAGCAAACCGCATGAGAAAACGCCGCGAAGCTTCTTTGCTCTTACACGTCCCTTTTCCAAGAACGAAAATCGTGGATCTTCAAGCGGGACAACACTGTCTTCAGGAACGTAAACCGCAAGATCGCCGATCTTCCAATCAGCAGTACGAACGATAACAGGATAAGCGCCGATATTAACAATGGAAAGTGAATCCGCGTTAGGATGCTTTACCAGATTGTTAATACGAACAACTTCTACGTGAAAATCAGTCATTTTTCACCAACATTTTCTTGTAATCGTAATTAGAATGACTCAACCATTTTCCAGGCGTTTCAATCTTAATCTGCCAAGGTCGATCAACAATCCGACTCGGATAATCGTTAATCGGAATCTGTTCCCAAAGCTTATAAACGTTCATTGATTTTTCTTGTTTTGTATCCATTCTTGTACTGTTTTAACAGCCTCCTCTACGCTACGGACCACAGCAACATTAACACCGAGCTTCTGGGCTTTTTCGTGCCATTCTTTTTGCACGTCAGAAACTTTGCCGGTTTTGGTTTTGATTTCTAACCACCCAGGAATTCCAGGTAAACAAACATCCGGCGTTCCTGGGGTGCTCATACGTATCCAGCGTTTACCGACATTGATTGTACCAGAAGCAATTCTGATACACCAAATACCCATTTTTTCTAACGTATCTCTTATTTCTTTACTTAATTCTGTTTCGCTTCCCATTCACGAATTATATCATGAGACAGGTTTTGCGATTTGTCCGATTACAGGATACAACTTGAACTTCTT
>JACZCT010304037.1_pt1 | contig 11421 bp, 18 predicted proteins | sample 8641871 | NCBI WGS metagenome assembly JACZCT01 (sample SAMN15324604, study PRJNA640507) | soil metagenome | isolation source: monocropping sugarcane control | place: China: Luxin town, Laibin City, Guangxi Province | collected 2019-07-25 | depth 10cm m | reverse complement strand
TCCTCGACGACTAGTTCGAGCGAGTGTTGGCGACTTGTGTATCGGCGTCCACGTCGTTCTCGTCCAGATACTCTCGGAGGACGTGGATGGCGAGCCGGGAGACCCGCAAGCTCTCCCGTTCGAAGTCTGCACGCGCCTTGGCGTAGTCTTCGAAGTAGAGGTGGTAGTCATCCCCCAGGTTGGCGTCCGTCAGATCATGTTCGGCAGCGAAGACCTTGGCGAGGTCGTGTTGCAACGCCGCACGTTCCTCTTTCCGGGCGTTTTGAAGCCGACGATAGAGGTCCATCAGCTCGGGGGAAAATGCTGCGGCGGGATCCTGGGGTTTCATATTCTCCGTGAGGGATAAGAGCCTGAAGGCGCCCTCCTTGATCCACACCGGGCGAACGTTTTTTGGAGCAAGTGTTCAGCGCTATTTTTTTGGTGCTCTCGCTTGGGTATGGAAACCCTGCGTCTGGGCTCGAAGGGACCCCTTGTCGAGCGCTGGAAGAACTTCCTTCGAGGGCTGAACCTCTTCCACGGTGAAGTCAACGACGAGTTCGATGAAGCCACCAAGGATGCGACAGAGCAATTCCAGACGCTGTACCGCTTGGGTGTGGACGGTGTAGCGGGCAATGAAACCATCGGTCGCGCGATGGTCAACGGCTTCGAGCTCATCAACGACGCGAGCGGCGATCGAAATAGCCCGAACTGGCCACCGGCTCCTCTGGACCTCGCCCCGATGTCCCAAGCAAGTCGGCAGACTCTGTTCGGGTCGTTTGCGTTCAAGCCGGCGTCGACACCCGACAACCCGGAAGGGATCCTGATCACGGACGACTGGCAGAGGGACAACATCACAATGGTGGAGATCCCCCAGTTGAAGACGGTGAAATACACCCCTGGGAACCAAAAGATCCCGTGGAACACGAAGGCGACTCACCAGCTCGCAGCTCTCTTTGCGGCCTGGGAAGCGGCTGGGCTCATGTCGTTGGTACTCACGTGGGCGGGTAGTTGGAACCCTCGGTTCATTCGAGGCAGCCGCACGACGCTTTCGAACCATGCCTGGGGCACGGCCTTCGACATCAACGTCCCTTGGAACGGCCTGGGAGCTCGTCCAGCCCTAGTTGGCAGCAAAGGGACCGTCCGTGAGTTGGTGCCGCTAGCCAATGCGCATGGATTCTACTGGGGCGGGCACTTCAAAGGTCGCCCCGACGGCATGCACTTTGAAGTCGCGAAGATCCTCTAACCCTTCTCGCCGAAGAGGTCGTCATCTGACAGGAGATGCTCGAAGCGAGTCTTTCGTACCGACGGTGATGGAGGGGCGGTCCCGTAGATCTTGTCCAGGTGTTGCAGGCTCTTGTTGGTCGGTTGTGATCGTCCCGGACGAAACCTGACGGTCAATCCATAGTTGTGCGGCTCGAAGCTGCTGTTTGAGACCTCTACCGAGGCGACGCTGCTGTCTTCCTGTAAGGACTTCACGATGTGCCGAAATCGGAGAACGGCTTCAGGTTCCTCGGCGAGGAAGGCGAGGAACCACACCGAATTCTGCTGCTCGTTTGTTTGGGCCATCGCATCGGGCACCACTGGATCTACACCGTCGGGTCAGATGTAGGTGCCTGAACCTCTTACCCGGGTGGTGGAACCTTCTTGTTACCCAGGGGTATTGAAGGATGACTGCGGCAGCGTTCCAGGAAATACCTGGGCAAAAACAAACAGAAGGCGCCCTTGACACTCTGGCCGGCCAAGGCGTCTTGGGTTCGCTTTGCGTGCTGCTGATCGTCGCCCTTTTCTTGTCCGTTCGAGCCTTACTCAAGGCGAAGGACGACCGCTTCAGCGACCAGAAGCTCATGACGGAGGCCCTCGAGAAGCACAACGAGGCCGCCAAGGAGCTCGCTGTGGAGATGAACAAGGCGGCGTCGAACCTTGTGATCGAGCAGACCCGGAGCCTCGACACTCTTCGAAACACTTTGGCGGCTCAAGAGCGATCCCTTGACGATCACACGCGCACGGTCCAAGTCGTACAGCAAGAGCTCATCCAGCTCCGAGTAGTAGCCTCCAACTTCAAGTGTTCCGGGGGTAAGTGATGAACTGGCTCCAAAGGTTATTCAGTCGTGAGCGGATCGAAGAGGAGAAGCGGGCCGATCAAGAGTTCCGAGCACAGATAAAGGAAGCACTCCTCCAGCAAGATAATTTGCGGGAGGCCGTTGCACAGATGAAGAAAGCTCGAGAGGCGTGTGAGTCTTCGCCTCCGAGTCGCGCGTTCAGGCGACCCCTGAGCAGCCAAACTTAGGAACCCCAATGGACGAAAAAGAAGAGGTCCTCGACACTGCGATTGCATCCATTGCGCCGGGAAAACTCGAAGCAATGAGGGACGTCGTGTTCCGTGACTTGGAAGTGAGCGGCTCGAGGCATGTGGAAGCCGCCACCAAGTTTCAAGCAGGCCTCGACAAGGTCACAGACGTCCTTCTGATCCTCGTTCTGAAGTTCGGACGGGCTTCGACGATGCTGCTTGCGCTCGGCATCCTCAATGTGATCTGCATCGCGATCATCGTTGTCGCGACGGTCTATATCGCGGCGCTTCGTTCAGAGGTCGGGGACCTCATGGATCGCCAAGAGGAGTTCGCGAAATCTCAGAAGCGCATCGAGAAAACCACCACCGAGACCAAGCAGGACGTTGCCACAACGAGCCAGAAGGTTGCCGAGACCCAGGCCAAGGTAGAAACCGCGGTTGAAGCGGCTCCCAAGGTCGAGCTCGACGCGCGAACGGGCAAGGCCAAACTGGTAGTACCCGTTCCTCCGAAGCCCTCAAAGAAAGCGGCTGCGCCTGCTGGCAGCGGACGCAAGATCGTCGTCAGACTAGAGTAGCCAGACGCTGGGCGATCTCGACACCGTCCTCGCCGAACGGGTCTTCGCCCATGAGCCGTTCAAACTTGGATATGGTCTGGATGCCGAACCCGAGAATAATTCGGAGGGGCACCATCACCAAGCATTGCGACTGATCGTCGAAGCACGAGGCGTAGTCGAAACGGATTCTTCGGATCTGTAGGTCGTGGCCGCGTACGTCGACCTGAGAGATCTGTTTGCTATAGCCAGCGGTGACGACGGCTTGCGTAAGGTTCGCCGCTCGGGCGTCGTCAATGCGAAAGACCGCTCTGGGGGCGACCCAAGGCGGCATCGTTGGCACGACATCTATGTTCCAGTGGTTCACGCACTTCGCTTGGAACGTGCCCTCAGGAACGTAGACAGGCCGCTGACTGCCCCCGTACCAGACGGCGATCCCGCGATCCGGACGGGACCCCAAGACCTCAAACCGAGGCCTCTTGGAGTCCTCTACCGAGAATCGTCCGAGGTCGCCGACTTTCCAGGTCATGCTTCAAATTGTAAGCACCCTTGGTGCTCGAAGGTGAGAAGCCCAACGCGGTGGCTTGCGGGGTTCGTGCAGACAACCCAATCGCCCCCGAGGTCCCCGGCTAGCTTCTTGGCGTACTTGCAGCCACAGGAGCAGTCGCCGGAATCCCGCTCGGATTTGCCATAGGGTTCGTAGTCCTCCGGCAAATTCTTCACGATCTTGAGCAGGCGATCGTGCTCCGTCATGAGCCTCCGCTCCACGGACGATCCCGTCCACCATGTGAGGTCCCCGTTCCGGCGTCCCAAAACACGACGCGGACCACTCTCTTGTCCCCCGGCGCAATACCTGAGACTTGGAAGAGTGTTTGAAGAACGGTGCCGCTCACGTAGTGGGTCTTCTTTTCCCCGTCCTCTTCCGTCATAATCAGGGCGATCTCGTAGCTTCCGTCATCCCGGCCGCGTCTCGTTTGCCAGCCGAGGAACGTACCTGTGAGCGATTCCCCAGGTGCTGTGGGCTTCCACGGACGTGGCGCATCGACACGTCGCCAACGACGTCCGTCAGCCACCAACTCGGGGAGGGCTTTTTTCCTAGGCGCCACGGGTCACCTCAGAGCCGCTCGAACGGCCATCAGAACGCGACCAAGCTTGTTCTCTCCGATCTTTCCAGAACCCCATCCCCAGTAGCCGTCGATGGCCGAGTCTTCGATGATGGGTTCCGAGCCCGTATCGAGGAGAACCTTTTTGATGTCCGAGTTCTGTCGGAACTTCGCGAGGCACACCTCGTACATGACGAGGTCCTTCACGCGAGCGAACAAGGGCTCGGGCACCTTCGGACGGACGATGAGATCGTCCGGCTGGGTGACGTCCGGAATGGTGGGGGGCCGTTCGTCCCAATCCTTCCGCAAGGGTAGCGAACGATCTCGTCCGAGGTCCGCGGCAATCCTTGGAGTGTCCGCCTCAGCTACCCGCCTAACAAGCTCAGGGTGCTCGTGAAACTTCATCGCTTGGAAGGCGTGCTCGGAGGTTTGCCAGGCCCGACCAGAGAAGGTGAAGTTGTGCCGGCTGAAGTTCGAGAAGCAGCCGTGCGGTTCTCGGGTCCTGTAGAAAAGGATCGGCATCCTCTGTTTCTACACCGGAGCACTAAACCCGGACATCCCCCTTTTTGGGAGACATACTGGGAAGGAAGCTTGCCCAGTCACCGTCAAGGAGTCCCTGGATCCTTGCCTCGGCATCGACGCGGCTGGTAGTGTGAGGCCTGGAAGATCCTCCCACGTGCTTCCAATTGCCGTCATCGCTCACCTCGAGCGATGTGTAGTAATGACCGATGTCGGTACGCAGCGTGATCGCTGCTCGAACTCGATTGTCGGCGGCCCTAATAGGCCATTCTTCAGTCACCCAAGAAGGTCGGGGCAGCGACATAGCCCTGTTTTTACACCGATCTACTCTGGTTTTCGGGGACCGATCTCTACGGTCCAGAGGAGCCTCCCGAGCGGCTCCACGCAAGTAGCTAGGAGGTCCGTTCGACCGGGCACCCCGCCTTGCCTGCGGCAGATGTCCGCCATGCCTTCTTCGACGGAGATAGGTAGCACGAGGGCTCCATACCAGACCATCCCTTCGGACGGCCACATAGAGTGGGCGGCATCGAAGAGCGTGCCCAGGAAGGCCAGTAGAACGAGAACGTTGCCCAAGGTAGGATCCGAGGGTCGAGGATGGTGCCGGCGGGGCCCTGTCACTACTTCGTCAAGGTACCCAAGGTCGTCCGGCATCACCTACCTCAGGCTCAGTTGATACACCTTACCCTGTCGCTCGAAACCGACCTTCCCGTTGACTTTGATGAGCCTCATGTCGTTGCCGAGGGCCGGATCCTCGACGCGCTTGACACTCTGTGAGCCCTTCTTGGACGAGAACGCTTCGATCTTCTCATCCTCGGTGAGCGAGACGCAGATGCCGGACGCGAGGGTCACGAAGTTCAGACCGCTCGGCGTGACGTCCTCGTGCTTGTTGAGGTCGTAGCTCTGGTAGTTCTCGTCGAACCGGAAGACCAAACGGTCGTATTTTCCGGCCTTGGCACCGATCACCATGAGGACGCCGCCGTCGAACTTGGCATCCGTGATCTTGTAGCTGTCGAGCTCCGGTACCCGTACTTGGTAGCCCACCTTGCTCGCGGGGAAGAGCGAGACGAAGATCGACCCCACCATGTTTTGAACGGCAGCCCCCTCGTAGAGATGGGAGGCCATCTCTAGCACGTCGGCGACCATGTGAGATGCGGTCACGATAGTCTTCGAGGCCTGCTCGAAGAACTCGACCTCCAAAACGCGCGTCCCGTTCCGGATGTAGAACCGATCTCCGCTCTTTGCGAGCTCGTTGACGGTGATGTCCAGGCGCTCTTGCTGCTTGCGGTTGAAGTCGATGAACGTGAGCTTCCCACGGGTCAGGTTCAACGCGATGGGGTCGTTCATCTTGGGCGTGAACCCGATAAACGTCTCACCGGGGATGACCCCCTGGAAGATCTGCCGCCCGTTGAGCTGGACCTTCATCTCGTTGCCGTTGGAGAGCAGCGCGAGGTTTCGGCCGTTGCTCTCCACGTACTGCACGAGGGTCCACCCTTCGAAGTCGAGGATCTCTTGGATGATAATGTTGCCGCTCGTGATCACGAACTTGGCCCCCGTCACAGGGCCCTTGATGACCACAGCAGGGCCTCCGAATGGGTCGGGAGGGGCGATTCGCTTCCCTTCGTCCAAGACCGCCTTGAGCCATTCTCGGAACGTCTGGGGGATGTTGTCGAAGGCGTAGCAGCACTTCGGAAGGCGAACCTCAGACCGAAACGCTGAAATGTGGTGGCGCATCCGATGCTCGAGGCGATCGTCCTTGGGAACCGTCGAATCCGATGGGTGGGACCCCTTGTAGGGGTGACTGCCCACGAAGAGCTGGAACGCGAGCACACCGAACGAGAACCAATCGGAGAGCGGAGAGAAATCCTTCGAGGGTACCGAGAAATCACGGACCGACGGCATGATGACCGTCGCCGGGAATCCCTTGGTTTGATAACTGTCGACGTCGATGAAGTAGGTTTCGTCGAACGTCTGGGGGACCAGTATGTTCAACTCATTGAGGTCGACGATCAAGATGTCGTTCTTGTGCACGCCCTCGATGTGCCCTCGCATCTTCGCCGTGATTTTGATGATGTGGTCGTTCGAGACGCTGTTCCGATCCCGGAACGACTTCGTGAAGAGCTGGCAAAGGGATACCGTGTCGGTGAGCGCCCGCATCGTGTAGCCGATGGGGCGGTTCTTGTTGTCGAGCAGGATATCCTGGGGTTTGATGACGTGATCGTCGTTGATACGGGCGAGCTCGTAGAACTTGGCGTCTGGGATCGTGTCCTTCGGATCCGTGTAGATTTTGTAGGCGAGGTTGTCCTTGATGTAGACGGACGCTTGCCCACCAGTGGCGACGAAGTTTTGCTGATTGAGGCTGACGTCGCCCCTGCCTTTGACAACGACTTTCACGAGGTTTTCTCCAAGTCGAGGACAAGGGCATCATTCAAAAGGCGGTGGAAGGATTCACCTGGAAGCTTTTCACGGACATCGTCCGCCCAGCCGTTGCGTAGAACGAGGCGGAACGGCCGCCAGGGAAGCTCCGGATGATGTTCGAGGTACTCGTAGGCCTCGGCAAGAGTTCGGAAAACGATACCACCTTCGTATTTGGTGCCGTCTTCGTACTCACGTCTGCCGATCTTGGTGAGAGGGTCGGGCTGACGGAGAGCTGCCTCGTAGCTGTTCTTGTTTCCTACGGTGAACGCCGCTTTGGGGTCGACAGGGGTTTTGGGCGTCATGCTGGGGGACCGTGGTAGAGGGCAGCGGCCGAGAAATCGTCCGAATGTTGCCAGCCTCGATCCGCACAGAAGCTTTGGAGGAAGCGGTTGCAACGGCGGGTGAGGAACTCTCCGACGAACCCCTTGATGGAGAAGAGCTGCTCCAGAACTTCTTCCACGGGGACGGGTGTGCCGTTCTTTTGCTGGAAGCTCAGGATTCCGTCAGAGAAGAGAATCGTGAGATCCACGGTACTCGAGCTGACGAAGCTTTGGTCTACCAGGTGGGCATCGACTTCGATGGACGTATCCTTTGAAACCAACCTACGTTTCTTCGTGCTCGTGGTCCATTCCTTCGTCTGGGGGTTGAAGCTCCCGACGGTTTCTTCGAGCGTCCCCGCGGCCTCGACCTCCGCTTTGGATGAGGTCTCCGGGTCCGGGTAGAACAGTGCGTTTTCGCGGTTCTTATCGAGCAGGTAGGAGAGGTAGTACGGCGAATTGTTGCCGTACTGACGGGATGTGTACTCGATTCGACCGTCACGAGCTCGGTGGGCGATCACTCCATCCCCTGTTTGGTAAGTACGAACCCCGCTACCCGTCGAGACGGCCACTAAGAGCGTGGCGTCCAGACAGCAGCGGGGGAGCTCGGCCTGCCGAGCAATCGAGGCAGCTTCGTGGATGAGGGCCTCACTGGGCAATACGCCTTGAGCCAGACCATCGATTCGTTTTCGGGCAGCCCACGCCAAAAAGCGGGCCCCAATGTCCGTATAGGGTGACCCCGGTTCCACGGGGCGATCTTTCTCATCAACGTCCGGAACCTGAACTCGAAGAGGCGTGCCCGAGCATCCGTCGGACAAGATAGCGTAGTAGGAGCCTCCCGCCGTCCTGCCCGCGAGTGCGTAGTCCTGACAGATGTGATGGGTGGACCCCATCCGAAAGTAGAAATCAGCTTCCATTCAATCCTCGAGCAGACCAAGGGTCCGCAACTTTTCACGAAGTCCTCGAGAGGGCCTTGCGCCATGACGTGCAAGACCGCGTGACCGTAGAAATCGTCGCGGGCTATGTCGAGGACCTGCACACGCAATTTCTCGTTGCGCTTAGCTTCCACGGCGTCCGAGGCATCGACGATCTCGGAGCAGCCCTCACAGACGGGACGGCTCAGCGGGGCCCCGTCCGGATAGCTGCCGATGATCCGGAGCTTGTGAACCGTATCTGGGGGCTTCCCGCAGAACGTACACGGGTACGTGTGATTGTTGCCGGGGTCGAGATCCGCCTGCAACCCGGCTTGGCGAAGGAGCTCACCAAGCCGGGCAACTGCATCACTGGGCATGGTTGCCTCACCTTCTGTCGCTGGTCTTTTTTCAGAACGTGATGAGCTGGCTCTTCGCGCCGGTGCCGATCGCTTGGCTCTGACTCGAGACGGACTTCGAGATGAAGCCGGCGATCTTGGCGAAGTTCTTGGGGCTCGCGTCGTTGATTTCGACGTACTGATCGAAACCCGCTTGGTCCTTGAATTCCTTGAGCGCGGACGAGATGTTGGGGTCGGTAACGTTGACGCCGATAAGGATCGTGAGGAGTGACTCGAGGGACTCGCTCATCCGGGCCCGTTCGAAAGATTGTTGCGCGCTCTTCACGGTCAAGGTCGAGCCGTAGTCGCACCCATCGGTGATGACGACCAAGAGCCCGTTCGCCTTGTAATCGTTGTCGATGAGCTCTTTGCCGTAAGTGGCCAGAGCGTCCACGGAGTTGACCGTGGCGTCGTAGAGCTTCGTAGAGCCTCCCGCTTTCAAGAAGCCATCGTAGTTCTTGAGATGGCAATCGGCGAGCGGACGGAAGCCGTGGACCTCTTCCACTTCGGTGTCGAACTGCAAGAGGCGCACGAGCAGATTGTCCACGCGCGGCGACTTCTGGCAGCCCTCCAGCGAGCTTTTGAGGCAGCCCTCGAGCTCACGGAGGAACTTCACCACGCTGCCGCTGTGGTCGATCGCGTAGGAGACCAGGGTGTACTCGGACGCGCCGAGACTGTTGACGTTGACACCGGAAAAAGAGAACCCGGAGCCGGTGGCCTTGAAGGCCTGGGTGTTCTCATCGTCTTCGAAAATAGGCATGGTATCGGGTCCCTTCAGCGGTTCAGGTGAGGAAGTCGGTAGTCGTAGTGAGGTTCAGGCCTTTGGCCTTCATTTCCTTGAGGAAGTCCTCGCCGAACTTCTCGAAGCCCGGGACATTCGAGGAGGCGTCGGTGCAGAGCCACTGCTTCTTGATGAAGCTAGGATCCGAGAAATTCGCAACGGTGTCGCGGAACGTATTGGCCAAGCAGTGCGAGAGTGCCTCGCCGATCCACACGACCATGTCCGCCGATTCGATGGTCTGGACGAGCTGACGGTTGATCTGGGTGCTCGGGTCCGAGGGATCCGGCACCTCGGCCTTGATGGCGCTGAAATGCTCGGTCCAGGGATTGCTCCCCTTGGTGACGACGTCGCAGAGGGCGTAGCGCTTGTCTTCCCAGGCGTGGATGGCCGCCGAGAGGACCGGATCGAGGTTGTGCCCCTCGTCGCCGATGAGGCAGTGCTCGGGCCAGATCGTGTGCGGGTAACGGCCGTTCGCCGCGAGGGCCTTGAGGTATTCGGTCGTACGTGCACGAGAGCCGTGCTTGTACGGACGCCCCTTCGCTTGCGCCCCGTTGTTCAGGAAGTCCGTGAAGGTGAACGAGCCGTCCGCTTCGAGCGTGACGCCGGTGATGGGCCCCGGGCGCTTGCCTTCATCGGTGATCCACCACATCGGGTGGCTGATGTCGACCTTGCGGTGCGAATCCATCGTCACGTGGATGTCCGAGATCTTGTCGACGAGACGCTCGATCATGCGAGCTCCCCGACGAACGTTCTCGTGAGCGCCCGTGACATAGAGCGAACCGTTCTTGTTGGTGAAGTCGTTCTGGTCGTCGATACAAATGACGTGCAGTTTCATCGTGCCTCCTACTACACCGGATTGAACCCGGTTTTGATCAGACCCTCGTACCTGTTGCGATCAAACCTGTAGAGGGGGGCGGGCCTGCCTGTCCCCCTCCTAACGCCCACCTCTACGAGCAAGCCCGTAGCGAGAAGACGTTTGCGAAAGTTCGAGATATCGATAGCCCCGTCTCGTTGGAGAAGGACTTCATAGAGTCGTCGCAACTCCGAGATGGTAAATTTTTCGGGCAGGAGATTGAGCCCGATCGGAGCGTACTGAACCTTGGCGATCAATCGCTCGAGAGCTACTCGAACGATCTCCGCATGGTCGAACGCCATGCGCTCCGGCAGTTCATGCACGCCCGTCCAAACGACCTCACCGGCATTGAGCCCCGCTTTGGGGTTGGACCAATCGACACGGACCAATCCCAGATGGGCGACGGTAATGACCCATCCCCGAGGGTCTCGTTTGAGAGCAGAGAACGTGCAGAGCTGCTCGAGATGGGCCGGCTTGACGGAGGTCTTCCCTTGAAGAGTTCTCCAGGCAGCGTCCTCGACCGTCTCCGAGGGCCTCACGAAACCACCAGGTAAGGCGAGGTCCCCTTTGCAAGGCGTCGCTGCTCGACGAATGAGCAGCACCCGCAAATGGGACTCCTTGGGCCCGAAGCCGAACACAACCGAGTCGGCAGTGACCGCGGGTCGAGCGTACGTAGCCACGAGCACCCCACAGGGATGCCGATGCCTTCGGACCGTTCATTCTGGTGACGACTACCAAAACCTTTTGGTAGCGTCAACCAAAATTATCTACGGGTGGCCTTGAAGGGCGAGCTGTGCGAGGACCTTTCTTACACCGGGGCCGAGGAGGATCGGCACTTCGACGACGTGTAATTTCCCTTGCAAGCCCTTGTATCTGCCGGGCTTTACGTTTTCTCTAGGCAGGCTGCGGAGGAGGGTGGTTCCGACGGTTTTCGAGTGTCTCTCGGCACTGTGCTTGGTACGTCCGACTACTCTCAGGTAGCCGGCGACGTGTCGGTAGGACACGCCTTGAATGGTTCGCATGCTCTTGAAACAAACGGAGCACCCGAAAAGTTCAGGTGAATGGTGTACAGTAGGGGTGTGGCTGAGAAAAAATCCTGCTCTGGCGTAGACCTGGTCAAGCTGGGGCCACCGGGCCCGAATGGGGCACGTGCTGCCATCCGGCATACGAAGGACCACCAATTTGAGTTGGGCGTGGTGGCACCGACGGCTCTCGCACCAGAGGGACAGGCGGTTCACCTCACGCCGCGGGGCGGGGACCTTTACGAGGTCACTGAGGTAACGCATTCGGGGCCGGCCCAGGTGAGC
>JACZCT010084461.1_pt1 | contig 11531 bp, 6 predicted proteins | sample 8641871 | NCBI WGS metagenome assembly JACZCT01 (sample SAMN15324604, study PRJNA640507) | soil metagenome | isolation source: monocropping sugarcane control | place: China: Luxin town, Laibin City, Guangxi Province | collected 2019-07-25 | depth 10cm m | reverse complement strand
CGGATGTCGTCGCGGAGCGAGCCGTAGCGGACGACGGCGCCGGAGATCTGCGCAGCCAGCGCCGGGTCCGCGTCGCGTTCGTCGAGTAGACCGATGATCTCGGTCGGCAGCTCAGCGGCCGCGGTCTCGCCGCCGCCGGTGGACGTGATGGTCGACGACGTCGTGCGCTGCATCGATTCGCGCTGGCGGATCTGCGACTCGATGTCCTGCACCTCGCCGCGCATCTGCGCGAGCTCGGACGAGACTTGAGAGGCGATGCCGAGCCGCTCTTGCTGCGTGATCACCTGCGGGTGCGAGGGTGTCAGCTTCAAGAGCAGGTCGTTGAGCTTTGCTTGCTCCTCGCGCATTCGGGCGCTGCGGTCGCTCTCGGCTTGCGCGAGCGACGCTTTCAGCGTCGTCAAGCGCTCGCGTAGCTCGGGCAGCTGTGCGTCGGCGAGCGGCTTGCGCGTCGTGATCCGAACCTGGCGCGGAGCGGCGGGCGCGGCCGGCTTTCCGGGCGTGGCTTTCACTTCGGCCACGAGCTCGGCGCGCTTCTTGGCGATCGCGTCCTTCATCTGCACTGCCAAGCTCGCGATCTCGGCCCGCGACTCGACGGCATGGGCGTCCAAGATCGCCATCTTGTCTTGGAACGCCGACATCTCCGCGATGTGCCGGCGGCGCAGGAAGCTCTCGCGCGCGGCCTCGGCGATCTCGGCGGCGGTCTGGGCGTCGCTCCACTCGACGTCGATGGTGAGGGTGTCCTTGTCTACCGTGACCGCGATCCGGCTGCCCAAGGTGCCGATCAACACCGACGTCAGCGTGCGATCGTCCATCGGCCCGAACACCGCGCTGATCATGCGATCCTTCAGCGCCAGCAGCGGAGGGCGCCGCGAGAAGTACGTCTTCTTGAGGTCGATGTCCTTGACGAGCCGCTCGAGGCTCTCATGGCTCATGATCATGCCCTCGGCCCCGGCGAGTGGCTGAGGGCCGCGGTCCGCGTCGAGCACGCCGTTGGACACCGTCATCATCGCCGTTTCGCACAGGTACGTGCGCGGCAAGTATTTGGCGGCGGCGATCGTCAACGCGAGCCCGATCGAAGCCACCAGCCCGATCAAGATCTTGTGGCTTCGGAGCGCGTTCTTGGCGAACGTCAGGTAGCTCCGCAGCAGCTCGAGGTTGATGGACGTGCCTCCGTCTTGCTGGCCGTCTTCCAAATCGTCGTTCGGGGAGGATTCCATGAACCTGGGTGCAGAGTCCGCGTGCGGAAAAAACGCTGGAAAGAATAGGCGCTCGCGCACCACGGTGCAAGGCCGTCGACAAAACGCTCAGGGCGGGTGACGGCGGCGGCGGAGCGTCGTTCCAGAGCGGCCCGCGCGCTAGCGCAGCCGGGTGACCGGTTACTTCAGCTCGGACGCCGCAACGCAAGGCAGCCGAGTCTCGTCCCAGCTCGGAGCGGGAACCTTGCTCGAGAAGCCGAGGTTCGAGAAGTGCCGCGACGTATAGATTTGCATCTTGTCGACGTGGAAGGGGTACCACTTCTCGAGATCGACGGCGGAGTGGTACAGCACGTCGCCGAAGGTGACGGTGGCGTTGCCGGCATCGAGCTTGCCTGACGGCAAGTTCGCGCAGCCGTACGGCTGGTTGTTGGTCATCACGTAGACGCGGCCCGTCGACACGAAAACGTCGAAGCGCACGGTGCGGTCGGTGCCTTGGAAGCCGTTGATCTCGGGCGCGGGCGCCAAGAAGTCCGACCCCGCGTCTTTCAGGGTGTAGAGCGGGAGCTTGGGACATTGGTCGTTCACGTCCCACGTGCGGTGATCGCAAAACTCGATCTGTACCTCGAGCGCCTCCGTGACTCCGCCGAAGACCTGCACGATCACGGTGCCGGAGGTGGCCAAGTTGTCTTGGACCGGCCACTCGGCGTTGCTCACGATCAGCTGCGGGTAGCGGCGTTGCGAGCTGACGGTGTCGACCTCCATCGTGGCGTGGACGAACTGGTCGTCGGCGAGCGTTGCGCGCTTCTTGGGAGTGATGCGCAGCTTGCCGTTCGTGTCGGCCGCTTTGTCCGAGTACGTGGCCCACAGCTCGCCGAACAGGCTGCCGATCGACCAGCTCTCGGTCTCGACGCTCATGAACTGGACGTTGAAGGTCGGGGTCTCGGTCTCGTAGGTCTGGTAGCCCGTGTTCGTCGCGGGCGAGAACTCCTCGGGCGTGCCGTCGTAGAAGAAGTCGAGCTCGGGGGCGGGCTCTGGCTCGACCTTGAGGCAAGCACGGGAGATTGCCTTGGGTTTGGTGTCGTCGCCCTGGCCGTTGACGAAGAGCTCGCCGCTCGGCCACCTTCCCATCAGCTCGTCGGGGGTCCCGAACGCCGGATAGTTGAGCATCTCGGCGCCGAACGGCTCGACGTGCGCCGGGTGCGAAGTCGGCGCGAGCGCTCCCTGATAAGGGCACTTCGCGTCCAGCGCTTCGACCACGAGCGTCATCTCTTCGGTGATGCCGCTGAAGTGGAGCTCGGGCACCGGCTGCGAGCCTTGCCGGTAGGCCTTTTCGAAGCGCGCCGCGCCCGCCACCAGCTCGTCGTGGCTGCGGCCGCAGGTCTGTTGATAGTAGACGCGCCGCAGCGGCTCCGCGCCTTCCTTGGCGTCGGTGTACACCGAGAACGCTTCGGTGAGCTTCAGCCCGTCGGCGACGCGCTTGTCGTGCTCACCGCCGTCGGTCACGTAAAAGACGGACGAGAAGTCGTCTTCCTTCTGGGGCGCCCAATACACGGGCGCGGTTCCGCTGGCGCCGGGCTTCGGCACGTAGAACACGACGCCGTCGTCGCGCCAGCGCTTGGACAGCAGATCTTGGCGCTCGCTCTCCGACGTCGTGTACCTTTTGACGCGGCTTTCCGGCCAGCGCATGTAGTAGCAGGCGGCGTTATCGGCCTTCAAATGCGGGTCGCCGAGCGCGTAGACCGGGATGCGATCGTCGGCGGGCGTCGTGAACACGTAGCCGAGGGTGGCTTCGCCCGCCTTGCGATCGTAGCCGGCGACGTTGCTTTCGACCCGCGTGCGAAAGCCGGGGCTGGCGGGCTCGGTCGCGTCTTCGACCGCGGGGGCGGGTACTTCGTAGTCGCCGGCGCAGCGGTAGATCGCGCCCTCGATGGTGTCGCCGGTCACTTTGGGCTTCGGCAGCGCGTAGACGCGGTAGTCCTGAGCGTCGCCCTGCGGGTCGAAGGTGATGCGGGCGTTCGCGCCTTCGATCAGGCCTTTGACGTTCGGCAGCGCGTAGGCGCCGGGCAGCCCGAGATCGGTCGGGCATTCCGCGCCCGCGAACATCGGACCCACGTGGCCGGGGCTGCCGCCCACGTTGCTGCCCTGCTTGCCGCCGCTGCTGGCGCCGCTCGTGTTGCCGCCGCTGCTGGGGTTGCCGGCGGCGTTGCTCGAGCCGCCTTGGCTGCTGCTCGTGCCGGCGCTGCCGGCGCCGCTCTTGTCGCCGTCTTTCGACGAGCATGCGGCCAAGACCAACAACAGCGATGAAGTGAAGATGAGTCGCGCGCGCATGGCTACCTCGAAGAGAGCGGTGTTCAGGGCGGGCCGAGCAGCTCCGCCGAAGGTCCTGGTCCGGTGAGAGTCTTGAGGAAGGCGAGCAGATCGGCGCGCTCGCGGGCGCTCAGCCCCAGCGGCACCAGCTCGTTTTTGCCTGGAAATCCGACTTGCTCGCCACCTCGGTCGAAAAAATCGATCACGTCGGCCAGGCTGCCCACGTGACCGGTGTGCATGAACGACGGCCGCTCCGCCACGCAACGTAAGCGGGGGGTGCGAAATGCGCCGAGCAGCCCCGGGCCGACCTCGTCGGGCAGGCGCCCGTCGTCGCCGTCGCTGTACGCGCCGCGAGAACTCAACGGATCGGCCTTCGCGAGCGGTATCCCGACGGAGGCGCCCGGATCGTCGGCGCCGAGGAACACCGTCCCCACCACCCCCGGCCGCAGGCCGACGTTGTGGAAGCGCTCGTCGGAGAAATAGGGACCGCTGTGACAGCTGGTGCAGCGCGCCTTGCCTACGAACAGCGCGGCTCCACGCTGCTCGGCCCGCCCGAGCGCGGTTTCATCGCCGTGGACCCAGGCATCGAACGGCCCCGGGCCGCAGCTGAGCAGGCGTTGATACGCGGCCATCGCCTTGCCGACGTTGACCAAGATGCGCGTCACCGCGTCTCGATCCTCGGGCGCGAGAGCGTCGAACTCGGCGCCGTCTCCCGGAGCGCCGCGCTTCACGCCCACGCATTTGTTGTCTTTGTCGAGTCGTAAGCAGCCGGTCTCCTCCGCCTTCAAGTGCGGGAAGCGCGCTTCGTCGTCGAGCGGCGGCAGGGGACCGAAGATGGCCTCGTAGGCTTCGCGATGGTTCTCGAAGACCTTCACGGCTGGGTACAGCCGTGGGCTGTTCATTTCGACTTCAGACTCCAGGACGCCGAACAGCTGATTGAACAGCGCGCCGCGACGCCCGTCCCACATCAGCAGCTTGCTCTGCCCGACGTCGAGCAGCGACGGCGCGCGGCGAATGCCCCAGCCCGCGCCGAGCGAGATCTGGCGACGCAGCGAGCGCGTGTCGGAAAATCCGTTCTCGGGCACGTGGCAGCCGGCGCACGACACCTTTCCCGTCTCGCCCTTGCGACCGAGCGCGGCGGGGGTGCCGTCGTTGTCACCGTCGAGCAGCGCGCCGGAGAAGCGCGGATCGAAAAACAGAGCTTGGCCGAACGCGGCCGCGCCGGCGTCGTCAGCCCAGGCGTTGGTTACGTCGGCCGGAGGCGGAGGCAGTTCATCGGGTGCCAGCGCGCGGAGCTCGGCCCACTCCGCTTCGCCGAGTTCGGGATCGGGATCGTCGTCGACATCGACGCCGGCGCTACCCGCGCTCCCGCCCGCAGGGTTGCCGGCGTCGGCGCTGCCACCCGCCCCGCCGCCAGCGGCGCTACTGCCACCGTTCGTGCCGGCGCCGGACGAAGGCGTACCCGAGCAAGCGCAGAGGACGAGCAGGAGACCCCAAGTCAGGCGACGCATGTCGAGCGAGCTGAGTGTAGAGAAAGCGGTGATGAGGTCAAATCCACGCAGGGCACAACGGCCCCTACCGGCCGCTCGATAGTGCGCAGCACGCCAGAAGTGTGGTGACGTGAGGAAGTTGTCACCTAACGGCGCCAATTCGCGGTGTTAGGGAGCCTCAGGCGCCGGTGGAGCGAATGCGCTCCTTAATCGTCACTAGCCCGAACGCTGCGAGCGCGACCAAGCACGGCAGCACCGGAATCGAATAGCGCCCGAGCGAGAGGAGCGCGGCTAGGAAGAAATTCAAATAAAGAATGGGCGCCAGTAGCAGCCACGCTGGTTGCCGCTCTTTCCAAGAGCGACGGAGCCCCACCGCCGCGAACACCCACGCCACGAGCGCCATCGCTCCCGCCGCCAGCGAGTTGGTCAGTGACGTCATTTGGTACCAAAACGTGAAGATACCGAAGAACGACTTCTTCACGAACCCGAGCGGAGACGACAGGATTCGACGCTTGGCTTCTTGACTGAGAATCTGCTCGGTCTGAAGGTCGTCGGCTTCCCACACCGCGCCCTGCTTGGCGCACAGCGCTCGAAACTCCGCGTTGACCTCGTTTTCGGCGTCGGTGTACGGGGGTTTCTGCAGGGTGATGAACTCGGTGCGCGAAAACACGTAACTGCGCAAAATGGCGTCGTTTGCGCCGGTGGTGATGGGCACGAAATGGCCGGTGACGACGTAGTTTCGTACCGTCCACGGGCTGATCGTGAGCGCCATGGCGAGCAGAGCTACGCCGAGCGGGAACAGCGCCTTGAGCGTTTTTGCCCGTGCCGGCTCGCGGCGGCGCAGGCTGAGCCACCACAGCACCGCGAACACGGCCGGGTACAACAGCACCACCGCTTTCGTCAAAGAGGCCACCCCCCAGGCGATACCGAGCGGCACGCCCCGACCGACGGACGGCTTTTCGAAGAAGCGGCAGCTGAGCCAAGTGCTCAGCGTGAACAGGAACGTCAGCAATGTTTCGAGATGCAGATCGGGCACGTAGCGCAGCAGCGCGGGATGCACCGCACACAGCAGCCCCGCCAGCAGCCCGACTCGCTCCGAGTAGATGCGCCGCCCGATGTCTTGCACCAGCCAGCAGGTGCCGGCGAACAGCAAACACTGCGCGACTTGCACGGCGACCACCCGAACCCCGAACACGGCGTACAGACCCGCGATGAAGAGCGGATAGCCGGGCGTGCGGCGGTGGAGCAGCGAGCCGTACTTGGCCCAGCCTTCACCGCTCAGCAGGCTCTCCGCCATCTGCGAGAACCAGTACGGATCGGGGCGGCTATCGACCATGCCCTGCGAGCGCCACAGCACCGCCACTACCAGCAGCGATGTGGTGAGACCGGCCAGTGGCACCAGAATACGCAGAAGCAGGGGAGGACTCTGATGAGCGCGCGCCGACGTGGCCTGCATGGGCAGCGAACACCATTAGCCCAGCCTCGCCGCACGAGCCAGGCCTTACCGACTTCGCGCTTCGCAGACAGCGAGCCTCAAGCGCGTAGAGGGCGGATCACCCTCGCCGGAATGCCCGCCGCGAGCACGTCGGGCGGCAGATCCTTGGTGACGACGCTACCCGCGCCGACGGCCGTGTTTCTTCCGATGGTCACACCCGGCAGGACGATCACGCGCGCCGCCAGCCAAACATTGTCTTCGAGCACGACTGGTGCCGATTGGGGTTGCTCGTCGCGGCGGTCGGGATCGAGCTCGTGAAACGAGTTGTCGATCAAAATGGATTGGGACCCGATGTTGCATCGTTCGCCGATACGAACCAGCTTGGTCGCTCCGATCGAGCAGCCGTGGTTGATCAGCACCCGATCTCCGATTTCCAGCGTTCCTTCAGGACCCACGCTGAGCTCCAGCGTCGAGACCTCCGAAGCCAAGCGCACGCGGTCTCCGATCGACAAGATGCCCTGGTTGTTGACGAACGGCACGCCCCATAGCCGGACACGGGGTCCGAGCGAGCGAGCCGATCTCAGATAGTAGCGAGCGCGCAGGACCGCGGCTGCGTCGCTCAGGCCGCGCGAAACGGGAAAATCCATCGTGCGACGTCGATTACTCGCCCGGGCCCCGCACGTCGAGGCCCTGCTGTGGTGGAAACACGGACTTACCGGCCGCGCGCTGAAAGAACACGGCCCGCTGGTCTCGCGAAATCGAGCGCGGCTGAACGAGCTCGGCGCCGGGGTCGCGGTGGACCGGGCTAAGGAGGCGGGCTAACTTGGCCGCTAGCTAGCCTTCGAGCATATCCGTACGAAAAGGAAACGACTCATGCAGAGGTCCATCGGCGTGCTTGCCATTCTCCTCGGTCTCGTGGCTTGCGGTGGGGAGGACAAAGACGACGGCCGTGCCAGTGCCGGCAGCGGCGGCACTAGCGCGAGCGGCAGCGAAAGCGGCGGAAGTTCGGGCAAATCTAGCGGCGCAGCGAGCAGCGGCGGCAAACCGAATACGGGCGGTACTCCCGGCACGGCCGGCTCGAGCGCGACCGCAGGCCAGCCGGACAACGCTGGTGGAGACGGGCCTACCACTCCCCCGGGGGGCGCGCCCGAGCCGACTCCCCTCATCAGCCGCGACGTGCCGGCCTTCGCCTCGAGCGGCACAGCCGACAACGCCAAGGACTGGAACCCGAGCACTTCGTGGATATCGACCCAGATGCCGGCCTGGATTGCCTACGACCTTTCGGGGGTAGGCGAGGCAGAGCGCGAGCGCGTGCTGCTCGCGTGGTACGACGGCGCGACACTCGACTTCATCAACCCGATGCCGAACGACGGGCAGCACCTGCCCATCGATTACGTGCTCGAGCAAAACAGCGCCGCGGGCGGGGGACAGCCTCCGACCGACGGTTGGCAGACGATCGAGTCCGTGACCGGCAACGACCGCAACGCGCACCAGCGCTTGGTCGATCTGAACGGCGCGAACTGGGTGCGCATCAGCGTCTCGAGGAGCTCGAGCGCCAGCGCGGTCGGTCTCGACTTCGACGTGCACAGCGCGCCGAGCGGCGCGACCGACTCGTGGTTGTTCATGGGCGACTCGATCACGTTCATGTCGACCTCCTATCTGTTCAGCGATCTGCCGGCGCGCGTGCACGAGCTCGCGCCCGATCGCTGGCCGGCCGTGATCCCAGCGGCCATCGGCGGCACCAACACCATCACCGCGCTCGCGGCGATCGACGACACGATGTCCGGTTTTCCGGGACGTTTCGTGGTGCTCGCCTACGGCACCAACGATCACCCGAACGAGTACCACATGGAGGAGCTCGTGCAGAAGGTGATCGCGGCTGGCAAGGTACCCGTGGTGCCGCACATGCCTTGGGCCGTCGACGCGCGCATCCAGCAAGAGGGCCCGGAGATCAACGCGATCATCGACGGGCTTTACGACAAGTATCCGGAGATTTTGCGCGGGCCCGACTTCTGGGGCGTGCTGAAGGATCGCACCGACTTGATCCCGAGCAACGACATTCATCCGAACGACGCGGGCCAGAAAGAGTTCCGCAATCAGTGGGCGCGTGCCATGACCCAGTGAGCGGCTGACCTCGTGAGCGCGCCGTTTGGGCGCCGCTCAGCTGGGGGCGGCGTGGGTCGCGCTCAGGCGGCTGCGGAGCTTGGCGCAGGGCTTCTCGACGTAGCGCCAGATGCCGAGCGCGAGCACGAACGAGATCGCGAGCGTCAAACTGGCGCGCAGCAGGACCGGCCACGGCCGGTCCCAAATCGTATGCAGCACCACTTGGTGCAAGAGGTACAGCGAGTAGCTGAGCGAGCCGACGAAGCGCATCGGCCCCCAATTGAGGAACGGCATCACGAACCAGCGCGGGTGGCGCACGCTGACGAAGAACAATGGATACAGGCCGATGCCTTGCAGCGTGTAGCGTACGCTCTCGCGAAACTCCGGATCTCGCAGTAAGAACGAAACCAGGAGCAGGCCGACGCCGACCACCGACGCGGCGATTTCCCAGAAGCTCGGGCGCGCGGTCTGCTCGAAATCCAGCACCGGGTTGCCCCACACCGCCAGCGCGCAGCCGAACAGCATGGAGTCGAAGCGCGTGTCACTGCCGATGTAAGTGCGATCGCTGACGATGCCTTGACCGAAGACGAGCCAGCACCGCCAGCAGAGCACGAGCGCGCAGCCGAAGAGCAGCAGAGCGTGCTGGGCGCGACCGCCCAAGCCGCGGCGGAGCATCAGCAGGTAGAGCGCGGGAAACACCAGATAGAAGTGCTCCTCGACCGCGAGTGACCAGTAGACACCGGTGCCGGCGAGTAACCCCGTCCACCCGTGATTGATGATGTAGAAATTGGCGTAGTGTAGGGCCTGCGCGACGAGTGTCTGCGGGTGGAACGGCCCCGGCAACAAGCCGAGCAGCGTGAGGCCGAGCGCGAGCGTGAGCACCAGGTAGAAGGGCGGCAAGATGCGCAGCGCGCGGCGCAGGTAGAAGGCTTTGAGGCTGATGTGCTGCGTCGTCTCGGCCTCACGCCGGAGGAGCGTCGTGATGAGGTAGCCGCTCAAGAAGAAGAACACCGTGACGCCGAAGCCACCGGGTATGAGCGGCATCCCCACGTGCGCGAGGAAGACGAGCATGAACGAGCAAGTGCGAATGCCGTCGAGGGAGGGGATGCTGAAAGTCGCGCGCGCCGCCTTCGCGGCCAGTGCCTGGCTCATTTTCGAGCGACCATAGCCTCGGTACGGGGTGAGATCCGAGGGTTGGCTTGCTCGATCGCGGTGGCGAGCCTATCCTACGCACGTTTTCAGTGGCATCAGAACACGCGGACCGCCCTTGAAGAAGCTGATTTTGCTGTCGGTCATCATCGTTTCGGTCGTCGCGCCGGTCCGTGCGGCGCGAAACCCCAGCGGCCGGCGGGGCTTGAAGCGGACGTTGATCCAAACCGCGATTTTCGACCTCATCTACGTGGCGCTGGTCACGCAGATTTGGTTCCGGATGGGCTGACGCCGTATGGCTTCACCGCAGGTGCCCGCGGACGCCAAGCTGGCTTTCGTCACGGCTTGTGTGCTGGCGGGGTCGGCATCGGCCATCGGCGTCGGCGCGATCGGCTGGATGGTCGCGCCGCTCTGCATCTTGCTCGGATGGTACGCGATCATCCGAGCGCCTCTGCGCAGCACGATGCTGGTGCTGATGTTCCTGGCGCTCGTGCTCGAGAACCCGTCCGAGCAGCCCGGAGCCGGGCAGTGGTCGACACCGTTCGTGTGGGTCGGCGCGCTGATGCTGGCCCACTTCAAGTTCACGATCGGCTTCGGCCCCATCGGCGGCATGGACCTGGCGCTGATGGGGGCGATCGTCGCCTACGTGTTGCAGCGCAAATCGCTCTTGCGCGGGGTGCCGACGCCCCGACCGATGATCAGGCTGGCTCAGGCGAACTACGCGACCATCGCGTTCACGCTCGCGGTCGGCATCCTGCTGCGCGGCGGCCAAATGCAGTGGGCGGTCTGGCAGATGGATCGCGTGATGTACCTGCCGACGGTGTTCTTGCTGTGCCAGGCCGCGTTTTCGGGGCCGAACGACTACCAGGCGGTCGGCAAGGTCGCGCTCTTCGCCTCGCTCATCCGCGCCACGCAGGCCATGTGGGTGCGGCTGGTCGTCGACTCAACGGTCGACCCGGAGACGGGAGAGAGCTCGTTGCCTTACGCCACCACTCACAACGACTCGATGCTGTTCGCGGTGGGCTCGGTGATCTTGGTCGCGCTCGTGCTGCAGCGCACCGGCAAGAAAGGCAACCGTTTGGCGATGCTCGGTCTGCCCGTCTTGATCGGCGGCATGCTCGCCAACCACCGGCGCATGGTCTGGGTGGAGATCATCCTCGTGTTCTTCACCGTGTACATGATCAGCGAGGTCAACGCCTTCAAGCGCAAGCTGAACAAGGCCATGATCTTCTCGCTGCCGGTCCTGCTCGGCTACGTGGCCGTCGGCTGGAACTCGGCCGGAACCGGCATCTTCAAGCCGGTGAAGGTGATCCGCTCCGCGGTCGACTCGAGCTCCGATACGTCGACGGCCTGGCGCGATCTCGAGAACTTCAACCTCGTGTTCACGATGCGCAATTTCCCGCTCACCGGCGTCGGCTACGGCAACGGCTTCTGGGAGATGTGGCCGATGCCGGCGGTGGACTACTCGCTCGAGCGCTACGTGCCTCACGACAGCATCTTGGGCTTGTATTGCTATGGCGGCTACGTCGGCTACCTCGGCATCACGTCGCTGTGGGTGGCGGGCATCTACTTCGCGATCCGCGCCTATCACCGCTGCCGTGAGCCGACGCAGAAGGCGGCCGCCCTGGCGAGCTTCGGTGCCATCCTCGTCTACTACCTGCAGTGCTTCGGTGACATGGGGCTCGGAAGCTGGACCGGCGTCTGGTTGGTCGGACCCGCGCTGGTCGTCAGCAGCAAGTTGACGGTGGCGGCGGGCGCCTGGGAGCTCGACGAGCCCGCGCGGCGCGCCGCTCGCCGCGGCGTGGGTGGTGCCCAGGCGGCGCCCGGCGTTGGCAGCCAAGCGCCCTCGTG
>JACZCT010065947.1_pt1 | contig 11635 bp, 8 predicted proteins | sample 8641871 | NCBI WGS metagenome assembly JACZCT01 (sample SAMN15324604, study PRJNA640507) | soil metagenome | isolation source: monocropping sugarcane control | place: China: Luxin town, Laibin City, Guangxi Province | collected 2019-07-25 | depth 10cm m | reverse complement strand
ATAAAACGGAATTACTAGTTGCTGGTGATGCTATTACCGCTGATTTAGAAGTACGAGATATTCGTGCTGAGTGGGTTGGTTTGCCAAGTACATTCCGCGGTTTTTTATCCATCAATCCAACACAAAAGCAAACGGGTTGCGTTTTTGAATACAATCAAGATCTTGGTAACTGGTTCAATGTGCGCTTTTTACAGGATATGTATATTCTATTTCTATTACCAGTTGGTATGGTAAAAAATAATATTAATTTGATTCAATGCGATGTCACTGGTGAAAGCGAAGAATTTCCGCGAAATATTATTGAAGCATTTAATCAACCAACGTGGAATTTTAGCCGTATCACTAATTGTCAGCATAGAAAGGCTGGCGTAGCTGAATTGACCATAAAACTTGGTACATGTTATATGTCTGAAGATTTTTTCCAACTTAATTATTATACCGTTATCACTGTTCCTATCGGCAATAAGCAAAATGGCGAAACAATGTTTGAACCAGTCCTTGGTAATAATCATCATCTTGGATTTGGTGGTGGCCTTAATTTACAAGTTCCGATGAATAGAGATACAACACGTTTTGCATGGTGCGGATTTATTGATCTTGAATCAGTGATTTTAATCAGAAATAAACAATATCGTACGTATGATCTTTTTGATAAGCCATGGAGCAGATTCCTTCCGATGAATATAATTGGTTCTCAATCAAATGAAAATCAACCAGGCGTGAATTATATGACGCAACGCATTACCGCAAAACCATTTAACTTAGTTGATTTTGCTTTTGGCTGGCGTTTGCATACCTGCTCAATAGAAGCGGAAATTGGATATGGTATTTGGGGACATGCCAATGAAAGAACAAATCTCAAACAACCATCTCCTATACAAATTGTAGGACAACCAATTGAAGGAACTAACACTGCAAAACCAGTAATCACGGATCAACCTGTTGTATTCGGTATTGCAGGCAGCGCACCAGGAAAAACAGCAAGCCGTAGTACTATCGCATTTAAAGCACCTGATGATCTTGAATTTGTGCCAATAACCACCTGCGATCTTGATCCACAATCAGGTGAAAGTTATGGTGGTTTTGCACAACGAGCATTTGGAAGTTTGGGATATATTAATAAAGGTGAAATAAGCGATACATTGTTTGGAGTAGGCTGGTCTGTTGATGTTCCCTTCCATAACTCATTACTTCAACTGTGGAAAGTATGGGTAAAAATCGGCGCAACGTTTTAAAGAGCTATGTTAATTTTCTGATAACTCCAAGATAAAATTGACAAGTATAACACTTTTATTCATTATTGCTTCAATATAACTAATCAAAAAAAAGAAGTTCATGAATAAAATAATAAAATGTTCTTTATTGTCATTCTTAATTGCATCATCATCTATTAATAGCATGGAATTTATTTCCAGTATTTCTTTTGATTCTTTTAAGTCTTTTATCAGAGAACATCGTGCATTTACATTGTTATTCTGCTCAGTAACAGGAATTGGATTATACGGCTTATACAAATATAGGTCTTCACAAAAATCCATCATTATAACACATGAAACCATGCCAAATACACCTGAAAATGTACAGTGGGTACAAACGAGTGATGAAAAAATTATTAAGCTTCATGCGAACTTTGCTAATAATGTTCTTCACATAGATAAGCGATTGGAAGAATTGTATGAACATGATGTAACTTCATGCAATTCTCAAAATAATCCATATTATATACCATGCTCTGCAGAAGAATTGAGATTAGTGCTTGAGGCTACACTTCATCTATCATTATTACAATTTACAGAAAATGAACTAGACACATTAAATAATGTAGCAACAAAATTAAATATATCATTTATTCTATCAATGATTTCAAACATAAGATTACTTACTCTTTCTTCAAACGATATTTCTTCAGTTAATCTTAATACTTTATTAGGTGTATTGCGAAATAACAAAATAGATGACACAACCACTGTTAGGTTTTTTGGAATTAAGAACTTGAGTAATGCAAGTCTATTTAGAGATATCATGTCACTCTATATAAAGCCTGAAGTTTTGACAAAAGAACAATTTACAAAAATGCAGCAAGATAATCTAGATTCTCAATCTAAAAAAAAAGAGCTAGATATATGGGTCCACATTAAAGGAGCTCAATATAGGGTACTTTTTTATACTCAAGATGAAAAATATTATATTACAGATCATATCATCATAAAAAAACCCTATAATATACATCAATATCGCATATATTCTTCAACAACAGATGAGCTCATCGATACACTATCAACAAAATACAAATGGCCTCGTCCTCTATTATTTCCCAATTCAAATAAACTTGTTTGTGCTGTACAAGAACAGACTGAAAGCTATTGTTATAGAAACCGATATTTCATTTATAATATTGAACAACAAAAAACGATCGCTCTGCCACAAGATTTGCCATTATTTACAACCATTGCCATAAATCAGGATGGAACGATCATTGCCTGTGCTGCAGCTGATGGCGTCTATGTTATGGACATTACAAACACTGAAAATATAATCTATAAATCAATCCCTCATCCATTCCCAAAACATCTTGCTTTCAGCCCTAATGGATTACATCTAACCTTTGGTTGTACGCGTCAAGAGTTGCTCTATGATAATCTGGGTGCAACAATAGGATTGTGCAATATAAAAGATATTGATTGGAATTCCGAAAAGGCAATTGAATCAAAAGTGATAGCTAAGGGCATAGAATGCTTTAATATCAGATTTACCAATGACAATACTATTATCGTCGATAATGAAACAGGCCGATTTGCTCATCAAGATATAGTTATTGATATCAGTGATAATGCTACACAGATTGAAACCTTATCACCACGCCATACGCATGCTAATAGTGAAGATGGTGCACTAGACATTTATGAAACATTTGAAGCTCAAGATCGTAAAATAAGAGATTTTTCCGCCATTGTTAGCAAAAAGAAGCTTTCCATTTATTCACCATCATACAAAACATTATTTTCACGCGAAATGGATATGACCAATCTAGATCAGCTTATAGTGAGTTGTAACAGAAAATATTGGGCAACAACTCCCGTTTTCAATCTACTATCGCTCGATAGTAAAAATATTTTTTCTTGCATAGAAACAGAGCTGAAAGGCAATTGTTTGAAACTCAATGATGATGGATCATTTTGGCTATCAACACAAAACAGCATCGACTTTTATAATTCACAACGAGAATGTTATATGATATTTGATTGTAAACCCTTTTATCTTTTTTATCCTGAGATTAAAGAAAAAGAAAATCAAATCATCTGCTATCATTGGGATCAATATGATACAGACAATATAATATCTCATAAATCAAAGGTTATTAAAGAAGGCTGCATAACTCGTTGGCAAATACCATCTCAAGATGATACGCAAATTCTTTATACCATCATAGACAAGCTTACACCATTGCAATATATCTTCATTAAAGATATATGTGCTCAAAAAAAACAAGATGGAATAACGCTCAGAAAGGGATCATTGCATGAAAAAATATTTGCATCTTTTACTGATAGCAGCAAAGAAATTGTGGGTGACTATTTACGTATATTACCATCATAAAAGAACTGAAAAAAATTAATCCATTGCGAATGGTTTTCGATTTTGTTACTTTATAGATGTCGATTATTTATGTGGCCAGTAAATGATTTTGGTAATTTGTTGTACTTTTTATAAAAGTGATCCCTTATGAATATTTATGTTGGAAATCTTCCTTATTCAGCTACAGAAAACTCATTAAAAAGCCTTTTTGAAGGCTATGGAGAGGTAACGACATCTAAAATCGTTACGGATAAATTCACTGGTTCATCTCGTGGCTTTGGCTTTATTGAAATGCCAAATGCGAGTGAAGCTCAAAAAGCTATTGATGAACTCAATGGTAAAGATTTTGAAGGTCGTAAAATAGTGGTGAATGAATCTCGCCCACGTGAAAACACGGGTCATGATAACCGTTCTGGCCGCCGTGATGGTGGTGGATATGGTAGCGGTGGATATAATGGTGGTCGCGATGGTGGAAGAGGCCGATTTTAAGCCATAACGATTAAGAATATGCTGATCTAATGGGCTGTTGTAACAAACAGCCCATTTTTTTATTTGTCTACGTTATGATCGAAATAGCTCACTTAACGGCAAAAATGTCTTAAAAATTAACTTGCTGTCCCTCTTTTCTTCTGCTAGACTATAAATGTAATAAAATATTTATTGGCCAATAAATACTATCAATATCTGTTATATTTTTACTAGAGTGATTTTTTATGAATATTTATCTCGGAAATCTTTCCTACTCAGCGACAGAAACTTCAGTTAGAGACCTTTTTGAAGGTTTTGGTGCAGTAACAACCGCTAAAATCGTTACTGACAAATTCACTGGTTCATCCCGTGGTTTTGGTTTTGTTGAAATGCCAAACGATGATGAAGCTCAAAAAGCTATTGCTGAACTCAATGGCAAAGAATTTCAAGGTCGTAAAATGGTTGTAAACGAATCTCGCCCACGTGAAAACACTGGTCGTGAAAACCGCGCGCCTCGTCGCGAAGGTGGTTACAACAATAACTATCGTGATGGTGGAAGAAATAGTCGCTTCTAAGTTTGCGATAGATTCATTTAGATTTGAATCCAAAAGACTCGTACAATGTACGAGTCTTTTTTTTTAATCTCATGTCTTTATGCGTATAAAAACCAAAAAAAACCTAATCTATCGAATAAATCTGTATCAAATAAGTTTTCCTTTCCTTATCTACATTATATGTTTTCTCTTCTCCGCTCGTGTCCTGAGTATCTTACGTAGCATAGTTTTAGCGTAGTAGAATGTATCGAAGGGTAAAAAATTTAGTAATCTCTTTCTTACCTATATATCAATGCGGTACGATCAAACGGATGCAAATTTATTCAAAGGAACCCTATTAATATGAAAAAGAAATGGTATATTCCCTTGATCCTTATTATCATCGCAAGCACTGCCATATTATGGCGATATTTTTATTCTCATATCACTTCACAAGAAACTATTAAAATAGGTATTCTTCATTCTCTGACGGGCGATTTAGCCATTAGTGAAAAACCTGTTGCAGATGCGGCAATGCTTGCAGTTAAAGAAATTAATGCCGCAGGTGGCGTTCTTGGAAGACAAATAGAAGCCATTCTTGTTGATGGAAAATCTGATAAAGATGTTTTTGAAGCAGAAGCAGAAAAGCTCGTTACTCAAGATAAAGTTGCAGTAATTATAGGAGGCTGGACATCTCCAAGCCGCATTGCAATTAAAAAAGTTGTTGAAAAATATAATTCCCTCTTTTTTTATCCCGTACAATTTGAAGGATTAGAGGTTTCACCTAACATTGTATATATTGGAACAACGCCGAACCAACAAATAATTCCAGGTGTTACCTGGTGTATGCAACATCTCGGGAAGAAGTTTTTCTTGGTTGGATCCGATCCCATATTACATGAAATCATTCAAGATGTTGTATACGCTCATGATGGAGAAATTGTTGGCGTTGAATACCTTGCTCTTCATGACAAAAATGTTGGGTCTATCATACAAAAAATTATTGATGCGCAACCGGAAGTGATTTTAAACAACATTGAAGGTGATGCTAACATCATTTTCTTTACAGAACTGCGCAAACACGGAATAACTCCTGAAAAAATCCCCACCATGTCATTTAGTATTTCTGAACCAGAACTACAACTTTTTAATATTGAAACAATGATTGGTGATTATGCAATATGGAGTTATTTTGAAAGTATTGATACGCCAGAAAATAAAATATTTATCAAAAAAATTGAGAGTATGTATGGCGAAAAACAACCTCTGAGCGACGCTATGGAAGCATCGTATTTTAGTGTTTATCTCTGGAAACAAGCAGCAGAAAAAGCTAGATCATTTGCAACAGATCTTATACGTCCCGCCCTGCATGATCAAGCATTTGATGCTCCTCAAGGCCTAGTTCACCTTGCACAACGGGATTCGTTACTCACTTGGAGCTATGCACGTGTAGGAAAAATTAGATCGGATAAACAATTTACCATTTTGTGGAGTTCTCAAAAGGCAATTGCTCCTATGACCTATCCACCATCACGATCTGTTGCAGAATGGGATGCTATTGCAACCCAAATAAGAAAACAAGAGAGTATGCAATGATAAAACAATTAATGAAATCATTATTAGTTCTAGTAGGTATCATTACGTGCGGTATTTTTGGTTGGCATTATTATGCACATTATTCCATCATACCAACCTACCAAAAAGATTTCTCAGCAATAGCACAAAAACGATTTGATGAAATAGACTCTTATCTTACTGAGCAAGAAAAATATGCTATCCAACTCTCACAAAATGAAGCAATTATTAATGCCTTACAAAACTCTATTTCAAAAAGCTTATCTTCAATAATTAGTGCATATCAAGAGAATATGGAATTTGAAAGCATAATCCTTACTAATAAAAATGGAGAAATTGTCTTTTCTACAACAAAAAAAGATTTGATCGGCAATGATCTTAACAATCATACTGACTCATCTCTAGGTAAATCATATGAACGCGCAATGATGACACTTACCAATGATTTTTCACAATTTAATTTTAATGAACTCTTGCAACAACCTGCTCTTTTTATAACTATTCCCATGCTGAAAGAAAAAAAATATATTGGAGCTCTCAGCTATCAATTAGATCAGGAAAAAATATATCGCATAGCGAATCAATATATTGGACTTGGTAAAACAGGAGAGGTAGTTCTCGCGCAAAGAGAAGTCAATAATATTGTTTTTGTTTCTCCAACACGTAATGATCCTGATATTGCTTTTAAAAAAAGAGCTTTATTCACTCATCAACCCATTACAATTCAAGCAAGTGTTTTAGGAAAAGATGGCTCAGGCATAGGTACGGATTATCGAGGAAAACGGATTGTCGGTGCTTGGAAATTTATTCCTAAACTCGATTGGGGTATGATTATAAAGATTGATATTGATGAGGCAGTAGAATCAACGCTCGTATTTTATCATTTATTTTTATTTTTCTTAATGCTTTTTGTTATCATACTTATCATTACTATATACCTTTTTTGGCGAACCATACACCACACTATATTACGTCTCTATTCAAACATTCCCGTTCCATCATTGATCAAAAACCCAATCTTTATCCTATTCATTATTTTTCTTGGTTTAGCTATAAAAAATAGTATTAAATGCCGATGGGAAAAATCATCAACAATAGAAAAAGCAACCCAACAAGCAATCGCTAATAATGAAAAAAACAGTGAAAATGTTGCAAAATTATTAGAGAAAATCGCCTTCGTCGGCCAATCGATTGCAAAGGATTTGAATACTAATTATCTCAAAAAAGATGATATCGCTACACGAATCGGACGAGATCTCTCAGAAAATAGTATGATCTCTGCTATTACTGTGGTATATACACCGTATGGCTATGATGACAAAACTCAATTACATGTTCAATCAACCTCACCCAAAGAAGTTGATATAGAACATATCTTTGAAACGAAGTGGTATACGCAAGCTCAAGAAAAACATGCTGCATGGATTATTAATCCTATGAAAGAAATTACCGATACGCCAACATGTACGTATGCTTGCGCCTTTTTTGATAGTACAGATAAACCACTAGGTGCTATTGCCATTACTTTTTCCTTACATTCAATTATTAATGCTCTTGAAGTGAACAGTATAGGACAAACCGGATATTCATTTATTACCACTGAAGATGGCACCTTTATTTCTCATCCCATAGCAACGGTAGTATTTGACGAAATAACCTTCTTGCAATTTGCTCAATCCCAAGGCAATGCAGAACTTGCACTCATTGCGCAAGAAGCTTTGAATGGTAAACCATTAAGTGAATCATATACATCTCAAACGGGACAAGAATCATATCGCATAACGACACAACCTATTGCAACGAATAAATGGATAATCGGGATTATATTTTCTGAAAATGAAGTGACCCTTTCAGGGCAAAAAATACGTCACTATTATTTTTGGATATTATTATGGCTCACTATAGCAATGCTGCTGTGTGTATCATTATTTTTCATCTACCTGCTTATTTCAGAAAAAATGTATGTTGCTTTAATAAACATCATCTTGTTACTGGCAATGATGACCGCATGGTATATCATTACTATCACGCATACCATTAACCGAGAATCCATAACGATTATTACCGATGAATCAAGCCTTGATAAATTCCTCCACGATCTGAATGAAGAAGCAGTACGAAAACATGAGCCAAAACCAATCAAAGTTCCGTGTGGTTTATTGTTATATACACTTAACATTACCGATTCTGATCACATTGAAATATCAGGATATTTGTGGAGTAAATATAATACAACAAAACACAAGGATATCACTCATGGCATTGATATTCTCCAATCAACTCGTATATCCGTCGGTAAGCCATTAACCTCAGTAGCTGGCAATTATGAAACAGAAACATGGACAATCCAAGGATTATTATCACAAGAACAACAAAATACAGAATATCCTTTTGATCAACAAAAATTGCGTATTATTCTTGAACACCGTGATCTGGAAAAAAATATTATTTTAACTCCTGATCTAACCGGCTACAAAAAAATAAGTCCTGAATCAATGCCAGGACTTGATAAAGATTTTTCTATTTCTGGTTTTACGGTTGAGCAGACATTCTTTGAATACAAACAATTTAGTCCTGAAGCAAACTTTGGATTTAAAGAATATGGCAAAGTAACCGATCACTTTCAGTTGGTGTATAATGTCATTTTAAATCGTAATTTACTCAATCCATTCGTTTTGTATATATTACCATTGCTGGTGATACTCTTTTCTCTTTTCTGCACACTTCTTATTGCAAGTAGAAGAACAGATCCTTTTTCTATGCTCGGGCCATACACGGGTCTTTTCTTCTCCCTCATTGTATTGCAACGATCACTGCGAGAACAGCATCCATCCGGCTCAACGCTGTATATGGAATATGCATTTTTTTATACGTATATCACGATTATTCTGCTTATTTTGCACACTATTTTAAACCATTTTTATAAACATAAAACAACCTATCAAGCAAAAGTTTTCCATCTAATGAAATTGCTGTTTTGGCCATTTCAATTTATTACGTGGTTGATTACAACATTAGTAGTATTTTATTAATAAAAAAAGAGGCTGTAAAAAAGCCTCTTTTTATTTTTTTAATTTTTTATTAAAAACTAATATGTAACCTGTAAATCAAGCGGTTCTTCATACGTCACTTTAACATCACCAACCATACCTTTTTCCGTCAATATTTCTCCTTCAATAGCATCTTTTCTTGCCGCTTTTACTATTTGTGAAAGGGTAAGGCTGCGCATTTTTGAATCGGCCGGATACATCAGTTCATATGAACCTGATTTATCTGTAGTGAAAACCCTTACAAAACCTTGTGCTCCACACGCAACTTCTTCTCGAGGTGATAATACTTTCGTAACATCTTTGCCATCAACTTTATATTCAACACTCATTTTATCAGCAGAATCATTGGTCAGCATTATTTGTCCAGCAACAAAATCTTTAGAAGAAAAACTCATGTCAAAGCGACCTTTCATAAACATGAATCCGATCCCACCAACTACTGCTATTAAAACTACTGCCATTATTATCTTTTTCATACTCATCCTTTTTTTAAGTATAATACGTTAACCTCTTCAACATTATCATACTTATATGGTTAGTTCCAATAAAAATAGGAGCTCACTTGTTATCCCGATTGAGGCAATCCAAGAAGTATTTTATTTAAATAATCCCAATAATATCCTCCAGCATTCCATACCTTCTCCAATAAGCTTTTTTTCGGTAAAGGTATTTGCTTAACTTCAGATTCAATCGGCTCAATTTGCTCTTGAAATTCCACGTAACCCATATTAACTAACATTTCACTCAACTGATTGTCTAATTGATCAAAAACTGTTTTTTCTGTATCAGTCAAATGCACAGGTCTTTTCCCACCATCAGATTTATCATATAATAGTTTCAGCATTATTATTTTATCAAAAGAACCATTTCTAATCACATCTAATAAATCTAATGATTTTTTTATTGTTTCTTCCCAATCTGAACGTAATTGCATAGTAAATAAATGATTATTGTTTGATAGATTAGTTCCGCTCGCCGCAAACTTAATGCCATCCTCACTAAATGCAACTGCATAATTTTTATCAAAAGCATTTTTCTTTTGAGAAAAAAGCTCTCCTATTTTTTCACCTGTTGTAGTATCAAAAGAAACAATCTTACCATCGTCGCATGCAGCTATAAGCATTGTATTATCTGGAGTAAATACAAGAGAAAAAACCTTTTTTATATCTGAACATTCAATCGGTTTTTCTTTAAAATCAATCAAAGACCATAGAAAAATGCTATCACTACCAATAAAGGCAATACGTGAGCCATCACGACTCACAAATGCATTATTTAATTGGTCTGCAAAATCAAATTCCGTAATTTCTTTTCTCCATAAAAGATTAAGGTCAGAAATGGATTGATCTTGTATCAATGCTTCATATAATGATAATTCTTTATCTTCTTTATCATAATCCAAAAGATGAATTGAATTGTCCACAACAATAAGCAAAGGACCATCTGGACTAATTTTTGGCATTTTTTTATATATTATAACATCATCATTAAGTACATTGAACACACCAATGCCATAATCGAAATTATAATGATATAGAAATACAATCTTTTGATTGCTACATAACATCTTTAATATTTTAAAATTTTCATGCTCCTTTGCTTCATAATCCGGATATATTATTTTTTCTTTTATAGTTTTTTTTAACGAACAATCATACACCCATAATTTATTAGACCGATTCGGACTATATTGAATATAAGCAAATCTATTATTATCAATCCAACAAGGAGTTAAATAAATTGATTTTGATTGCTCATATGAGTGCGTCCCCGTTGTGACATCCATTATAAATAAATCATTCCAAGAACGATCTTCTTTGGCAAACCCTATATATAGCAAACGCGATTTATCAGCATTGAGAAATATGCCTGTAATTTTATTCATCAGATCGCTGGTTTTATAATAAATCGGATTGCCATTAAAGACTTGATTAAAATAATAGTGCAACATATTTTTTTTAATTTTTTGTAATAATGCTTCTTTATCATCATTAGTGAATATTGTTTTTATCACATCATCTTTTAAAGAATGTAACAATTCGAATTCCCCTTGTCCGATATTTACATTTTCTAAATTTGAGACTAATCTATGATGCATTTCTTCAGAAAGGATTCCAGGAATATCAACCTTAATCTGTGTATTGCCATGAGTCACTCCCAACTCATCTGCTAACAAAAACACTGATAATAAATCACTGGAATTGATTGCTTTAAGTCTTTTCTCCAATCCTGTATTGCATTCATTAAATAAGTCATTATTAATTTGCAGATTGAATTGATTATTTAAGCATTTTTCGTAATGTTGCATAATGTCTAATAACTCTTCTATGCCTTTTATAGAAGCTGGCACATCTTTTATAAGACTTCTATTTCCATTGCCAAGTAAAAAACAGGGGGCTTAAAAGCCCCCGCTTTGCCTAGTAGGTTTTAATT
>JACZCT010310704.1_pt1 | contig 11730 bp, 13 predicted proteins | sample 8641871 | NCBI WGS metagenome assembly JACZCT01 (sample SAMN15324604, study PRJNA640507) | soil metagenome | isolation source: monocropping sugarcane control | place: China: Luxin town, Laibin City, Guangxi Province | collected 2019-07-25 | depth 10cm m | reverse complement strand
TTTATTATGTTCATCGAAACTATGCTGCTGGAGCAGCTAGCTTAGCTTCATTAATTATTGGAGCAACTAAAACTGCTGCAATAGGAACAACTGCAAAAGGAGTTGTTGGAACTATTACATCAGTACCCCTTTCTTCCAATAAACCTATTATTGTAGCTATACCAACACATATTAACACCAATCCAATCGTAGCATATAAGTGTTCTTTTTCTTGGCGCTCAAGCTCTTTCATCAATTCATCACGTTTCTGTCGCCATTGTACTATTGTATCGTTGTACTTTATGAACGATTCATTATTTTGTTCATATATAGCTTTTAATTCAGATATATGTTCTTCAGATGTTTTTAAGATATTCGGCTGCCTTTCTGCGGAATATAGAAATAATGGCAACACAAATGCCATAGAAATCATCAAAAATGCTTTTTTCATAAATTCATCTCCTAAAACGACACAATCATCTTTAATAGTGTCAAAAATAGTTCAATTTGTCAAAACAAGGACTCAGGACATCCTGGACTTTTTGACCTATTTTTTCTAAGATAATGCCATATTCATCACTACTTTATTAATTTTTGGAAAATAATGACCCTGCAAAAAAATCCTACGTCATTTCCTGAAAGAACACCTCTTATAAACCCTATAACATCCGCCCAAACATATCTTGAAATCAGCGCATCCGCCTTCAACCACAATATAGCTTATTATAAAAATAAAATTGGCCAACACAACCAGTTAGCAATCGTAATCAAAGGCAATGGTTATGGCCATGGATTGCAACAAATAGCTTCTTTATGTGAACAAAATGAAAATGTTGATTGGATGTGCGTTGCGCAACTTTCAGAAGCACTTGCCCTGCAAAATATTTCTAAACCTATATTGGTGCTTGGATATAGTGATGTCACCCCTGAATGTGCAGCAGGAAAAGATATCCATTTCATGGTTGATAGTCTTGAATACGCGCAGCAACTTAATAATATAGGCGAAAAACACGTCCACCAATTCAATGTTCATGTGAAAATAGATACGGGATTATCTCGTATGGGAATAGAACCAGCTCAAGCCCATCAATTCATTTGCCAATTACAAAAGATGGATCATATTATTATAAGCGGAATCTATAGCCATTTTGCAGCATCGGATAGCGATCCTCTTTTTACTTCTTACCAATTTGAACAATTTAACGCATTGATTTCTCAGCTGAAAGCCATGAATATATGCCCTTCATATGTACACATGGGCAATTCAGCAAGTACTACCACCGTTAATTATTCTAAACATTTTAATTTTTTCCGGATAGGAGCTGGTGCTTATGGCCTTGGCTTGGATAATGCATACCTTAAACCGGTTATGACGTGGAAAACCCACATTGCACACATTAAAACAGTACTCAAAGGTTCATATATTGGTTACGCTGGTAGCTATCAGGTAGAAAGAGAAAGTCGGTTAGCACTTCTTCCTATTGGCTATTATGATGGCTATAAATTTAAATTTTCTAACAAAACAACCATCATGATCAACGACTCTTACGCACCTGTGGTTGGACGCATTGGCATGAATATTACTATCGTTGATGTAACCGATATAGAAGTAAACACGGGCGATGAGGTTATTTTAATGGGATCAGATGAAAAAATACACGCTCATACCCTGGGTGCATTAGGTGATATAAAAAATGTGCGAGAAATCATCACGGGTATTAATCCGATGATTTCTCGTATAATAATTCCGTAAAAACCATAAACAAAACACCAATGTATTGACCCAAGTTATACCATTGTATATACTTATAAATAACTACATCCACCCCAAAATAGGATTATTTATGATTAAAAAATTTTCAAAACATGGGAACAGCCTTGCTGTTTTAATAGATAAACCAATCCTAGACTTGCTGGGCATGAATGAACATACGCAGATAACCATAAAAACCGATGGCACTAATATTATTATTGAACCTCTTAAAAATCCGCATACCGTACCTCTTGTTAGCCAAGACCCCAAAACGCAAAAACTGTATGAAGAATTAGTTGAAAAATATGATGCATTATTTAAAAAACTAGCAAAGAATTAGGAAAAAATGATCATTAATTTCCTTAGTTTTAATGAAATTGCAGCAATTCATATTCATCAAATTAATAGTTATGGTGGACTTCACGGCATCCGCGATCGCGGATTGTTAGAATCTGCTCTCAATTATCCTCAAGCTATGTTCCAAGGAAAATACCTTCATCCTGATATTTACCATATGACAGCCGCATATATGTATAGCATTATTAAAAACCATCCATTTGTTGATGGAAATAAACGGACTGCAATTGCTGTCGCTATACTATTCCTCAATCGCAACAATATTGAAATCAATGCAACACATGATGAATTATTTGATTTAACTATCGCAACTACCATATCAAAATATACTGAAACAAATATCGCTTTATTTTTTAAAGAAAAGTCAGTGAAAAACGCTCATGCTCATTCTTGATGGAACCATTCTTTCAGAAATCTCAACTTTTTTAGCCCGATTACAAGAAGAAACGCTTGCGTGCAAGATAGAGCTTTATGATCATTGGTTGCATGAACATACAACGTGCGGTAATCATAATCATGAACATCCTGAAGGGATTATTTATCTGCGAGTAATGCCAGAGATAGCTTATATACGCCTACAAAAACAATCATTAACGCAAAATCTGATAAGTCTTAATCAGATTAAATCGGTATATGCCGAAAAAGAACAGCTTTTCATAGAAAATAAAAATAACCCTCACCCATTAAAACATCTTCCAGTGCTCGTGCTCAATGGCAATATAGATTTTCAGACCGATTTTTCTCAATTTTATAATCATCTTTTTTACATCAGACGATTTTTAAAACAGATTCAGGAGCGCAAAGAAATTGCACTTGGCATTCACCAAGAAAAGCAGCCTCATAAACGCTGTTGCTAGCTTGATTCATTCTTCTTAACCGAGATCCCCATGTGAAGTAAACATAATATGGAGTTAAGCGCTGCTGCTAATATTATTTTTTCGGTATAATTACCGTTAAAATACCATCGCCAACCTCATAACTCATCCCTGCTTTATCAATATTTGCAGGTAAAGAGACAAGACGATCGAATCTGCCATATCCTGTTTCTTTGTAATAATAATTTTTTTCATTCACTTCTTCTTTCGCCTTACGTTCACCAAAAATATGCAATTGCCCATCTTCAATTTCAACCTGTATATCATTTGGATTGATACCAGGAACATCCATTTTTACGATAACATTTCCATCTTTTTCATACATATCAATTGCTAAACTAAATGCTTGATTGAGCGATTCTTTTTTAATGATAGACATATCCGTTCCTTTTTTTTTAAATCCAAAGACAACATTCACCATTATGAGCGATAGCAACATACCGCGACCTACTTTCAATATAATCATTTAATCCTCCTTTTAATAAGTTATTACTTTTAGCACTCCAATTTATCATACAAAAGGCTAATGCAATAATTCAAGATTTATTCAAAAAAAATGCGTCAGTCGGAATTATGTAGTCATCTATAGTATCGGTAGTAAGCTCGGATATGTTCACCGCTTGATCAATGGCAAATGGCCCAATAGCTGCACGAGTAAGTTCATATGTTGTTGCACAGCTGCCAGCTCTAACCGCAATATCATTAATTAGAGTTCGAATATAGGTTCCATGCGAAACACGTACTTGAATAGTAAAATAGGGAGATTGATAGGATAAAAATTGTTTATCATAGAGCTGAATTATTCTGCGTTTAGCATCAGCAATTTCCTGTAATTGCTCTTGATTCATCATGTTTTTTCGTGCAAGCAAATACATGGGCTTGCCTTGATACTTTAATGCAGAATATAAAGGAGGAATTTGTTCATATTCAGAGCCAAAAGAATTAAGCGCTTGCCGCAATGCATCTTCTGAAGGAATATTGTCTGAAGTTGCTACAACTGTACCAGTACAATCGAGCGTATCAGTTAATTCTCCACATTTTCCTGTTGCAATGTATGTTTTTTCCATAACCATACATCGAGAGAGAAGACGCGTTGCTTCACGCCCAATAGCAACAATCAATAACCCGCAAGCAAAAGGATCAAGCGTGCCTGCGTGGCCGATTTTTAAACCCCTTACTCCGTTATTCTTCGTATGGGGACCCCACTCAAGAATAGAATCAGAACTAATCTTTTGTCGCAGAATGTATTTAATACGGCCTATGCAACCATAAGAACTGATGCCTATTGGCTTATTGATTAATAAAAAACCAGTTTTGATATTCATTTAATTTTATAAATACGATACTTTTAGTCCAATCTTCACTAGTGCTACAATCATGCACCCATAATAAGAAAGGTTAATTATTTTATTTTATAAATACGATGTTTGCCAACTTTAATAATATCACCAGATTGCCACGTAATCACCGCTTTAAAATCAGTAAGCAGTTCATCATTGATATGCACAGATCTTCCCTCAATCAATCGCTTCGCATCAGAACTGGTGGTAACAGCACCTAATGCTCTCAGCAATTCAACAATCCATAGAGATTGTGCACATTCAGCAGGCAATGAAACTTCTTGCGCATGTGAATAATCATGTTTTTGAAACAATGCTTCAAATTGTTCACGTGCAGCCAGAGCATCAGTTGCAGACCAAAAACGAGCAATGATCGCTTGAGCCATATCTTTTTTAATATTCATGGGATGAGCAACACCCGATCGCACTTCTTCCTGCATTGTCTTAATTTGCTGGGCATTTTTATACAGGAGCAGTTCATAATAATGCCACATAAGATCATCAGACATAGACATCAATTTACCAAAAGCTTGATGCGCCGGCTCACTTAATCCCACATAATTGCCCAATGATTTAGACATTTTATGTACACCATCTAAACCGACAAGTAATGGCATAGTGATTGCAATTTGTCCTTTTTGACCATATTGCTCTTGTAAAAACCTGCCCATTAAAAGATTAAATGTTTGATCAGTACCACCAAGCTCTACATCTGCGTGGAGCTCGACAGAATCATATGCCTGAAATAGCGGATATAGCAACTCATGCATACTAATTGATTCATTATTTTTCATACGCTTTTGAAAATCATCGCGTTCAATAATACGAGCAAGAGTAACTTTGGAAAGCATGCTTACTATTTCAATATTAGTTAACTTACTCAACCAATCAGCATTATACACAACACTTATTCTGGCAGGATCTAAAATTCTTCCTACTTGATCAAAATAAGATTGCAAATTACGCTGCACTATATCAAGAGTCAATGGTGGACGCGTTTTATCTTTTCCCGTAGGATCACCAATTTGGGCGGTAAAGTTACCAATCAAAAAGATAACTTCATGACCAAGATCACAAAATTGCTTTAATTTTGAAAGAACAACCGCATGCCCCAAATGTAAATCAGGGGCCGTTGGATCTGCTCCAAGTTTTACTCTAAGTTTTTTGCCGTTTTTTACTGCTTTAATAAGCTCATCTTCGGAATAAATATTCACCGTTCCGGCAGTCAGTAATTGTATTATTTCTAATTCATTCATTTTTTATCCAAAAATCACTTTTTATGCGAGTATGCCGATTATCTGTGCAATAATAAGACCTATATACGAAATAAGATATACCGATAATGATCGCAACAATGGCGAAAAAAATAAGATAAGAAAAATAGGTAGTCCAATGGTAATATAATTCGCGTACTGACCGATTTTATCAGAACGATCTGCAAGAATAAAAAGCAAACAATTACTGAAATTAATAATAAAGTTCAATACACCAAGAACTATGTTAAGATATACAAATGCAAATACAATGAACCCTATAGAAACAGCAAAAGATGATACATCGGGATACATATTTGCAATAGGAAGATGTGAAACGTTATAGGTTTTAACCATATATAACATTACTCCAATGATATTAACATCAAAAATAGCAAGCAATGCTATGATCCCAACCAAACTCATAGTGATATTCATGAACGAATCAGAAAGATATGTCACGATAAGTTTTAATGCACGGTGTGGTTCGGTAATCATCAATGGATTGATAGGAACCATGCGACCCCATCCAAAATAGAACATAAATAAAAAAAACAATCCAATAGGATCGATATGATGCATGGGATTGAAAGAAAGATACCCTAAGCGAATTCCTGTATCATCTCCCATTTTGTGTGCAACCCACGTGCGAAACACATTTGAAATGGTAATGACCACAAGATATGCTATGAAAAATGTAATGATGCTAATAAACATCTCGGCAGTATGTAATGTAATCATAATAGGGATAAACTCACATAAATAAATTATTATTTTATGAGTTTATCCCTATTTATTACAGGGGTCAAATTCAAGCATCATGTGATTGGTCCCACTTCGCTTTTTCGCTTGCTAAGGCTATAAAGAATAATAAAGCTACGAATAGCAGGCTAGCCGCTTGCTCAAAAACATTATATAATAAATGGAAATTGACCTTTTGAAACCGTATAACCTAGAGTCATCATGGAAAAAAGATACGATCACCTCACCTGCGAATCTGCAGCCCAACAAAAATGGGATACAGAAAAAACGTACGCAATGGAAAACAATCCCGGAAAAATGTTTAGCATAGATACCCCACCACCAACGGTCTCAGGTACTTTGCACATTGGACATATTTTTTCTTACACACAAACGGATGTTATTGCACGCTATAAACGCATGAATGGTTTTTCAGTCTTTTATCCCATCGGCTCTGATGATAATGGCCTTCCAACCGAACGATATGTTGAAAAAAAACGCAATATTCGCGCGCATGAGCTTTCTCGCTCGGATTTTATCGCTCTCTGCATAGAAGAATCGCTTAATGTTGCGCAAACGTTCAAAAAATTATGGCAAAAAATGGGACTTTCTGCTGATTGGAATTATGTTTATTCAACAATATCTGATCAAACGCGTAAGATTTCTCAAGAATCCTTCATTGATCTCTATCAAAAAAAATATATTTATCGCAAACAAGAACCAGCACTTTATTGCACCACATGCCGCACTACTGTTGCTCAGGCAGAGCTTGATGATCAAGAATTACCATCAATCTTCAATGATATTCTTTTCAAAGATTCTGATGGCAACAATTTAACTATCGCAACAACACGTCCTGAATTGTTACCAGCGTGCGTTGCTGTTTTATACAGCCCTAGCGATATGCGCTATGGTCATTTAAAAGGTAAAAAAGCAATCGTTCCTATTTTTGGACAATCGGTACCATTACTTGAAGATGATTTAGTAAATCCTGAAAAAGGAAGCGGTCTGGTTATGGTGTGCACTTTCGGTGACAAAACGGATGTCATTTGGTACAAAAAACATAACTTACCTTATCGGCAAGTAATTGGCTTAAACGGAAAATGTACCGAGTTGGCTGGCTTTTTACAAGATCTTAAAGTTGCACAAGCTCGTGCAGCAGTTATTGAGAAATTAAAAGAGAACAACCTTTTGGTTCGTCAAGAAGCAATTACTCATTCAGTTAATGTTCATGAGCGTTGTAAAAAAGAAATAGAATTTACGATATTGCCTCAATGGTTTATTGCTATTTTACCTTATAAGCAACACTTCTTGGATATGGCTGAAGCCATTAACTGGCACCCTGCTTTTATGAAATCACGCTACAATGACTGGGTGGAGAACCTGGCATGGGATTGGGGAATTTCTCGACAGCGCTTTTATGGTATTCCATTTCCAGCTTGGCATTGCCAAGATTGCGGTGAAATATTATTAGCTCGCGCAGAACAACTACCTGTTGACCCTCAAGAAACTCCGTATGATGGTCCGTGCACGCAATGCGGTAGCACTAATATCAAACCTGATACAGATGTAATGGATACATGGAATACCTCTTCGCTGACACCATATATTTGTTATAATTTGATTAACAAGGAATCTAAATCAACTCCTTTTGCAGATAAACAAGTGCTTAATTTTCTTCCCATGGATATGCGTCCTCAAGCACATGATATTATTCGTACCTGGGCATTTGATACCATTGTAAAAACGTGGATGCATCACGGCATAGCTCCGTGGAAAGATATTGTTATTTCCGGACACGTACTCAGTGATAAAGGCCAAGGAAAAATATCTAAAAAAGATGGTACAGCTATGGATCCAATGCTTTTATTAGAAAAATATCCGGCTGACGCCATACGCTACTGGACAGCAACGGGAAGACTTGGACAAGATATGATGTTTTCTGAGGAGCAATTAGCTATTGGCCAAAAACTCATTACTAAATTATGGAATGCATTCCGTTTTGCAGAGCCACACCTAGTTACTTTTAATAAATCCGTTAAGCCACCTCATGAAATAGGTGCGATAAATAAATGGTTATTGCATACCATTTCTGCATGTTTTGCAAAATATCAGCATTATTTTGAACAGCAAGAGTTTGGCTTAGCGCTCAATACCATTGAACACTTTTTCTGGAATGATTTCTGCGATAATTATCTTGAATTGATTAAAAATCAGCTTTTTAATCCTGAGCTATATAGCACTGAAGAGGTTGAAGCAACTCGCTGGACTTTATATTACGCAGGATTGCGCATTTTACAGCTCTATGCGCCGTATTTGCCATATGTCACGGAAATATTGTATCAAGAGCTTTATCGCACTCATGAAGCAATCAGCTCTATCCATCAAACCCGCTATCAAGATGTTCAAATTCCATATATCTTTGAAAATGAGGCAAGAATTATGGATTCTGTTATTACGATAGCAACACAGGTGCGCAAACTTAAATCAGAAAAACAACTTTCTCTAAAAACGCCAATTGCTTCCATGAAGGTTTTTACGCACAACAGTGCTCTTTCTGATGCACTTGCGCAACATAATCAACTTATTAAGGGAGTTACTCAAGCAATTGAAATTGCCTATCTGGAGCATACCGATCAATCATTAGAGCTGACTGAAATACAGGGCCAATGGCATGCTCAGGTTATAATTGAATAAGACTATAACCCTTTAGACAACTTGCTTTTTACCTGTTTTTAGTCATACTAAAATATGAAACTGAGATTAAAAATAACTCAACATTTCTCTTTGTTTATGGTTCTCCTTTTTTATTATTTGGAGACCTCCACGTGGAAAGCAATGGGATGTTGGGTTAAAGCATGAGGTTATAATGGTTAATATAAATAACGAAGAATGCATTACATCACTTAATATGCAACAATTTGAAAAAGATGCACAAAAAATCCTTACCTTCATGGGTTATAGCGATTTTGATCTAGGTATTTTATTGACCGATAATCAAGCAATTCAATGCTTTAATCGTGATTTTCGCAGCAAAGATGAACCAACCGACATTTTATCTTTTCCATTCCATCCAGATTTAGAAGCTGGACAAACTATTGTTCCAGAAACAGAAGATGATAAGAATGTGGGAGATCTCATTATTTCACTTGAATATATTAAAGAATTGTGTGAACAAGAAAATAAAACAATTAATGAACATTTGCGCACACTTTTGTGCCACGGTATTTGCCATCTTCTTGGTTATGACCACTACACGGAAAGCACTGATAAAATCATGAAAGAAAAAGAAAGTTGGCTTGCTGGAAAATTATCTGAAGAATAATGAATCATAGCTTTAGAATTTTTGTGCATTCTTTTATCTTTATTGTTTCAATAAGCCATACATTTTATGCCAATTTTTCTTTTACTTTAGAATATGATGGCCAATTAAAGTGCGGCATGGATTACAAAATATCCGATCACTCATCTATCTTGGGAAAAGGATCAATCAATGTTGGATTCCGATACCAAGATACTCCAGGCACTTTAGATTATATGGGACATGCACAAATAATAGTTTCTGCCCCTCACACCAATCCAGCAGTTGATACCATATCGCAAATAATCTGCACAACTATTAATAAGAGACTTGATTATAATCCAAAAACTATTGATATACTCACAAGAAAACACAGTAACAATCAACAATCTATCATTCCGATCTTGAAAGCAATAGTTGAAAAGGACAAGCAAAATCAACTCGAATTAGATAAAAAACAAAAAGAAGAACATCTTCAAGCATTGCTCGCTCTGCAAAGAACGTTTAGGGAAGGTAAATGATTATTAAACATAAGCTTATTTTTGCAGCAATAGCTTTCATGTGTTGTTTATCGATAAGTGGAATGCAACCGAAAGCTCTATCGGGAAATTTTTTTGTATTAGATAATACTACAAGGCGACCTTATAGTATAAAAGTTCATTCAAGAGAACGAAAGTTTCAATCTGCTTTATTAGAAAAAGCGGAATATGATGAGAATTTAGTTCAATCTACTGAAATAGAGGTTTTGCAGTTTGAAGGTTGCGAAGAGCCAGAATATCATCTAATAACAAAAAACTCACAAATACAACCGATCATAATTAATAAATCTTTTATAAAAGACATTTTAGAAAAATCGGCTCAAAGTGAAGATAAAATGGTCGTTTTCGCGCTACTTCCTTCTTCAACCGCCAAAACATCCTTAGCAAATATAGCAATTACATATGATGCATGCTCCACTGCTCTGGCCGCTAAACCTATTCCTTTTGTTCCTCAAACAAAAAAACCGAAAAAAAAACCACAAAGGATATGCCTTGATGAAAATTCTCAACACGAACCTAAGCCTGTTGCATCTCAACTATCTCAAAAACCAGATCGTAATTTAAATCAACCATTTGCATTACCTTATCCCGATTTTGCAAGTTTCGAAGAAAAGCATCGAGGAATCAGCAGAAGAGAAAAAGCGTCTGGCTTTTTTGAACAACTCAATAAGAAGTCGGAAAGCGAAAAGACAGCCGAAATATTATACTCTTCTATGGAAAATGATAACGCACGTGCCAAAAAAAGCTATTATTCTGACTTGGCAACTCATTTTGCAATAAAAATCTTAGAAATAAATAAATTAAGTGATGAAAAAAAGGATGGAAAAGAATTTAATGATAAACAAAAATTGAGCAAAGAACTTGCTTTGGAAATCGTTCATTTCTATTGGAATGCAATAGAAAGCAATAAAGATTTGGGCGCTCCTAGCTTTGACGAATATAGCACGGCGATAAAAAATAGTATGCGCACGACAATGGAAAGGTCATCGCAAGATGGCGCTGGCCAATTGTTTAAGACTCTTAATGATGTGATTAGCGAAAGCGGTCAGGTTATCAAACCCCATCAAGAAAACAAAAAATTCTATACGAAACAAGCAAAAAACTTAAACGAAGAAAATAATTATCAATTTAGAAAAGACATCCTGGGAAACCTAGTACAATCTGGTGGAGAAGTGATAAAGGGCATTGCAGTTCAAACGGCTGGCAAGCTTACCGCATCTTATATGCTATCTTTTGTCGACGATCCAAATACTTTAAAAACAAGAGATGATTTAAAAGAAAAAATAAGTGAAACGCAAAAAGAACTAGATAAAAATTCACTTGAAAATATAACAAAAAAACACAAAGATATAATACTCAAAGAGACTCGGAAAAACAAATTACTCTTTGATTCCATTAATGCAAATAAATTAACCCAAGAACAACTCTTACAAGAATTTAAGGATCTTTATGCACAACCAAACTAAAAGTCTATTATTTTTTTCTTTCATTACTTTGATACTGCTAAACGAATCTATTTGTTTTGCAGCACAAGGCGCGCCGCTAAATCCCCAACAACAGCTAGAAATTGATCTTAAAGCTAAAGAAAATGA
>JACZCT010055755.1_pt1 | contig 11781 bp, 17 predicted proteins | sample 8641871 | NCBI WGS metagenome assembly JACZCT01 (sample SAMN15324604, study PRJNA640507) | soil metagenome | isolation source: monocropping sugarcane control | place: China: Luxin town, Laibin City, Guangxi Province | collected 2019-07-25 | depth 10cm m | reverse complement strand
TCGGCCGGTCCTTCTTCCTCGAGTACTCAGGATTATTCAAGCGGTATTGACGAGATACTTCGCGATACTTCTCAGGGTTGGCACCGTAGGCTGCCTTTGCCCGGACTTTGATCTCGGACTTGTTGTCCGAGTAGTAGCTCTTCGAGATCGGTTTCCGACACGTCTTGCAAACCGGGTAGCGTCCGTCCGATTTGCTGGAGTCTTTGTGGAAGTCCTCGAGCTCTTTCCCCTCACCACACCTAACACAAGTCTTCATGTAGGTGTGTGTCAGGGCATGTGGCAGAGGGACTTTAAGGTCTTGATCGAGTTCGCGTACGGCAATGCCGCTACCTTACCCGTCTGCCCAAACCAACCGTTCCGGAGCTCGTCCAGGTTGGCGATGGAGGTGTCGAAAATGAAACTGACCTTCCCGTTGCCGTTCTTGTCAGTTCGCACCATCGGGACACCCGCTACCTGAAGGTACGCCGCGAAATACAAGTCGGACGTGCGGAATTCATTTTCTCTGGTCGACATCTCTCATCCCAATCTCAGCCTCCCCGGGAAGAGGGGCCGTAAAGTTTGATCGGTGTGTGGATCTAGGATCTGGGTATTCATCTGAGGGCCCCTTTGGGGCCCCCTCACTCACAGACTGCGATCAGGTCATGGCCACGGCCGCGGTAGCCCGCTGCCGCACCTGAACCCGAGCCGTCGTGGTCGTCAGCGTCGCCCCTGGAATGAGCGAAGCCGGGATCACGATCGATGTCGCGGCAACCGATCCACCCGCCGCCTCGATGGCCTGCTGGTAGAGCGTTTTGTTGATGCCAGGACCCGTGACCCGGACCTTGGTGTCCTTCTTGTCGTACGTCCCCATGAACGTACCGGTGAGCGTCAGGGCTCCTGTCGTCGGGGTGTTGAGGTCCGCCGTCACCAGCGTCGGCAGCCCGGCAATCGCCGAGAACGCTGTGGAACCGTCGTCCTGAACGACCGAGATGGCAGCACCATTCGGAAGCCCGCGGCGGGAATCCGGATTGAAGCTGGCGCTTCGGTACTCGCTGATCATGCCGACCAGGAAGCTGTCGATCGCCACCGACGTTTCGAGGATCCTCGGAGCAATCGCATCCGCAAGAGCCGTCTGCGTGCCGCGATTCGTCGGGATGAGGCTCAAGGCGTTGGCGCTCGTCGAAGTGCCCACCGCGTTGATGGTCGCCGTCGAGACGTTCAGCGTACCCGAGGCCGGATTCAAGGCCGTGATGAACGCCGCTGCCGAAGGCATCGTACGAGCACCCGCCGTGAGACCCGCCGGTGTGTCGAACACAGAGCCGTTGCCCGTCGTGTCGACCTCAATGTACGAATTCACACCGCGAGTCTTCGACTCGAGAGCCACGCGCTGACCAGAGCCCGGACCCTGATAGGCCACGACGCCCGTATTGGCCAACGCCACGTTGATCGCCGCGATGAAGTTCGCGATGTTCGCGTAGGCCGCCTGTGCCACGAGAACCGTCGTGAACGCCGCCGTCGCCGAAGTGCGGATCCTCAGGTCGTCGTTCGATCCCGTGATGGTGATCGGGAACGAACCCGAGATGTCGGAGCCCTGGATGACGGCCCCAGCCCCGTAGACGGAGTTCGAGAGGACGCTCTCGATTTCAGCCGTCGAAGGACGACCGATGTAGAGCTCCTGGCCCCTCACCTCAGTCGGAGGATTGAATTGAGAAACCGTCTCCAGATCCCGAAGATGAATCGGGCCTGGAAGATCACCACGAATGACTCCGATACGCATGTCAAACTCCCTGGTCAGGCTGGTCTCGGCGATCCGAGCAATTAAATGGGAAGCTTACCCCTGGCCTCGTCGATCTTGAGGTTTTGAAGGATGAGCCCGTAGTCGTTGAAAAAGCTGGCGATGTTTTGGATGAACGCGAGGTCGTCGGTCCGCCATGCAAACTGCGCTCGCTTGACGTCAATTCGCATTCGGCTGAGGAGCTTGATGTAGAGGGGCGCTCGATCGAGTTGCTGAAGCTCTGGGACACCCTCCTCGAGCCTGTTGAGCCGCTTCTGTGCATCCTTGAGGAGATTCCGCCGGTACGGATCCGGGATGAGATCCTTGGGCTGCCAACGCCGGTCAATCCGGTAGAACTGGGTACCCTCAGACTTGAGGATCTCTGGGAGGATGAGAAACGGCACGTCACGATATCAAGAGAGTACGAAGGTGTTGCTCACACGACCATCGGCGCGAACGATGACCGAGTTGCCCGCCTGAAGACCTGGGATGAGCAACGTGTCAATGACGATGGACGTGTTCGTGAACGTCCCACCAGCACCAGCAAGGATCTGCGTCGAGGTGAGCGTCACATCACCAACACCAGTGCCGAAGACCCGGACCGTCGAGATGTCGGGCGAGACCGAAAGGAAACCCGTTCCCGTGAGCGTCAAGTCGCCAGTTCCCGGGGAGTCTCGAGTGCCTCCAGAAACGTTGGGGGTCACGATGTCGCTCGGCACGAACGACACCGTGGTGATGAGCCCCGCTTGCTTGAGCTTGGAGATCTTGCCCTTGCCAGCCGACAGGGCCACCCGCGACGTCTCACGAAGGTCGATGTAGCCCGGGATCGTGACCTCACCAGCCTTGACCCTCGGGACGTAGCTCTTCTGCTTGTCAGCATTGGCATACCCGTCGCGAGCGTAGGCTTTGGGGTCGCCAGAGCTGCCGAGCCGGTGAACTTGCTTGTTGGGCAAGCCATCATCGATGTCATCGATGCGGATGGGGCCCTGAACTGTTTGAGAGTGGATGATCCTCAGCATTTTCGCGCTACTCCTCGCTCGTGGATCTCAGGCGATAAAAGAAACCTCAAAGGGGCAAGTAGTTGGTAAAGGAGGCCGAAAACGCAACGGTTCCGCCGCTTCCACGCACAACCAATGTGTCCACCGGACCATGGACAATCGAGAGGGTCTCCTGAGCTGAAATCTGCTGCTCGGCACCCCCAGCGAAATCGGCGACATAGAGGGCGTTGCCCGCTGCTGGCTGCTCGTTCTTGATGTAGATGTCCTGGGAAGTGAACGGAAGGTCGAGCTGAATCGAGTTCGCCACAGTCGCCCCGTTCGGAGCATTGCCGGCGATGAGAATTCGGCTGTTCCCACTGTGCTCAGCATCCGTGAGTACCAACGAAGGGTTGCCCGGCGTCCCCGCCGACCCCGCGAAGTCCACCGGCACGAATCGAATCCAAAAATGCTGGGTGTCCGAAATGCCAGCCGTGCCCGTGAAAGTGGCCGGGTTGAACACCATGCGGATCTGGTTGGGGCAGTTCACCGAATGGAGAACCTCCCGATTGATCGAGGGGTCCAAGTACCCAGAAGAAATCGGGGCAGTGAACAGGGCCACGAACGAGTCGTCGAAATTGGGCGCTGCCTCGATACGGTACCCGCCCACATTGGCCCTCTTTGGGGTCAATATGTCCACGATGCCCGTTCGCCTACGAATGACGTTGAAATCCCTGCTCATGACGAGGCTCTCCGTTCCTTCGAAACTAGGGGATCATAAGTGCTTGCAGCTTCGACCCCCTTCGTGCTCCGCACATGGTCCCGCACCTCAGACCAGTTCTGTGCTTCCTGCCCCTGGTAATTCGGCACCAAGCGCGACTTGAAGACGTGATCCTTCTCCCGACGAGCCATCTGAGAACCCCTCTCCCGACGGTACTTGTTCTCCTTGTTCGCCTTGGAAGCCCACCCACCTGAGACGCCATCCTTCAAGACGAACCCTACGCTCCCAGGATTGAAGACCAGCTCGAGAGGTGAACCCGTCTCGTCCTCGACCTTCGAGGTACCAGCCATCACGGAGTCATACTCACTGAAGCTCAACCGCTTGGTGACGAGAGCTCCGTCTGCAATCCTCTTGAACGTATAGGTGGGCATCTAAATTCTCATTTCTTGGAGCCATTCCTGGATCTTGGCCGGAACCGCATCCCAACCGCGATCGAACCCAAGACGCCCTAGAGCTCCGGCTAGGTCGCGGGTCATAGTCCACGTCGAAGGCCACGCCTCCCCCTCCTTGCGGAGCTGGTACTCGGCGTCCCCAAATTCAGCCGGGCCGCGAGCTCGAACGTACGCGGTCCGAGGTCCGTTGGGAGTCTCCCAAGTCCGCTTCCATCCCTGCTCCTGATGCTCCGCCGCAAGAGCCTCCGTCGCCATGCAAACTTCACAGGCTCGCTTGTCCGCAGCCTTCTTCAAGACGCGACGAAGCTTCATCGCCTTCTTGACGGCCCTCTGCATCTTTGCCTTCGGGATCTCCCAGTTCCGAGTCGCATGCAGAGCCGCAGCCACATGCTTGCACACACGGTTGTCCCGCTCAGGGTCCCGTATGTTCGGCGTCGAAGCCGTGCCTGCGAGCGGCCCTAGTTGATAGTCCTCGTGCTTCGCGTGATACTCCGGCCCAAGCCACTGCCACGCCGGGCATGAGCACGAGAGCTCAAGGTCGAGCTTCGCAAACGCACGGTTCTGGGCCTTGGGCAACGCCTTGATCTTCACAGCCCGCGGCCCGTTGCCGCAGTTCACACTGAAGATCCAACGAAGGTTCTTGAGGTCCGCTCGCTTCAAAGTCGCCGAACACTTCTTGGCACGAAGAGCGAAATCCTGGTCTAGCCCCGTAAGGATCTCCTCCGACGTCGAGGCGACCCGAACCTTGTCGGAGGCCTCGACGATCCGCGTTTGAGCCCCCTCGAGCTTCCAAAGCTCCGCCACGAAAGACGCATTGTGCGCGTTCGGGACCTCGTCCCTGTAGGGGTACGGGGTCGTAGTTCGGGGCTCTGGTTTTCCGAGGCCGTTAAAACTAGGGTGGGCGTTCGAGTGATCTATCTCATCCCCCCGATCTTGTTTCTTCCCAAGATCCCCAGGCTCCTCCACCCGATACATCGACTCATCTTTAGGGTCGTCTTTTCGGATATCGTTCACAGGCTTTGTAAAAGTAGACGTTCCTGGAACACCGGGGTCTAGAGACACCCCCTTGTCAGCAGATCCTCCTCCGGGCAACTCGGCTACGGCCAAAGTCAGAGGGGTGCTCATACGGCCCTCGCAGCAAGTTTCTGGCGGTGCTTACGTTTGTAGTCCCTCATGTAGGACTTGAGACAAGTTTTGCACCAAGACCTTCTTGAGATGTTCGCTTCCGTCAGGGGCACCCCACAAAGGGTGCAATTTGGGGATCTCCGTTGAAGCCCGCTAGTCCGGCAACCCTCCACTTGGCGTTCACGATACTCAGGATCGGCCTGCCTTTTTTGAATGCCTTGTTTCAAGGCTTCTCTCCAGGCGTAGCTACGAGGTAGAGCCCTCATGGCTGCTTTGTGCTTTTCTCGCACTCCTGGCACAGCGTAATCCACACCCTCGCCCCCCAAAGTCAAGTTGTACCCTTTAGGTGAGGTGGACTCTCGATCAACGATATGACGCCGTTCAGAAGCTCTCAGATCTTCCGATGTGTGTAGGACCTCCAGCACCTCTAGCGTAAATGCGGCTTCTCCGTATTTACGGATAGCCGCGTGCAGAGCGAAGCCGCTTCCTTTTTTAGCGGAGCTCCGATGCTGAACCCAACGGCGACTTATAGGTAGGGTGGTCTGCCCAACGTACTGTTTCCCGTTCACCGTGTTGGTGATGAGATACACGTAGCCCACAGCAGCCTTACCCTCTCCATAGGGAGGTCGAGAAACGAGAGGCTGGGTCACGAATCCTTGAGCTTCACCTTGATCGAACGCTTGAAACGATCGTTGTTCGAGTCGAGCGTGTAGTTCTCGCCCTTCTTCTCGACGATCTTGAAGTCGTAGGGACCTCCCATGACCTGGCCCTTGTGCTTGAGCTCGATGATCTCACCGATGCCAGCACCCTTCGTCACCTCGAGCGTCGAACCTCGTGTGAACATGTCGGTAGGCCACTGGCCACGCCGAAGAACCACCGTCAGCTCAGCTCCCTTTGGGATCCCATCCTCTGAGGCTGCCCGACGGTCGTACGAGTAGCTGGCTTTCTTGTGCTTGCGTTCCCAGGCCGCACCGACATCGACCGCCAAATCAAACACCTCGTCAGGGATTTTGTAGTCCCGTGTGTCTTCGTAGATGTCGAATTCGTTGGCGGCAGCCTCGGCCAATCCCGTCGAGTTAACCTCATCGGTCGAATGATCCACGTGATCGTCGACGTTCTGCTCCATCCAACGTTTTGTCTTGGACTTGTCCCACCTGGGACTCGCCGCAACACGATCGTACGAGTACATCAGGCCACCCAAGATGCTTTGAAGTTGTCCTTGTTGTCGAGGTGCTCGACCTTCCACTTCTTGGCGTCCTCGGGACTCATGTTCTCGGTAGGGTCCGCGGGCTTGCCTTCCTCGAACTTCGTCCGTTTGTCATCTGACGACAACTTCTTGAAGTCCTTGAGCAGAAGACTCGCCTTGTCTTCATCGCTCTTCATCCAAGTCTCGGCCGCCTTCTTCGCATCGTCGAGCTTCTTGAACTCCTTACGCTGCTGAATCGGCGTGCCATCCTTGAGAATGAACTTCAGGACGTAGAGCGGGATACCAGGACCTTTGATCTCGTGGATATGCGCCGCGTCAAAGGTGTCCCCATTAGCGTCGGCTACCCACCGCCTACCTTTGGAGTCGTCCTTCTCGACCCACTTGACGGCGGCACTTTTGAAGTTGTCCTTGTTCTCTTCGTGCTCGACCTTCCAGGCCTTCGCATCTTCAGGGTCCATGTTCTCCGTCGGATCGGCCGGCACACCCTCTTCGAAGCGTGAACGGCGTGCCTCCTCAGAAGCATTCGCCGTCTTCTCCCCGCTCTTCTTCTCAAGATTGCGGATGACGATGGCCGCCACAGAGTGAAGAGCCTTCATGTACCTCAAGGCATCAGCAAGCTTGTCCCTGTTCTTCACCGGGTCTCTTTCATAGCGAGACCAGGCCATGTCGAAGGTGTCGAGATGGGCAGACATCTCCTGGTACAGCTTCGAGATATCAGCCTCCGCGGCCACACGGTCGGCACCCTCATCCCCCGCAAGGTTGAGCATCGGGCGGGCTCCTGACTTCTGGATGAACGACTTGCGAACACGAGTCAGCATCCCGATCCCATCGACGCCGAACGACGTGCCAACGACGCCCACACCATCAAGCGCTCCGACCGTGTGATACAAGACCTTCTTCCAGTTCTCCTGCCCGGCTGATACCAAGGCCATCCGAGCCGAAGTGAGGATCCGGTCGAGACTCTCGGTCACCATCTCCGAATCGATAGGGACGATCTCTTCGTTGAAGGCCATCACCATCCCCGGCTGAGCGTCCTCGACGATCTTACGAGCCTGAGGCATCACTTGCCGGAGCTCTCGCTTGAGCGCCTCCGACTTCTGTGTGTCGAGAGACCCAAGCTGGACAAGAACGGTCCCGATGGCATCGACGATGTTGAAGAGACTGAAGATCGCCGTACGCCATCGGCCCCCCGTCGCCGCTCGAGATCCTAGGATGGCCTGTGCTCGAATGAGCTCGAAGCTCTCGATCAGAACCGGCTCGCCACTGAGAGCCGTCTTATCCTGATTCTTCGAGGCCTGCCTGAGTTGATCGTTGAACTCCGCTTCCATCCCGATCCGGGAAAGAACCGTCGCAAGTTGCGTCCGACTGATCGGCTGCTTCTCGTTCTGCTCGAGATGGGCGGCAAGCTTGTCGAGCATGTCGACCGCCGACGAAGTATCGGCTGCCTGTCGCTTGGGTTCGAGCTCGTGGATGAATGCGGTGAGCTCGTGCAACGGAATGGAGCCCTCTTCACGGGCCTTCTTGGCGATTTCACGAAGACGGGCGGCAGCTTGCATGGGCTTCATGGGACTGACTCCTACCGGTGCGGGAGGAAATGAACGGTGCTGAACGGGACGAATGCGGACATCCTTGAGAACCCGTTCGAGCTCCTCGACCTTCTCAGGTCGGAGCTCTTGCTTGATCTCCTCGTAATCGAGACGATCCGCAGCAAGAGCTACAGCTTGCAATGCCTTCTGTAGACGGAAGGCCACGTCCGGAATGTTCTGGATGAGGTGCCCAGCTACCTCAAAGAAGTGATCCTTGTGGCTCGACTTCTCGATGAGCTTCACCGCTTCGGCGAGATAGCGGAGGAGCTGGTCACACCGAAGACGGGCATCCCCTAGTTCTTCTACCAGGTAGATCAACGCCCCGGCCTCTTTTTGATGGCCAGGACGCGCTAAGCACCCGTCACTTGCTTCGGTCATCTTGTGAGCGATTCTCTAGGGTTCACCCGGAGATCGCTCACAAGAAGAATCTAGGGCGTTTCACGGCCGTCGAACTCGTCGCGCAACTTCTGGAGCTCTTCACGGCTCAAGACGACGATCTCTGAGGACTCTTCACCGCCCTCCATGTGGACGACCGTGAAACCTTGCTCTTGAGCATCCGGGTCGGCGGCCGGGAGGAGCGTGTGCCCCTCCTCGACAAGCTGTCTGGCTCTTTCGAGCCCGGGAGTCACGAGAAGGCCTCTGGGAACTCCTCCACCAAACGACGCTTGACCTCATCGTCCGTCTCCGCCGCCGCAACGGCCCGAATCACGTCCGGACGATCCTCATAGTCGGCCTGAAGACGCGCAATCTTCTTCCTCGGCGGATCTTCGAAGACATAGTTGTCCGGGAAATCTGGACAAATCGACTTGGCGATCTTACGCCTATGGTCAGTCGACCCATTGGACGAAGGTGCCGCCGCCGGCTTCGGACGCCCCACGTTCGTGTTCGAGAACCGAATCCCCTCGGCCTCGGCTACCGACTCCTCGTTCTTCCCATCGCTGCCCGAAGCATCGAACGTCTCAACGCCGCCACCCACATGGTTGGTGATGTTGAAGCCTTCCTTCTGCTGAGCCTGGGGCGACGACGCTACCCGACCAACAACCGCCGGGGTCGTGTCCACATAGGACGACCGCCGAGACTCGATCTGAGCCTGATACTCGGCACGCTCCTCCTCGGACATGCTGGCCAGCATCTCTTCACGAGAACGCCCCTGCCCAGGCTGAACCTTGACCGATTCCGCCTGACGAATCGCCTCCGCCGCACTCGTTTGCTCGAGGTTCGTCGTGCGCCTGGCCGGCGTGGTGAGGCTCCGAACCGGAACGCCCTCCTGAGGCTCCACAATCGCCGCCGTCCGCTGCCCAGGACGCTGATTGTTCCGATCCTTGACGCCCCTCGCATGAGCATCAACGTTGCCGACTTCCCGCTCCTCAGCGTCCGTCGTCACGACCGGAGCCCGCTTCGGAGTGTCCATCGGGTTGCCACCCTGAGCATTGCGTAGCTGTACGCCCGCCGGCCTCGGAACAGACGCTGAAAGATCCAACGGATCGTACTGGGCCGCCGGGACCACCCAGCCCGTCTTGATGGCCCCGCGAAGCTGCGGGAACAACACCGGGTTCAACCCCGCGTACGTCACGTGGGTCCCGTCAAACATGAGCTCGTCGCCCTGCTGAACCGTGATCCCACTCGTCCCAAGAGCAAAGCTCCTCGTGGCGTTGTACTTCTGGGGGTTTCCCGCCTGGTATTGCATCTGAGTACTCATTTGGATCTCCTCGCCCCATCTCACGAATGAAGAGGGGCTCTATAGGGAGAAGCAAACAAGTGGAATATCAGGCCCAGCGCACCCGATTGGCCTGGATGAAGTAGTGCGCCTTGCAAGGCATCTGAAAATTGCTGATCGACGGGCTCAGAGTAACCAACCCCTGATCACTCGTGAGTGTCCAGGAATCCTGCCAACTCCCGAACGGTGTCACCGTCTTGGACCCACACCCGCAAGCACACAGATGTACGGCCACCTCGTACTTCATGGAGACGTACAGGACTCCTTGCTCGAGAGCCTCGGGTACGAACTCTACAAACTCAGGACGGAGCTCGTCATAACACACGGATCCGAATTTCCTTGATGTGGTCCGACCCATCCCCGTCCCATCCACCAAGATTCACGCCGTCGTCGCTCTTGATCCCGAACGAATGTCCAGGAGCGCCAAGCTTTTCAATCCGCTCGAGGATCGTCTTGACGGTCTCCGACCCCGAACTCGTGGTGTAAACCTCGACCACATGGGTCGGACTCACACCGGCACTCTTGTTCTTGAAGTACTCGACCTGCTTCAAGCGTCGCTCGGCCTCGCCCTCAGAAGGATAACAGCCGCCGTTCCAGTCCGGATTGTCCGGCGACCGGACGCAAAACTCACCCTTCTCCTTCCGGATGACCGCCTGCTTGTAGCGGACCGCAACACGACGAGCTGAGGTCACTTGTCAAGAAGGCCATGCAGGCCACGGGCGCACGTATTGGGTACAAGGACGTGGGCGAGGCGATCGTCGACTTTGCTGAGGTCGTTGAGGTCGAGGATCTGCCGCCCGTTATCCTTGAGCTGCACGTACGCCTTGTTGAACTGAACGAGCTTCTCGATCTCGCCTGTGTCCCCGTGCCACTCCTTGAATCCGTGGGAAGGCTTGACCCTGACCTTGTCGCCCGGTTGAAAACGAGCCGTCAGAAAGCGTGCAACGACGTTTTTTTGCCGAAAGCATGGTCCCTACAGGGACCACTCGATAGGTGAAACACCATAGCCGGTCAGGGCCGCGTTGACCTTAGAGAACGGACGGCTCCCAAAGAACCCCTGGTTGGCCGACATGGGCGAGGGATGCGCCGATTCGATGACCGTGTGCCGATCGTTAATGAGCTCCCGCTTCTCACGCGCGTAACGGCCCCAAAGAACGAAGACCATCCGCTCCTCTCGCTCGTTCAAGAGCCGGATAGCCTTGTTGGTGAAAGTCTCCCATCCCTGCCCCTGATGAGACCCAGACTCGTGGGCCCGAACGGTGAGCGTCGCGTTGAGCAAGAAGACACCCTGCTCCGCCCACCTCGTGAGGTTCCCGTGTTTCGGGATCGGAGCCCCAAGGTCCGCGTTGAGCTCCTTGTAGATGTTCTGGAGGCTCGGCGGGGGTTTGACCCCAGGCGGGACCGAGAACGAGAGGCCGTGGGCTTGTCCCGCGTTGATGTACGGATCCTGCCCCAGGACGAGGACCTTCACATGCTCGAACGGCGTCAGCTTGAAGGCGTTGAACACATCGGCCGCAGCGGGGAAAACAACGTGCGCCCGCCTCTCCTCGCGAATGAACTCGACAAGCTGAAGGAAGTACGGCTTGCTGAACTCACCGCTCAAACGGTCTCGCCAGGAAGGGTCCACCCCTCCCTTCTACACCGTCGGCCGATCCCCTATGAAGGCAAACCGAAAAACCCGCCGCCGTGTCGCTCCAGCACACCCTCAAAGACCAGCCGATCCAAGGTAGAACGGTACACGTACCGCCTCACATCAGACTCACGAAATCGGGTGGGATCGGGAAGCTCCCGAATGGTCTCTAGAGCATCCTTACGACGCTGTTGCCACTGCTTGTCAGTCTCAGCCTTCACACGAGCAAGTGCGTCAGGGACAGACTCCTTGTCGTCCTCTGACATCCTCTCCGGCCACTGATAGAATTCCTCAAGGAGCCGTACGTAGACCGTGTACTCAAGGTCCCCTCGATACCCACTACCCTTGTACCAAGGCGGGTACAAAAACTCCTCGACCTCTTTCCAGAGTTTCCCCCCTTCGGAAAAATCCGTGGCAATGCGGCGACGATCGTAGCTGTAGGTCATCGAGGTCCCCAAAACGTCAGGGCGGAGGCGTGTCGTCTTCGTCATCCTCTACAAGAGGAGGCGCCGGCATCGTTGTGTTCTTGCGAAAATCCACCAGGTCGTTTTCATGGAAGCCCACCTGCCTCAAGATGAAGTCCATCTTGGCCCGAAGGTCCTCCACCTCCATCTCC
>JACZCT010031300.1_pt1 | contig 11813 bp, 8 predicted proteins | sample 8641871 | NCBI WGS metagenome assembly JACZCT01 (sample SAMN15324604, study PRJNA640507) | soil metagenome | isolation source: monocropping sugarcane control | place: China: Luxin town, Laibin City, Guangxi Province | collected 2019-07-25 | depth 10cm m | reverse complement strand
CGCACTCGTCAAGTCATCGACGATGACATGTCCGTTGCTGCAGGCCTCATGGAGGGGTTTGTTGCACAGTTTACAGGTCATTTACTACGCATCGCTTTGGGCAACTCCATCATGCTGACCTTCCCATCGGTGAAGGTCAGAGCGCCCACTGCAGCTTCCCCAAGAACCTTGTCGATGAGGTTCTTCTTCTTCCGCAACAGGCTCAGAACGTGATGGTCAATCGTCTTGCGTTCCGCCCCTACACCGGGCAGCTCCCCCAACAGGTGGACGCAGAGCACCCCTTTATGGGGGGACCCAATTCGAATCATACGTCCCACCACTTGGACGTACTCGCCCCACGACCAAGGGGCATCAAAGAACACCAGGCCGGACGCTGCCTGCAGATTGATCGCCTCTGATCCCGCACTCGTGATGATCACCACCTTCGTGTTGGACTTCAGGTCCTGGAACTTGTCCTGGGCAATTTTCCGCTTAGCGTCGTTCTCGGCCCCCGTGATGGCCACGCTCTCAATCCCAGCCTGATCCAAGATTGACCGGAGTCGAGGTACGTGGCTCGCAAATCGCGTGTAGACGATGATCTTCTCGTCTTCGAGCTCCTCTTGGAGCAGGTCGAGGAGGGCCTCCTCCTTGGCCGACAACTTGCCCACCTTCAACCCACCGTTCGGATCGTCCCACTCGGGGATGACCGCCCCCTCATCGAACTTGAGCAAGCTGAGGGAGTTCACCACCTGCTGGCAGTAGATGATACTCGTCAGGGCCTTCGTTTCCTCGAAGTCTTTGACCTCCCCATCCCCCAATTCTAAGATCCCATTAAGGGCCTCTTGGTACTTCGCCTGTTCGGCGGCACTGAGCTCACACCGGATCTCCTTGGTGATAAGAGTGGGAAGCTCGTTCGACACCAAGTGCTTAGGTCGGCCAAGGTATACTAGCTCAATGGCATCTCGAAACTTATCGAGGTTCTTGTACCCCTTGACGATGAAGATCTGTCGCTTCCCCTTCTGGGATTTCACCTCGACGAAGCAGTAGTCCTCATAGAACTCTGTGACGTTGCCGAACGTCGTAGGTCTGATGGCTTTGAGGATGTTGTACCCCTCCATCAGGTTGTTCTTCAGCAAGGTTGCGGTCAACGCATAGACGCGGGACGCGTAAGCTGAGAGGTACTGGGCGACCTCCCACGTCTTGGTTTTCCTCGACTTGAACCCCGTTGCCTCATCGAACACGACCGTGAGGTCTTTGCCGATGTCCATGAAGATCTTGTTCAGTAGGCCAGGCACCACGGGCTGCTTGGGATCAGGTTTCCCATTGGGTTTCAGGGGGACATAGCACCCGTGGTTCCAATCCCTCACCAAGAGGGCATAGTTAATCACGAGCACTGCGGGGCCATCATGATTCTTCCACGCGTTGTAGATGTTGGTTCGAGCGTCCACACCACTCTCATCTTTCCCCTTCTTCAGGTCGGACGTGATGAGGAATGTTTCTACCCCGTTGGTGAATTTGTTGACCTCGCTACGCCATTGACGGATCGCTGATTTGGGGGCTACCACCAAAGCCCTCATCTTCGGGTTCTTCTCGTATAGGTAGCACAGGGTGCTGATGGTTTGAATCGTGTTGTGGTTGATGAAACCGTTGCCCACAAACACGTGGTCAGGGTCATCCACCTCAATGTCCGCAACTTCAGTTGATCCCTCTTCAATCTTCACCACGACATCGTAGAGATAGTCGTAGTTGAAGTCGGCTTCGAGAGTCTTGTACTCAGGGGTTTCCTCGAACCCCAATTTCTTGGCGTGAGTCAGAACCCTCTTTATCAGGTGGCGGCTAGGTTGGACCTTCCCTGATACTGCTTGCTTTCGTTCCTGGTCATTGGACCCCAACCCCTTACACAGCTCACCCTTTTGCTTAAACCGTAGCATGAGGGCTTCTAAGGCGGCCAGATCGATGTTTGGCAACCGATCAGGGTGGAAGCGCTTGCTCTTCTTCACCGTATTTCGGAGGATGGTGTTGCGCTCATCGGACAAAAACCCGACGTTCGCCAAGAACGCCTGTACGAAGTCGTCAAAGACGACCACCTTCCAAATATCTCGCTTGTCCTTGTTGACCTTGGAGGGAACTCCAAACGCTAGTAAGAGTGTCTGAACTTGGCGGACTAGCAGTTCTGAAGCGCTGAGGAGTTGAACCCCCTCGTGGTAGATCGTTCCAGCAAATTCAAAGTAAGTCTGGAGGAACGCACGGACGTGCTCTTTGGGGGATTCGAGGATCACCTGAGGGATTTGCCTCACAGGTGCTTTGATCTCCGGGGCCCCGTTACTGGAAAAGTGCTTGATGGCCAGTTTTGGGCTCCATTCAAAGGGAGCCCTCGTGTATCGACACAGATTCTTGATCTCGATCAAGTACTCACTATCCGACCGAGGAACCTCAGTACTCTGAATCCACCCCAAAATGTAGGCAGTTCCCACCGTCAATGGTTGACCGTCTTTCAGGAAGCGCTCTTGAGTGGGGAAAGGGGCGGCGGCCCGATTCAGACAAACGACGTTCTTGATCTTGAGATCTTGCAGCTTTACATGCTGATGGGTGCCAGATCGAACTTTTGTCAGGACGGGATGGACACGACTGCCCTCTAACACATAACCCATTCGAGTCTTGACCCGAATCGTGGGAACTTCCCCTTGCCAGAAGAACTTCTTGACGGGAACCATCTTCTGGCCGTTCCAAATCGAAGTTGGTTCAACCAAGTCATAGAACCCTTCAACCTCCGCATTTGGAGGACGCAGAGACCCCATGGTTCGTACGCCTCGATCCGTAAGGAGTCTCGTGTCCAGCGACACACACTTCCCCAATCCAGTGCCGTCCCCTAAAACCATCTTTGGGACGCAGAGCATGTTGAGAATGCCCTGGATCTGGTAGTAGCGAAGGCTGAAGGGGATCTCTTCCCCTTCGAGGTTCACGATGGACTTTTTGAGGAAAGGATTCGGGGGGAGGGGCTTCAAATCCTTGGCATTGCGCAATTTGCGCAGCTTTTCGAGGAGGACCTTATCTTTCTCAGAAATGACCGGACGAACCATAAGCGTTTGGGGTCGTACACCACCAGAGGCCAATTCGGACCCTCTGGGAAGGGGGTAAAAACCATCGGCTTACGACCATCTGTGGGCTTTGAGGAAATTCACGATCGTGCTCGCGAGGACACCGTTACCCGTAGCGTTGTAGTGCTCCGCTATAGATGGCGAGGAGTTGGGGAAGAAGTACGTCGTGTCTGTTGAGGTCTTAAGTTCAACCGGGAGCTGGATCAACCCGTCAATCAACGACCCCACTTGCGTCAACAACCACGCATTCAAGGAGTTGATGGTGGAGTTGTACGTAGGATTCCTGGATTGTGGGATCGTCTCAACAAAGAGGATCCTGTGCCACACTCCAGCAGCCTTACGAGCGTTGACGTAGTTTGTGATGTGCGTCTGGACGGTCGCAAGAGACAAACCAAAGTAGTTGATGTCATTGGTTGAATGGCTACCGACTAGAAGGACGTTGATCTTGCCTGCCGTGGCAGCAGCGTCAAGAGCTGCACCTCGATTAATTATTGGGACAGGAGCTATTGGAGTTCCGCCAGCCCAAGCACTACCACTCACAGCGTTATTGAGGGTGAACTCAGTTGTCCAACCCTCAGTCTCAAACAACTTTTGAATCTGGTACCACCAAGCACCGGCCCCAGCTGGTGCCACAGCTACGTTACCGTCAGTGTTGCTATCCCCTTCGGCATACAGGTGGATCAGCTGCATCCATTGACTGACTGCCGCTTTTTGCAAATCCCCCACACCTGTCAAGGCAGCACCGATCCAGTACTGAATACTGCGCATGTGGCCTTGCCACCCAAGGGAAGCGTTGAATGCTCCAATTTGCAGAGTACGTACGGTTGTACGAGCAACACCAGGAGCGTTGGTCCCAACCGGTGTCGTCATATTGTCTACGAAGAATCGGATCGTCGTGCCATCGTAGTCAAAGGCAACCGTGTGATCGACACCAACAGTCCACCCCAAGATGCTGTAGCCAGAGTCAATGGACGTTGAGTTCCACAGAACTCTGAGAGTGCCTCCCGTGATGTAGAAGGCACAACTTCCTGTGTTGTTAGCGGATGCGATGTTGTACGAATCCCCGGATGTCCAACTCAACCCCGACTTACGGGACACAATCGCCATGCATGCGAGAGACCCTGTTCCGGTCGGAATCGCGATCCCAGGATTGGGGAGGACGTAATTTGTTGAAACGGAACCAAAGTCGAATCTGTCAGTTGCAAGGGTGATACCACCAACAGGGGAGCCATCAGCACCGGCGGTAGACCAATCATCAACAGCTGTTGTGATTGTCGTTGTTTGCAAACGACCACTGTACCAAACCACCAAAGAAGCGACTTGAGGGGCACTGTCAAGCTGGCTCACATGGCGACCCATGGGCAAATTCAAACCATTCTCGGATTCAATGAGATCCAAGACTGTCTGCAGCCCTGCTTGAGACCCTATGGTTACGCCTCGTGTGACACTCACGAGAGCTATGTCACCTACGTGGAAAGCGACTTGTCCACCGCTGGACGGACGATTCACACCACCAACGAACACCCCTGTGATCGCTGTCGCAACACTCGTTGCTTGAGTCCCTGTAACATAAACCTCGTTGAACCCACCTGATTGAGTTCTTGATCGTACAAGGATACGAGCATTACCCGACCCGTCTCGTGTGTACGCAAGGCAGAACTTGGCCTCGCTCTTCACAGGAGTGTTGGAAGTCGTGACACTCTCAGTTGTACCCGTGCCTACAACGAAATGATTCCGGAAGTTGAAGTTGAATGCTTCAATCACTCGTTGAGGTGGAATCGACCCATTCACATCGGTCGATTCGTAATCAATGAACCGAAGATTGTTGAGAGAAGGAGTCCCGTATTGGAAAGCGAGAAGAATGATCTCAGAGGTATCATAACCACCCCACCCACCATCAATCGAACTGGAGAAATTGAGGTACCCGCTAGCCCTCAATTGCACCGTGGGGATGTTGTTGTAGGAGCTCACAACGGGAGCAAGCGTTGAGGGAAACGCTACGTTTGTGCCATCGGGGCCCGTTCCGCGATTGGGAATCGTTGCGGGGGAACTGCCGATCGTGAGATCTGGAGAGTACAAGAGAATGTGAGGAGCAGCACCCAACACATTTGTGAGAAGAACCTCAGGCTCCTCCACCGTTGGGCAATCATACCCCTTATTCGCGATACTCTCCTCTAGGAGGTCTAAGACAGCTGTGATGTTGGCATTCCCAAGTGGGGTGCCAAACTCCAGTGCTAAACGAAGATACCCTGTTGTGTATTGAGTTACCGTCGATTGGAATCGATGCGCGAACAACGTGTGCTGGTCGTGAGTGTTGACCGTTTCGGTCACCGTGTCAGTGAGAATTGTGGTGTCGACACCGCGCTTTCGCTGAAATACCTCGATCGTGTTACCATTCGACTTGAACACGAGAAGCAGGGGGACCCCCTCGGGGATCTGAGTCGTTGGGCTCGATACCGCTGCTGACTTAGTGACAGTTCCGAAATCCGAGGCATCGAGCGAGATCCTAACCATCGTACTGGTAGTGCCTGTACTCTGGGAATCACTCATCAAGCAACGGACGCTTGCCTCAGCATTGAGCCTTACTGCAAGGAATACCGTGCGTTCCTGACCTGCTTGGAAACTTCCTAAGATCGAGTCCAGGTTGACGTAGTCACCCCCATCTAGAAAGAGGGCCTTACGTTGGTTGTACCCTGTATCTGATCTTACAACACCCCCAGTAAGGGTTGCGCTCGCACTGTTGAATCGTGCTGGCCAAGATGTGACCGTACCACTAGCCAAATCCTCTGCCCACAACAAGTACTTGGGCACAGCATTTGCCGCTACAATGAGAGGGTTTAACTTGGCGCCGTGTTGTTGAAGGAAAAAGGAAGACATTACGTCGAAACAACCTTCCCTGTGACACTGTACGTAGTAGTCACCCCATCGGTCGCTCGCGTAATGTAGACATGGTAACCCTTGTTCTGATCAAAGTCTGCAACAGGGTTGCCATCTTGATTGAACGCACCGTCGATGGCCAGACCGGTGTAAGTTGATGATTGAGGGATCCAGATACGAATCGTAACCTCAGACGCAGTGCTGTGTCCCGCCCCTGCAAGGGTTAGGGTCAAAGTTCCAGCCCCACCCGTAACAAACATCCACTTGTCTCGATTGAAGACCAAGGGATTAACGAATGTCTCAACGACTGTGATCCTCGCAGCAAGTTTGTTCAGGGCATCCGTAATTTGAGCGGGGGACCCCTCAGGCCAGTTCGCACCTACAGGGGAATCCGTTGCAATGCTCGTTGCAACAGCTCGACGATTGATTGTTACAGGACCTGTCCACGACGCCCAGTTGGTTGCATTGAAGCCTGTGCCAGCAGCAACATTGATCACGAGGGCAACAGACCCCGAAGCCGTGAAGGTGTCAGCAGCCGCAGGCAAGGCTTCAGGGCCCGACAAGTTCACGGTCAGAGCATTGATCGTCGTGAACATGTTGTTCACAGCTGTCCACATGCTGTTGTACAGGTTCAAGATTCGAGGAACTGATGTGGCCGCACCTGTACTCGTATCCTTCCAGAAAGCTCGGTTACCAGCACCCGTTCGGGCAATGTTACCAGCGAACGTAAAGGGGATGCGGTAGTCGGTTTGCACAAAAAATGCCGCCTGAGGACCTGCTGCAGCGGCGGAGAACGTGACCACCGAATTCGACGGAATGGTCATTGACGTGAAGTCCGTCAACAAGGAGTTGGTATCGAACACAATCGAGATGTTGTCCCCGTTCCGACGAGGGCCCTCAATCGCTACCCGAGATTGACCTGAGGAGCTCGTATTGGGCATCGTGAACGTCGAACTCAAGGACGCGTCGAGGATGATCTTTGAGTAGCCCGTTGCAGTCAAAGCTGCGGCCAAAGCTGCGGCAAAGGTACTGTGAATCGTTGGCGAACTCCCACCAAACCCCGGCCTCCAAATCACTTGAGTGTCAGAGGACGAGGACCCTAACCCCGAGGACAAAGACTCGACATACGTATAGAGCTCGTGGAGATAGGGCCACCACCCCAACCAATCCATCCCACTGAAAGTCTCGTTGTGGGTCGAATAAAGAGCAGCGGCGGCCTTCACCCCAACACTTGAGGTCAAACTGACAGTGTTCGAACCTCGTGCGTTGAACCCTAACGGCAGTAGGTTAGAGTTGGTCAGCCGAACACCAAACGCTTTGTCGTCAATAGTGTCCGACGTAATCTCTGTAAGCCGAACGATGTAGTCCCCGTAGCAAGAGGCCTGAGGAGTGAACTGCCATTGCGTAGGACTGATTTGAATCAGGGTAGAGGTTGTGTCCGCGACTGGCTTCCACAAAAACTCACATGTGCAAGCACCCCCTCCAACGTTCGTTACCGTAACGACCGCTCCGGTCGAGAGCCCATCGGATCGGCTTTTCCCATCTACCCCAGCCGACAAGCCAACTTGGTCAAATTTGATCGATGCAGTCATTGTGTCACTAACCCGGTGCCTAAAAGTGATTCACCAGAACGAAAACCACAGCGATGCTTCGGGGTTGTGTTGCAACCCATCCCAAGCCAAGGCGTAGCCAACGTATGCCCCAAACGACTTGAAGATATCGATCCCCAAGCCGGCCCCCACTGACCTGAATCCCGCATGAACGTTCAGGTTGAAGTCGCTCACATAAAACAGGTCAGCCATGAGCCCTGCATCAACGGCGTCTTTGGGCGTCTTCCCACTTCGGAAGGACTCGATCAGAAGCACCCCCGCGTAAGCCTTCGGACGGAATCGAAATCCGTACCATGGGGGCTCCTGCACAGCCGCTACTACGTCAACCTTGCCCTCAGCCTCCACTTGGTAATGGCACCAGCGCATCCTCAGCTTATAAGGATGCGGACTGGCCCCCGAGTAAAACACTCGACCGTCTCGATCTACAACAATGTCAATCGAATCCAGTTCAAACTGAGGTTTCTCCGATTGAAGGCAACTTCGCTCCTTCAAGACTTCCGCAATCGCCTTCATGTCTGTGTCAGGAACACAAGTCCCATCACACACCTCTTGAGCTCCAGCACTTTGGCTGAATAGCAGCAACGCAAGCACTAGTCCTAGGTACTTCATGATCCGCCGTACTTTGAAAGAAGGTCATCGACAGTCTTGTCAGAAACCTTGGACGAGCTCTTCACCGTAACCGCTACAACCTTAGGGGTTACAACGATCACCTTGTCGACGTCCTTGGCTTTGACTCCATCGGGCAAAGCCACTGCTACCGGTTTCTGGCTCTCCGGGTGATTGATCACCACAGTGCTGGGATTCGAAAACATCCCTGGAGGTTGAATAGGGACCACTACGGCCTGAGTCACCCCCTTCGAATCTGGGGTACCCAAGGGGATCACCTTGCCATCCGAGTCCACGCGGTCATCGGGAATCGAATTGGCCACCTCAACCTTCGTTCCCTCTGTTTCAGGGGACACCGGTTTGTGACCAAACAACTTCCCAAGGATCCCGCCGATTTGAACGTTCTTAGCCCCGAATACCACAAGGATGGCGGCCCCAGCGATTACAAGAATCGCCGGAACAGGGGCAATCACGTACTTTTGAAGGAACCCCCAAACTTTGGTCAAGAAGGGTTTCATTCCTTAGGCTCCCGAGGCGGGGCAATTGAAGGAACACGTTCGTCTGGGTCGGGTAGCTTCACCCCAGTCTTGTTGTAGAGAGTCTTCTGGAACAGCTCGTACAGGAAATCCGCAAACCACCCCGTGATTGCGGCGTATGTGATGCGTTCTTCTCCCGTCTGAATGTCCCCAAAGAGGAAGGGCTCCTTGAACAGGATCCCAATCAAAACCCCGAGAAGCACTGGCAAGGCATAGAGACCCAACGTGTTCCAGTACAACGCAGCCTTAGACCTGTACATCGCCTCTGGGTCCATCTCCTTTGCCACCGGCTTCAGGCCAGGCCAGATGATCTCGACAGTGCGTTTGATGAAAAAATTGCCCATGACGACGATGACAGCGATTGCCACGGTCCCCTTAGACAAAAACTGTGAAACGATATCATCCATGGCTCACATCTCCTTTGTTGTCTGAGGTCCACTCGTCTAACAGAGACAATTGTTCAAGGATTTCAACTCGCTGTTCTGATGTGAGCGAGCGGTCTGACAAACGGTCCTGCATCCTCGCTCGAATCTTCACGACTGTCTCTTGTCGACGAGCAGCAGGGATGTCCTTGTATGTGAATGATCGAATGGCCATCTCCCCCTAGACAGCCCATAAGTAAAAGGTGTGTTTACCTACTACCCTACAAAGCAGAGTCTAGCCAAAGTAGGCTATACACCTACATATCTGGCCGACGGTCTGAACTTTCGAGGGCTTTTGTCCGTACGGAAGATCATGACCAAGTCGATTTCAATTTTAGCTCTAGTCCTCGTCGGCTGTGGTGGCTCAATTGACGCCTCTCCGATGGAGCAATCCGCTTCTTTCACGGATTTTTCCTCATCGGATGCCACGGCCTCAATTCCCTCAGAGGGCTCTCTCAACACTAACCCGGTGCCTTCAACGACTGCGGTGACGACCCCTTCCCCTTCAACGATTCCAACGACGATGGTTGACACGGACACTTCGTCCGAGGGGACGCCTAGTACCGAAACGGTTGACTCCACCTCGGACTCCGATACCTCGGATGTGGACACCTTGGACTCCGATACCTCGGTTGACCCCACCTCGGATGTGGACACCAACAGTGGGTCAACAACCTCTGAAGTGGTTGACACGACCGATGCTGATGAGGAGGTCACGAGTGAGGAGGTCAGCACCTCAAACGAAGAATCCACGAGTGATACCACCACAACGGCGGTCGAAACGGAAACCACCACGGACGAGGCAACCTCAGTCCCGACCTCTGATACAACGTCAACTTCGGACAGCACAACCGAGCCCGACACGACGTCTACGGACGACACCACAACCGAAGAGGTTGTCTTGGTCTGTGTCCCCAATGCAGCCTGTGCTGACGACAACAACCCCTGCACAAACGATGTGTGTTCCCCCGACGGAATGACCTGTCTCCATCCCGCCAAGGGCAATGGTACCGCATGTGGCAGCTCCAACAGCACATCTTGTGACGCTCCGGACACCTGCATGGCGGGTCAATGCGTCCCCAACCACAAAGCTCCCGGAACCAGCTGTGACACTGATTCAAACCCCTGCACCGCGAATGTGTGCAACGGAAACGGGACTTGCAGTGTAACTGCGGCTCCCGCCAACACCGTATGTGACACCTCAAGTTGTGAGGACGGCATTCTGGCTGAGGCGGCTACCTGTGGTGGTCAAACCACCTGCCCCTCGGAGCGGGTCTTTGAGGCCTGCTACGGATCCTGTAACGCGCAAGGTTCGGCCTGTGAGGTTCCAGGGATTCAACAGCTTCACACGAGCTCGACGGGGATTCAACAACTGCAGCAGAACAGCAGTGAAGTCCTCTTCACAGAGGCGGGTCAAATCCGCCGCTTGAACAAGTCCACCAAGACGGTGTCGACCGTCCCTTATACGGCGGATGGAACCACCACCCTCACCCTGAGCTACCCCTTGGAAGCCAACCTGCTCACGGTCGAAATCCAAAACGATTGGACCACCAACAAGGTCTACTGCAGCTCGCTCAATGGGGGCGCCAAGGTCCTCAAGGACACCCTCGTAGGGTCCAACTTGACCGTCGTAGTTGACAACAACATGGCCTTCGTGAGCTACTCGGTCAACCTGGACGGAATCCCTCACACGGTGCCGATGACGTTCATCAAGCAAATATCTTGCGATGCTTCCAGCACCCCCTTCTACACGACGGACCCTTTCCAAATCGTTGTAGGCAACCCCGTCGTCACGGAAACGAGCGTATACCTCGCAATCATGGATTGGACCCGAAGCGATGGTCTCCCACACACGTACGGAAACCGGGTGCTCCAGATCAGCAGATCCTCACAGACCATGGTTGGATCGGCTGAGGACTTCAACTACTCTTCGTCACAACCCAACAGCAACATCGGGATTGCGATTGCCGGTGGAAAGCTGTGGTACCGCACGCCCAACAACTTCTTCAGCTTGTCGATGCAAGGAACCCTGAACGGTTCGATGACTTGGGAGTTGGATGCCAATGAATTCGACACGACCAACTTCACGGGGTCCGACAACTACCTCTACCGTGCAAACGGCCCCTTCCAAAGACTGGACTTGACGACCAAGGCAGTGGAGACCTGGACCGAGCACGACTGGACCACCGGGGTTGTTGTCGACAATGGGAAGATCTACTTCCAAAGCAATAGCTGCTACGACACCGAAGGTTGCGTAGCAGCTATCTACAGCATGCCGGAGAATTAACCCCTACGAGACAACACCACAGTGTTGGGGTCACGGGTTGGGCGGGCACTATCGTTGGATAGCGGGTGGCCAGGGAGACGGTACAAGTCTGCGGACGAGTACCCTTCCCCACTGCCTGCAGCCCCACACAAAACCACGTTATCGTTACCGTTTTCGGTCATGATGTTGGCAGTTGTTACCACCAAAAGTAGTAACTCACCTCCAGCAGATACCTCATTGGCGCCAATGCTGGTTGGCGTGTTACGGACCAACATGGCTACACCCGAGAGGACCGCACCTGAGGTATCAGAGTCCCCTGACATCGGGAGCACCGCGGCCACATCACCCCCCGACATCCCGTAGACTGAACCACCACGAGCAGTACGGTAGATGGTCAAACCGGAGTAGTTGCCCGATTG
>JACZCT010294363.1_pt1 | contig 11845 bp, 9 predicted proteins | sample 8641871 | NCBI WGS metagenome assembly JACZCT01 (sample SAMN15324604, study PRJNA640507) | soil metagenome | isolation source: monocropping sugarcane control | place: China: Luxin town, Laibin City, Guangxi Province | collected 2019-07-25 | depth 10cm m | reverse complement strand
TGCTCGTCGTTGGTCGCCTCCGCCGAGGCCATGTTGTAGAGCTCGATGACGCCCGGCATCCGCACGTTGTCCTCGGCGAGCGAGATGAGTTCGGTGAGGGACATGCCGCCGACGTCGTCGAAGTGGCGCCGCAGCCGCTCGTCGCGGCGCCGCAGCACCGCCATGAGCAGTTCGTTCTTGGTCGGGAAGTAGTGCATGAGCGACTGGTGACTCACGCCCACGCGGCCCGCGATCTCCCGCAGCGATGCCCCGTGCAGGCCGACCTCGCCGAACACCTCAAGGGCGGCATCCAGGATGGCCTCGCGTTTGGCGAGTCCCTTCGCGGTGCGACCCGTGGGTGACGTCGCAGCTTTGGGCGCGGACTTCGGCATCGGTTCCTCTCGTGGAGCCACCAGCCTACGATCGCCCGGTGAACTCGTCCATGGAGCTGTAGACCTTGAAGACCCGTCCGGCGAGGAAATCCCAGGCGCGAACGGGAAGGATGCCTTTGAGCGCCTGGGAGAGACCGACCGTCCACGGCATCCGGAGCAGCGGTTTGCCGCGAAGCATGGCATTCCACGCCGCGCCCGACGCCTTCTCCGGGGTCATGATGGGTGTCCAGACCGGCCCGCGAGCGCCCGCGAACATGCCGGTGCTGATGTAGCTCGGGGTGAACGTGGTGACCATGACGTGCCGGTGACCGGACTTCAGCAGCTCGAGTCGCAGCGAGTCGCTCCAGCCGATCATCGCCCACTTCGTGGCCGCGTAGACGCTCATGCGCGGGTTCGCGAGAGTGCCGGCCGCCGACGCGATGTTGAGGATGCGCGACGGCCGGCCGCCCTCGATCATCGCCGGAAGGAATTCGCGCGTGAGGTACATCGCCGCAAGCGTGTTGATCTGCATGGTCGCCTCGATGTCGCGCACCGGGTCGTGCTCCCAGAACATGCTGCTGCGGATGATTCCTGCGTTGTTGATGAGCACATCCGGATTCCCGACCTCGGCGCGCACCCGCTCGGCAACGGCCGCGATGTCCTCCCGCGAGGAGAGGTCGACGACGAAGGGGACTACTGCGCCGCTTCTTGTCGCGGATGCACCTCTGAGCTCGGCGGCCGTCGCCTCAAGCGCCGCGGCGTCGACGTCGAGCAGGACGACGGATGCCGCACCCTCGGCGACAGCTCGCTCTGCGTACAGCCGACCCATCCCGCGAGCCGCGCCGGTGATGAGCACGATCATGCCGGAGACGGAGTCCATGCGGTCCTTTCGCTTCGCCAGGGGTTCAGGACCAGCGCCCGGAACCTTACTCTCACACGCTAGCGCGCTCGCGGCTTGCCGACTCCGTGCCGAGTAGGACGTGGGTGCTTGAGCGCACCATTCCCCCCACCGACCGCGAACCGAAGCCGCGAACGCACGGCGGCTACGAGCGGATCTATGTCCTGTCAGGGCGGCCGCAGATGATCCGGGGCGAGCACGACATCGTCATGTGCGCAGGGGAGGCGGCCGAGTTCGACACGAGGAACCCGCACTGGTTCGGGAGCTCCGGCAACGGCCCGGTCGAGATCCTGAGAATGTTCGGCAAGCAGGGCGAGCGCATCCACTTACCGGCTCGCACGAAGTAGCGGTGCCTACCAGTCTTAGCCTTTCGCAGGAAATCCCGAACTCAGACGCGCGCTTCGACGGCGTCTCGAGATACGGACAACCAATTTTCGGCGTCGGCGATTAGTTCATGTAGCTCTTCTCTATCGTGCGTGGTGAGGAGGCGCTGAACATCGATCTGTAGGAGGCTGATTTGCGCGGCTGAGATTGCGATGAAGTCTCCATAGCGCTGCCGCCCCTCTTTTCCGAGTTGCTCCCAACTCATTGTTCCCGCCCCAAGTTGGTTTTCCCATCGGTTCACCGCGTGACCAGCATGCACGGCGATGTACTCGAGAGTCTCAGTTGCTCGTGGCAGCAACTTCCTCACGGCTTTGAAACCGGGCTCCGTGGCATTGAGCTGGGCTTCCGCTACGTCGAGCTGTGCGGCAAGCTCCCGCTGTTGTTGACGGTTGCGCTTGATCATCATGACAAGGCCGCCTGCGGCCAATGCAAACAGTGGCGCCGCCACAACACCTGCCAAACCCTTAGTTGCCCTGGCCCCACCACTTAGCCAAGAAATTGCAAGATTCGTTGCCACACCACCCCCAACGGCAAGCAATTGTGCGAACCCGTCAGAGGTGTCCTCCAGTTGGCGATCAGCCAGATTGTCTGCGTCGGCGCCACTTGCGTTGTGAATCTGCGGTCGGATCGTATCGGGCTTCTGTGCTCCCTCAATGCGCTCCGCGACCTCAATGAATCTCATGAAAAACTCGTCTCGGGCTCGATCCTGCGCGATGCCAAATTTCTCGCTGAGGCTCGTGATGGAATTCTTCCGCGCGAAAATTTCCTGTTGAATCCGTGCTGCCCGAGCCTGAGGAGATTCGCGGTCACGTTCCTCGCTAGCAATCGTCTTGGTTGGGAGGGAATTCTCCCCCGACTGAGTTGAGGCGCGTGCCTCCAACTCTTCTAGTGTGAGATCGAGGACTTGCGCGATCGCCTGAAGCTTCCTGACCCCCGGCTTCAGTAGTCCATTCTCCAGACGGGAGATCGCGACACCCGCACCTGCGCCGTAGCCGGCGCGTGTCCCGAGTTCATCCTGGTTCAAACCCTTCGCCTTGCGAAGTTCCTTCACGATCTGACCGAGAGCCCCCATGTGATCTTGTGCCATGGCCTCATTCTAACGCGCTAAAACATCGTGAGTGATTGACATGCTCGATTTTAGTGCTAATTTAGCTTTTGAGATTCTAGACATCCCACTAATCTCACCTAAGAGATGAGCCTTCATATGTCTTTTGGTAGCGCCGCCCAGCTACTTCCCAATCGGACCGTCGTTGTCGCCATCGTAGGCCGTCTGTATTCGGCTGCAAAGGATCCAACCGTGGTCAAGGCGGTCAAGGAAGCTGCTCCAAAAGTTGCGAGTGCCGCCAAGGCCCTTGGGAAAGTGATCGCCGCCTTCCGCAGCGCGTGGCACCAACCCTGAGCTCCCGAGGGCTCGAACTCATCAGACCGGCTAGTTTTTCTGTTACACAAACCACACTCACGGGCGCCTTACAGGTAACGGGCCTCGGATCCGCGCTGCTTTACGTGCTCCCTTAAGACGGTGGACTAACGACTATGGAGCTTCAAAGCGACGTGGTTCACGACGAGTCGCTGATTCTCCTTGTCAAAGTCAAAATGAATTCGACCTACCTCATTCGGCTTCACACCATCTCGTACCTTCACGTGCGGAATCTGGCTATACGTGACATCTTCAAACTGAAACTCCCTGAGTTTTGGTGAACGCGAAATTACCTGGTCAGACATGGCCACCTTGAGCCCGTGCCTCTCCATGAACCAGTCGTCAAGGTGCCCGATCTGCCCAGGATTGTCCCCGTACAACTCGACGGCAGCCATAGCTAAGTGTCTGACTTTCTCAGCCATGTCATCTGGGTCGGGGTAGGAGATGTTCTTCCACGAGCGCTCCGCGGCTTCCGTGAAAACAATTCGACCCTGAGCCGCGTCTTCAAGTGCACGAAATGCCGGCGCTGGATCAGTCTTCGCTATCAACCTTGGAATACGGTCCCACGGGTCGATATCTTCTTCCGCCGTCGCCCCCTGCCTTATCGACTCATACTGTTCCCGCCAGTACTCGGCACTTCGCTCAGCATCCTCTGCCCTCGACGCAAGAGCCTCGGCTTCCGCGCCCTTTGCCTCGGCTTCCTCTGCCAAACCCTGCCATAGGTGAGCTTCACTTTGGCTTGCAGATACTTGTTCTCGCAGGGCGGTATTCTCGGCTCCAAGATTCTCGGAGTCAATCGCGGCCTGTACTTTCGCCTCCGCCTCGACCCGTGCCTCATTTTGGAGCCTCGCCTGTGCTGCGCGCCAGCCTTTGTCTAGACCTCGGGCGAGCCCCGAGACCGCCGCGAGGCGACCCATGAGTCGAGCGCGAACTCCCTCGGGGCCAAGAGCCACGATTTCCTCTTCAGTGAAACTCAGCCCAGGTGACGTCAGGTCCGACCAAACGAGGGTAGCGCCACCAAACGGCACCTTGGCTCGAGGAACATGTGCGAAGACCTGGTTGCTCGTTGCAAAGTTCAGTGTGATCACTCGAGCGAGACCAATAAGTTTCCTAGACAGAACTCTCGCGACTTCCCAAGACTCAGGGCTACGCAAGTGAATGAGCACGATGGGAAGTCGGTGAGAGGCTGCAAGGACGTCGACCAAGACCGCCACATCTGACGACGTCCGAATCGGCAGGTATTTACCGTCGATCTTCTGGCTTCCAATTTGCAACTGGAGACGATCGTCCATTACGACTTCTCGCAGAATGCCCGGCTGAAAAATCGGGGTGTCACGAACGGGACTGAGGTAGCCGCCCTGGTGTTCACGACTCAATTCGATCCGCAGGCTCGTGTCCTCGCCGATAGTGGCTACGGTGACCCTTGTGGTGAGTTGGACATCTCTTTCCAGATCTTGGGCAACTGATAACCGGAGCGACTGAGCCGACGGAATCCCGATGACCTCCCATGAGGCATCCCGGTGCACAAGTTTCCGATTTGCTTCACGACGCGGCGGTAACGTGGTCGCATTGGCGGTCAGTAATTCACTGGCTAGTACCTCGCGAGTCGAACCGCCGCTTAGCCAGTCAGCGACGTGCTCGAGGAGCAACTCATGCCGACCTAAAGCAGGCAAATCGCCAACGACTTCGAGATCTACCGCGTAGATAATTTGCATGATCTCGCTCTCCTGTCAGTAAACCCTCAACGATGTGTCAGGCAGCATGCGCCAGCACCTCCGCCTGCTGCAGCACAAGCTGCGTCGCCTGCTCCTCCTGATCGGGAGGGTAACCGTAGCGCAGTAGCAGACGACGAATCGTGGCGCGCAGCTTCGCCCGCACCTGCTCCTTGACGCTCCAGTCGGTCTTCGCGTCGCGGCGCACAATCTCCACGAGCTCGTGCGCGATCTTCTTCAGGGTGTCGTCGCCCAGTTCGGTGACGGCACTGTCATTCGACCGGATCGCATCGTAGAACGCCAACTCGTCCGAAGTAAGCCCCAGATTCGCCCCCCGCTCCGCCTCCTCCTTCAGCGACTTCGCCAGGGCCACCAGCTCCGCCACCACCTGCGCCGCATCCAACGTCCGGTTCTGGTACCGCAGCACCGACTCGGCGAGCATCTGCGAGAACTGCTTGCCGGCCACCACGTTGCGCTTGCCCACCCGGGTGATCTCGTCATTGATCAACCGGCGCAGCAGCTCGAGCTGCAGGTTCGGGTGCGACGACTTCGTGAACTTCTCCACGAAACTGTCGTCGATCAGAGACAGGTCCGGCTTGGCCATCCCCGCCTCCGAGTAGATGTCGATCACCCCCACACCCGTCATCGCCCCCGACACGATCTGACGGATCGCCGTATCCAGCTCGGCACCGTCACCGCCCTCACGATCCACACCCTCGACCTTCGCGATCTGGCCGCGCACCGCCTCGAAGAAGGCCACATCATCCCGAATCGCCAGCGCCTCATCCGACGGCACACAGATCGTGAACAGCCGTGTCAACTTCGACGCCTGCGCCAGGAAGCGGTGCTTCACACACGGCGCCTCCTTCGTGCACACCCCGCTCGGCCCCGGATGCGTCGCCAACAAGTACTCGACCGTCGCCGTCAGAGCATTCAGGAACGCCCGCGGCCCACCGCCCGCGATCAGCGAACGCCAGTCGAACCCGTGCAGAATCGTATCGACCACTTCGCGGGTTTCGAGCATCGCCGGGATCGCCTGGTCGCGCAGGTCCTGCCCGAGATCCTGCCGCTGCCGGTCACGCTTGGTGTAGTCGGCGAGCGCCGACTTCAGGTCCTCGGCGATGCCTAGATAGTCGACGACGAGACCGGCCGGCTTGTCTTTGAACGTGCGGTTGACGCGGGCGATGGCCTGCATCAGGTTGGCACCCTTCATCGGCTTGTCCACATACATGGTGTGCATGGCCGGCGAGTCGAACCCGGTCAGCCACATGTCCCGCACGATCACCAGCTCGAGCTCATCGTCAGGGTCCTTGGCCCGCGCCTTCAGCGCCCGCAGCGCGGCCTTGTTGCGGATGTGCGGCTGCAACAGTTCGTCGTCGGCCGCCGACCCGGTGATGACGACCTTGATCTTGCCGGTCGCATCGTCATCGCTGACCCAGTCGGGCCGGATGCGCGCAATCTCCGCATACAGCGCGGCAGCGATGCGCCTCGACATGGTCACGATCATCGCCTTGCCGGGCAGCACCTGCCGGCGCTCCTCCCAGTGGGTGACGATGTCGGCTGCGAGTTCCCGGATGCGGTGCTCCGATCCGACGATCGCCTCCACTCGCGCCCACCGGTTCTTCAAACGTTCGCGCGCATCCTCCTCCGATCCGGAGGTCGCCTGCGCGAACGCATCATCCAACTCGCCGAGCGCATCCGGTGGCAGTTCGACTCTGGCGAGGCGCGGCTCGTAGTAGACCTTGACGGTGGCGCCGTCTTCGACCGCCTGGGTGAGGTCGTAGGTGTCGATGTAGTCGCCGAACACCTGCTTGGTGGAGCGGTCGGTGGATTCGATCGGGGTTCCGGTGAAGCCGATGAAGGTGGCGTTGGGCAGGCCGTCGCGCAGGTGCCGGGCGAATCCGTCGATGAAGTCGTAGTTGGAGCGGTGGGCCTCATCCACCATGACCACGATGTTGTTGCGTGCCGACAGCAGCGGGAATGCGGTGCCGGCTTCCTTGTCGTCTTTGCTGAGCCCGAACTTCTGGATGGTGCTGAAGATGATTCCGCCGGCGGCCCGCTGCGCCAGCAATTCCTTCAGCTCGGCTCGGGTGCCCGCCTGTACGGGCAGCTCCGGCAGCGGGGCGCCGGGCATGGAGGCGGCGAAGGTGTCATCGAAGTGTTGGTCGTCGAGGTCGTTGCGGTCGGTGAGTACGACGATGGTGGGGTTCTCCATCGCCGGATGCCGCATCACCTTGCCCGCGTACCACTCCATCTCGAGGCTCTTGCCGGAGCCCTGCGTGTGCCAGACCACTCCGGCGCGACCGTCGCCTTCGCCGGCTTCCACGGTGGCGAAGACGGCCTTGTTGGCGGCCCAGAACTGGTGGTACTTGGCGATCTTCTTCTGCAGTACGCCGGCCTCGCCGGTGAACACGACGAAGTTCTGGATGAGATCGAGCAGTCGGGCGGGGTTGAGCATGCCGCGGGCGAGCACCTCGAGTTGCGGCATGGCGGCCGGTGCGAGTTCGCCGTGGATGGTCTTCCAGGGGGCGAAGTGTTCCCAGGGCGCCGAGAACGTTCCGGCGCGGGCGGAGTGGCCGTCGCTGATGACGGTGACCTGGTTCCAGGTGAACAGGTCAGGGATCTGCTGCACGTAGGTGCGGATCTGGTTGAACGCACCCCGCACCGTCGCGTTCTCCTCGCCAGGACGTTTCAGTTCGAGCACCACCACCGGCAGCCCATTGAGGAACAGCACCACGTCGGGCCGCCGCTCGCTGACCCCCTGCACGGTGAACTGGTTCACCGCCAGCAGGTCGTTGGATGCCGCATCCTGCCAGTCGACCAGACGCGCCCGCACCGTGCGCAGTTCGTCTCCGTACCGGTACTCGACCGGAATACCCTGCGTCAGCAACTGGTAGCCACGCCAATTCTCGGTCATCACCACCTGCGAGTCGGCGCGCAGCACGGTGTTCACGACATCGTCGACAGCGTCGGGCGGCAGGTCGGGGTTCAGCCGAATGACGGATGCGCGCAGCCGCTTCACGAGAACAACATCCCGATAGTCGTCGCGCTCCGCCAGCAACTCTCCGGGAGCAATCACACCGCCGTGCGCGACTTCCCAGCCCTCTTTGGCGAGGTCCTCCAGCACCAGGTTCTCGACGTCCGCCTCAATCAGGAACGCGCTCACGCGGCACCTGCCTGAGCGTCTTGACCAGGGAGCTCCTCAGGAAGAACGCGAACTTTCCCTGACATCAACAATGGGAGGAGGTCGTCGCGAGTGCGGCGTAGTTGCTGCGACTCCTCGGCCATTTCGATCTCGGCTTCCCACAGCGGCCTAATCAAAGTGTCGAGTGCTTCCACAGTCTCGGGGTCAGGGACCGGTACCGGCTCATCCAGGTGGCGTCGCTGAATGTGCCCCATGGTCGTGGCCTTGTCTGCCGCCAGTTCAAGGAACCACGGCATTTGGTGTTCGATCAGGCCATAAACCAGCCAATCTGGGACCCCAGAATTCGGCTTCACTTTGAAGATGTGTTGGTTAACAAGCCCGGTCTCGAATAGCCATCGTCCGAGCAGGAGCGAACCCGACCATACAAACAAAATGTCACCTCGTGAGGCGACAAAGTCGTCGCCCGCTTCGACCTCGGAACGAACCGTCGAAGCCGACGGGCCCACGCGTACTTCGGGCGTTCGGATCACAGGCCGTCCCAGTCCGACCGCGCCCTTAGTGAAGTTCTTCCCATTTACAAATGTTGCCAAACTCGACAGTGGCTTGGAATCGTTTGCTTCCGCCAAAGCATTCTCAGTTAATGCAAGACGTAGCGATGCGCATTCTGCTGCCAGCCCCTCGTTGGTGTCGATGAGGTCGTCGAGGACACCCAAGACTCCCGCGATCCGCCGCTGCTCGGCGTTACTCGGGAGTGGAATCTTGAGTGACGCGATGCTATCTCGACTCAAATTCGGGAACGTGGAACCTGTGATTTTTTGAAGAAGTGTCGGCAAATGCATCTGCAGCGCGTAGTGAATAAAGCGTGTTGTCGACCGGTCACGCCCTCTGATTGCGGCCAGCCCTCGCCCAATCACATAGCGGCGGTCGGCTCGGTTCATTCGACCGGTCGTCGATCCTCGGACACAGAAGAGAACGTCCTCCACCTCCGCGAACTTCGTGGGGCTTGTTGTCCATTGCTTAGGTTTTGGGTGACGAGCTCCGAACTCTGTCGGCCCGTTTAGTAGTGGCTCGCCTTCGCCCGTTCGATTACAACTCGCGCCCTGGGGAGATTGCCCCATTACAATCTCTGCCGCTTCACCAAGAGCCGCGATAGGCCAATACTCATTCAAGATGGTCACTACCCAGACTGTTGAGCGCGACAAGGACCTGTTCTTGGATGTGAGCGCGATCGACAAAGCCCGCACGAACTTCTTCCGTTAGCCGCGCAATCTTCTCGTCTAGCGGCTCACCGTCGTCCTCAACGTCCTCGCTGCCGACGTAGCGGCCGGGAGTCAATACGTTGCCGTGCTCTGCGATTTGGTCGAGGGTGGCGCTGGCGCAGAATCCGGGAACATCCGCATACTGGCCTTCCTCACCGCGCCAAGCGTGGAAGGTCTCGGCGATGCGGGCGATGTCGGCATCCGTCAACTCTTTGTTCGTGCGGGAGACCATGGTGCCGAGCTGCCGGGCATCGATGAACAGCACCTCACCTACGCGAGCCCGCTGCTGGCGTTCGCTGGTGATCTTGCGGTCCGACTTGTCCTTGGTCAGGAACCAGAGGCTCACCGGTATCTGTGTCGTGTAGAACAGTTGCCCCGGTAACGCCACAATGCATTCGACCAGGTCGTTCTCGATGAGGCTCTTGCGGATCTCACCCTCCCCGCCCGACTGCGACGACAGGGAACCGTTCGCCAACAGTGTCGCCATGGTTCCAGTGGGCGTGAGGTGGTGCAGCATGTGCTGCACCCAGGCGAAGTTCGCGTTGTTCACCGGTGGTGCACCGTAGTGCCAGCGCACGTCGTCGCGCAGCTGCTCGCCGCCCCAGTTCTTGATGTTGAACGGCGGGTTGGCGATCACGAAGTCGGCGCGCAGATCCGGGTGCAGGTCGTTCGTGAACGAGTCACCCCACTGCGGCCCCAGATTCGCGTCGATGCCGCGCAGCGCCAGGTTCATCTTGGCCAGCCGCCAGGTGGTCGGGTTCTTCTCCTGACCGAACACGCTGATGTCGTTGCGCACACCGCCGTGCGCCTTCACGAATCGGTCGGCTTGGACGAACATTCCACCGGAGCCGCAGGCGGGGTCGTAAACGCGGCCGTTGAACGGTTCCAGCATCTCCACCATCACCTTGACGACGTGACGCGGTGTGAAGAACTCGCCGCCGAGCTTGCCCTCGGCGCTGGCGAACTGGCTGAGCATGTACTCGAAAACGCGGCCCAGCACATCCATGCCGTCGTGCTCCTCAGCGGCGAGGTTCTCGTTCGAGAAGGTGTCGATCAGGCCGCCGAGGGTGTGCGGGGTGAGCTCGCGGCGGGCATACGTCTTGGGCAGCACACCCTTAAGGCTCGGGTTCTCCTTCTCGATCGCGTCCATCGCCGCATCGATGCGGGAGCCGATATCGGGCTGCTTGGCGGCGTTGCGCAGGTCGTCCCAGCGGTGCCCCTCTGGCACCCAGAAGACACCCTCGGAGGTGTACTCGTCGCGGGACTCCAGGATCGTGCGCTTGGCGGCATCCGTCGGCATGAAGTAGTCGGAGGACTCATCGTTGACGAGTGCCTCGAGGCGAGCGTGGCGGCGCATGAACACGTCGGAGACGTACTTGAGGAAGATGAGGCCCAGCACGACGTGCTTGTACTCGGCGGCGTCCATATTGGAGCGCAACTGGTTGGCGGCGTCCCACAGCGACGCCTCAAGGCTCGCAGCTGCAGACTTCTTCGACTTGCCGGCCATCGCTCCGTCTTTCGCGCCGGAACGGGAAGCGAACCGGATGCACGCCGGCTCGCGCAACCAAGTGGGTGTATTACACCCTGACAATGAGTGAACCACACACCAGCGACCTGGCGGTGGGGTGACCTCGAATGAATCGCTCTACCGTTCGAAGGGATCCATTGCGAAGTCATAGTGCGAAAGCACGCATGGGGATAATTGGCCACTGGCACTCGCCCACTGTGGGAGCATCAGCCGGTGACTCTGAAGGAAGCGCGTGAACTGCTTTTATCGCAGGCCTATGCGAATAACACCGGCAACGTCGTTGCATTCATCGATGAGTCCTATGCGGCACCGTCTTCCGGTTATCCCGTCGCAACCACCTTTTACCTTGCGACTGCATACATAGTCCCCATCATCGATCTCGACGCGATGCGGTCGGAACTCCCAGACATTACGGGTAGCACCTTCTGGCACTCGACTGAGGCCCACCAAACTGAAGATGGGAGGGAGAACATTTCCCGCCTCATTGACTACATCGTCGAAGGCGACGAAACCATCATCGTTGCAGCGAAAAGTCCAATCGACGTCGAGGACGGGGACGGCGAGCAAAGCCGACAACAATGCCTCACCGAGCTACTATCCACACTTTCGAATGGTCGACTATGCGATCCGGTCGCCCTTGCGATTTTGGAGGAACGGAAATACAACTCTCAGAAGAACGCTGATGAAAAGACGATCAGCGTTGCTCGGAAAACCGAACGAATCGACCGACACATGAGGGTGTTGCCGGCCTCTCCGTCCGCGGAGAGACTGCTGTGGCTCCCCGATGTTGTGTCATTCGCTCTGTACCAGGAATTCGCAAAGAACGAACGCGACTACTCAGAGCCAATCTCTGATCGCGTGCGGCTTATTGAGGTGACGTAGGAGCCCTTAAAAAAGAAGCAGCCCCTGGGTGCCGTAGCAATCAAATCAGGGGCCAACTCGGCTGTCCGGGCAATTGCCAAGAGGGCCGGGTCTTGCTTCGCTACCAATAATAGGCCGGGTCTTGCAGAAACTCAACGTTCGTCGTCACCGTCACGCGAGTCATGCACAGGTGGGTTTCGATACGCCGCTTTGCGGCTACTCAACCAGCGGAACGCACATCGGTAGCTGGGGCGGGATTCGAACCCGCGACCTCACGATTATGAGTCGTGC
>JACZCT010299271.1_pt1 | contig 11862 bp, 14 predicted proteins | sample 8641871 | NCBI WGS metagenome assembly JACZCT01 (sample SAMN15324604, study PRJNA640507) | soil metagenome | isolation source: monocropping sugarcane control | place: China: Luxin town, Laibin City, Guangxi Province | collected 2019-07-25 | depth 10cm m | reverse complement strand
TGGTCGGGTCGAACCGCCGATCGGGGTTGAGCAGCGTGAGCACGCACGTTCCAGCCTCGTACCGAATGATGGGGGACTCTACCCGCGTGGAACCACGGGTGATCTCCAGATGCCGGAGGTACGCGGAGACGTCGCGGAACGTGCCGTTGTTCTCGAAGTCGATCGCCACGTTCAAGATCGGGAATGACACTTACGAGTCACCTTCTCCATGTCTTGCCGTTGCGGTTCTCATACGCCTTGATGGCACGAACCACTTCGGCACCCACCTGTGCCAGATCGGCACCCGGAGCGACCTTGACGTCAATGTGGTACGTGTTCCCCCCGGAGTACCGGCGCGGATCTACGAGCGGCTCCATGCTCCCGGTGCCGTTGTAAATGTGGTTCATCCCGGGCCGGAGCATGGCCGTGCCGGTGTCGGCCGTGGCGAACGGCGGCATGCCCCAGAACATGGCACGCCGCGCGGCCGTCTCCCGGACTCGCGCGCCCGTGTACGGCGCTTCGATGACCTTGTTTCCCCCGGAGTACATGAAGACGTGGCCGGAATGCGGGAAGCCGAGAGCCCCCTCACGCGGGGTCGAGACCCGCTTGACCCACGGCATTTGGGTGTACGTGGTCCGGGGGATCACCTTGCCGGACGCCTTGAACCATGCATACTGCATGAGCGACGAGCAGTCGAAACCACGGATTCCGGCACCCTGAGCGAAGCCGTAGCCGGGACCACCGGGACCGCCGCCGCCCCACGAGTACGGAGTCCCGATCTGTGAACGTGCCGCGAGTACGGCCCGGTGGCCGGTCCCGCCGAGCTTGTCTTCCCTGCCGCCGATCCACCCGAGAACGCTGGACACCGCCTTGCGGACCAACCCCATCAACATCTTGCCGATGGCATTCGACCCGATCGTCCTATCGCCCAGCGAGAGCAGTGGGTCGGTGACCCAGCGTGCGGCCTTCACCGCGCCCCCGGCGAACCAGTCCTTCGCAGCGGAGAAGAACCGGCCGATCCCGTCCACGATCCCGCCCCCGGCGAAGCCAGGGATGCCGAGACCTCCGGGATCTCCCATGAGTCCCGCCGTCTTCGCCGTGGTGGCACCAGTGCCGCCCTCCCGGTTGATCCGCTCCAGAAGTGGCCGGAAGCGCCGCGTGCTGGCGGCGTTCACGATGGACTCGCCGCGCGAGCCCCAGAGCGGAACCTTGTCCGCCTTGGTTCCCCCGGGACCGTTGATGTGGCCACCGGCAGCGAAGCGCGGTGCGTCCGGCAGCTTGCTCGCGCCGACCTTGACCGCGATGGCGTCCCACACTCGCTTGATGCCGCCCGTGTAGACCGTATCGACAACCCACTTCACGGGTTTCTTGGCGGCGTCCCTGAGTTTGTCCCACCACTTGCCGATGTTGGTCACGGACGTCTTGAAGCCGGACGCGACCAGCTTTACGGCCGCCTTGATCGCGTTGAACGCGGGCTTGATCCCGTTGTTCCAACCCCACTTGATCCCCTTGACCAGGGCATCCCACACCGGCTTGACGATCCGCTTCCATAGCCACGTGAAGATCGGCGCGAGCCAGTTCTTCACCGCGTACATGATCGACTTAAAGATGATCTCTATGATCGCCCAATTGACCTTGATCACAAAGGCGATGCCCTTGAATGCCGGTTGGATGATCTTTTTCCAGAGCCACACGACCACGTCACCGATCGCCGAGAGCGCCGGTTTGATCACCTTGCTCCACGCCCACGAGACCACCGTGACGAAGCCACGCCACACCGAGTCAACGATCTTGCGGAACGTCTCCGATTTCTTGTACGCGAGCACCAGTGCCGCGCCGAGTGCGACCAACACAGTGATCACGATGCCGATCGGGTTGGCTCGGAGTGCCGTGTTGAACAGCCACGTCGCAGCAGCGGCGATCTTGGATCCGAGTTGGACGGCCTTGATCGCGCCGTTGTACAGCGCGAGCGCGCCGGACGCGAGCTTGACGCCCACCGCGAGGCCGGTTATCGCGACGCCCACGGCCACGATGCCCTTCGGGGTGACTCCCATCTTCTCAAGCCACCCGATGAAGGCAGAGATCTTCGGCAGGACTTGATCACCGAGTACCGAGACGAAGGTGGTGGTGATCGAGCGCTTGAACTTCTCGATCCTCGCGCTCGCGCTCGACTGGAGCGTCTTGGTCGCCTTGTCGGCAGCGCCGCCGACCTTCCCCAGACCCTTCGATGCCGTGTCCAGGTCGAGCGCGAAGAGTGCCTTGCCCAGGTCTTCCGCCTGCGTGCCGAACAGCGCCACGGCCGCCTGAGACTGAAGCACGGGATCCTTGATCCCCCGGAGCCGGTCGAGCGTCTCGTCCAACGCGATCCGCGCGGACTTGCCGCCCTTGCCGATCCGTTGCGCCATGAGATCGGCATTCAGCCCGATCATGGCGAAGCCCTCGCCCGTGAGCTTGCTTCCGTCAACGGCACGGATCGAGAATTCCTTGATCGCGTCCGCCACCTTATCGGAGTCCCGCGCTCCAGCGTTGAGCCCCTGCACCAGAAGCCCGGTAGCGTCCTTCGCCGACAACCCCATGTTCCGGAACAGGGTGGGGTACTCCGTCAGGGTGTCTAAGAGATCTTCCTGCTTGTTCGCGCCGAGTTGAGCACCACGGGTGATCACGTCGAACGCTTGCTCCGCGCTGGACACGAGTCCGGTCTTCATGAGCGTCGAGACGGCCGCCGTCACCCGGGGGACGTCTTCGCCCATGACCTCGGAGAGCGTGAGCGCCCGCTTGGTGATCTCCTCGATCGCGCCGGAGGATGCGTCCCGCATGCCGGTCATGTTCTGCACGATGGAAGAGATCGCCGTGTTGACGTCGTCCACGGATCCGCCGAAGCCGGATGAGAACACCTTCCCGGCCACGTCTCCGAAGCGCTTGGACTCCTTCTCGGTGAGCCCCAACTGAGCCGCGAGCTTCGCACGCCCCTTGCTCACGTCCACCGCTTCCACGAGTCCGGCACCCAATGCGACGCCGCTCGCGATACCGATCTTGTTGGCCACTTCGGAGAACTTGGATAGCCGACCCTGAAGCTTGCCGATCTTGTTTTCGGCTTCGCCCAGGCTCTTCGAGCCGGACACCTTCAGCAGCAGATTCAGCGCGAGCGTTCGTGCCACGGTGCCGACACCTCCAAAATCGTCACGCTGCGTGATGTGCGCCAGAACGCGCCAGGATCCACATAGACAAGATCAGGGGTAGTTGTGGCACAACTACCCGCCCGACATCTGTTCGTCGTTTTCCCACGTCAAAGGGGTTACGGCCAGAACCACCGTCGAGCCGTTAAGTGGCTTCCGGTCCTGTCCGTAACCCCTCGAATGTTGCACTGCGTCACCGTCGTCTCGATCTTGCTGCCTTCATCTCGCGCTCCTCGCGTTGATCCAATTCGTCGGCGATAGCGCAGAGATGAAGGAAGACCTCGACCTCTAGTTGATCTACGTCAATGAGGTTGAGCCCGAAACGAGTCCAGAGCTTTCCGGCGTAGGCGATGCACTGGTATTCGAGACCGCCCTTCCTAGAAGACCACTCTCGCTCCCACCAGGGAGGATCACTTCCCCGAGTTCGAGCGCCGGGGGAAGGCTTCCTTTTCCCTCTTCCGCCGCGCGCTGTGCGGCTTCCGCCTCCCGGACCCGCGCGAGTTCATCCTCACTCGGCAGCAGCTCCAGATCGGTCACGGGGTCGAGATCGACCTTGTCCCACGAGAGCTTCCGGCCGTCCCGTGCCGCGAGGATGCAGAGCAACGCGATCACTGCGTCCGGGTCGAGTTCGTCGAGCGCGTCTAGGAATTTCTTGGTGCTCCATCCAGTGCGCTGCTTGATCCACCGTGCCTCTTGAATCCGGGGGCTTCCGGAGAATTCGAACTCGTGGGTGACGTACTCCGCCCCCACCTTTTCCCGCCACTTGACGATCATGCTTGCATGTCCTTCCGGATCGCCGTGATGGCCGCTTCCGCAGCCTTTGCCGTTTGCAGCTCGAAGGGCCGGAGCGTCCGGTAGAAGTAGGGATGACGCTTCTGTGTCACCCACTCATCCTCATTGCCGAAGACCGGATGCCGCCACCGGGTGTAGTACCGGACGCCTTCCATGTAGGCCGGAAGGTTCTCCCGGCCAGACGGCATCACCCGGGCGTCAAGGTAGATGAACGCGCCGGTGTACTCCTTGGATGTGTCCACGTTGAACCGGACGGCCCGGACCATCTCGCGCCGGAGTGAGGTCTGCCGACCACCGCGAGACCCCCGATTCTTCGTCCGGGAGGGGATCGCCCGAATCTTCGTCTTGACCTTCGCTATGGCCGGACCCTCGACCTTCGCAAGCTCACGCTTGACGATCTTTTGCCATTCCGGCAGCTTCGAGTACTTCGTCAAGATCTTCTGAATCTCACGAAGCTCTTCAACGCTCTTGCGATCGACCGGGGTCCGGCTACGCGGGGCCATGATCGAATCCTAGGACGTGGCGCGAGCCAGCGGTCCCGAACCAGGCCACGAGACCGACGTGGTTCCCAGATCGCCCACGGACCCGTCCAACGGGTTGTACTCGCTCACGAGTGCGCTTCCGGCGTACTGCGGATTGGTCGGACTCGTGGTCTCGTTGAACGGGTTGATGGAGATCGGGACCACGTCGCCCAGCAGCGGCCACACCGTGGCGTCTACCTTCCCGGTGTCGAAGTCCTGGTTCCACTCGATGTCCACCGACCAGTCCTTAAGACCACCGATCCGGGAGCGGTAGTCGTCCCCCATGGCCGTATCTTCGAGGTCTTCCGCCTCCGTGTTGATCGTGACCGACCGAACACAGTCCGATAGGTCAACCGAGTTGATCAGGACCTTCGCGTCCTTGAATGAGAAGCTGCCCATGATGATCTCCCCCCTATGATCCGATCCCGATGGCACCCGCGATCAGGAAGTCCCCCGTGACCGCGTTGACGTTGAAGCGATAGAACGTGTCCGTGATCGGACCAGCGAGCCGGGTTGCCCACGTCCCACCGGCCGTCGTGATCGGACCCAGCGTGAGCCGGTTGGACGGGGAGCCGAAGCCCGCCGTGGCACTGCTCTGCACTTGCACCGTGAGCGTGGAACCCGGTGTGCCGAAGACGTGCAGCGTCGCATACAGATACCGGCCGGAGTCCACCTGACCTAGTTCGACCACGGACCCCGTGGGTCCGGTGGAGTTCACCACGGCCTTAGCCTTCGCGACCTGACCCCGGATCAGCCCGACACCGTCCGTGCCTAGCATGTTGATGGAGAACGGTGTCACCTCACCGATCGAGCCGAAGAACTCGTAGGAGAATTGACCGGCCTGGAACATGTAGGCCGGAATCCCTTCGGCGTCGTCGGGAGCCATGGTGACCACGCGGTTCCGCTGTGCGAGCGCTGCCCAGACTTCGGGGTCGATCGCGGTACCGGCGTCTCCGGACTGCCAGTAGCCGGACAGGTCTGCACTCACCGAGAAGAGTCCGCCCACCCTGGATCGGTAACCGTTGGTGCCGAAGGTGGTGTTCTCCTGATCCTCGACTTCCACCGCGAGCGACACCGAGTTGGTATCGGTGGTCATGTCGTATCCGCCGACCCATGTCGTGGCATCCACGAGAGAGATGCTTGACACTTACTCGTCACCCTTTCCGGCGTCCTTCGCCGTCCGGCGCGAGGTCGGCCGGTCTTCCGGCTCCGTCTCCCGGAGGTGGCCACCGTAGATCAGGGGCTCCACGAGAACTCCGGCGTCTCGAAGGTCCGACTCCCACACCTCGCCACCAGTGCGGACGCCGTTGACGGCCGACAGACCAACCACGAGGAAGCGCCGACCCCGGTCCTTCCGCTCTGACATGTGCCTTACTCCGTTCCTCTGGTATGGACGATCAGCCGGAGCCGCGCGCCGAGATGCTCGACGTCCCCCACGTTGAACCTGGCTCCGTACTCGATCAGTTGAGCCACGTGAGCATCCGTGGCCGGGAGGTTCCCGAAGGTGCCAGCGGAACCGCTGTTCGCCTTGAAGATCGCTTCCCGGATGCTCTTAGGGCCAGCACCGGTCACGTAGTCGTCAAGATTCTCTTGCCGGAGACCGATCTCCGTGGTCGAGACCAGCACGAGCAGGTCGAGTTCCCACGTGTCCGTCCCGCGTCCCATGGCCACGTTAAACTCCGACGTCCATGGCATGACGATGACGGCAGGGAGCACCGAGACGAAGTCCTTCACGTTCGCGTGGACGTCGAGATCAGGAATCTTGGTCCGGAGCACGGTGGCGACCTCCGCACGGATCTGCTTCAAGCTGGCCACTACGCCCACCCACGTTCATAGCCCCGAAGCAGGTCGATCACGTCCGGATCCTTCCTGGTGATCCGCACCGGGCCGAACTCGCCGAATCCGGCCACGCCAAAAACCGCGTCCTTCCGGGTGAACAGTGACGCGGCCTTGAGCACGCACGCCTCGTTCACGGCGGTCGGGATGTCACTCCATCCGAAGACGGCCGTGACCCGAAGCGTGTCCCTGGTCCGCCACACGGGGAACCGTCTTCCGACAGCCTCGATCCGCCACCACGCGAAAGCCTGCGGATCGATCCGGTCCATGTTGCGGGGGTGTAGCTCGAAGTCCCCCAGAGCCCACGAGGTGGCGAACGTCCCGCTTCCGTCGTCGTCCGTCTCGACCACGAGGCCGTCCGTGGTCGCGATGTCGTCCACCCAGGCGAGATCTGGATACTCCGGCCGGTACGTCCTGGCAACCGGCTCCGGATCCCGCCAGAAGCGCCGTCCGGTGTGGGTGTCGATGGCGCGAGAGGCGGCCGTGATGGCGCGTTCGATCTGTGCGGACGCGAGCCGCGTGCCGGAGTCCCCCAGATGATCCCTGAGTTCATCCGACGTGCAATACCCGTTGATCGTGGCCACCCCTCGTCACCTCCCTACTTGATCGGCTCTTTCTTCGCCTTCCGGCGCGCGGCTTCGGCAGCGGCCTTCGCCTCGCGCTTTTCCGCCGCCTGCTTCTCCGGATCGATCCTCTCCAGCGTTCCGGGGGAGTCGTGATTGACCCAATCCGCCTGCTCCGGATCCAGCTCCACGAACGCTCCCGTAAACCACGGACCGAAAGCGTTCGATGCGTAGTCGTGCATCACCTGATACCGGGCCATCAGATGCCGTCCAAATGCACCAGAGCCCACACGGTTACCGTGAGGTCGTTGTCCGTGACCGGGAGAAAGCCGGAGTCCGTGGTCATCTCCACGCTGATCCGGTCACCGGCCACTCCGACGATCCGGCCACGCTGCGAGGTGACGCGGCTTCGCTGGGAACTCGTCGCGCCGATCTCCCCCGCGAGCGCTGTAGCGGACCCGTTGATCAGGACTGCGACGCCGAGCGTTCCCGCCGTACGCGCTTTCGACATGGCCACGGTGGTAGCCACGATCTCGTAGTCCCACGGCATGACCGATTCCGCGACGCTGCCCGCGACCGGAACGGGCGCATCCGACTGCGCTGCCGTGACACCCTCCAGCGCGAACGTGACCGGAACGAGCTGACCCTTGGCAATGATGCGCTCCATCTGGCGCGCTCTGCCCATGACAATCTTCCTTCCCGCGTAGTCCCCCTGGCACGGGCGCGCCAGGGAGACCACTCAGATTCGGTTCTATGAAGACGGGACGATATCGATGTTCCGCAGCAGTGCCGCCGACTCGATACCGGAAGACGACCCCGTGGGGGTGAACCGGCCGAAGCCGAGACGCAGGCTGTAGACGAGCCGGGTCTGATCGGTGGCGGGAAGACGCTCCGTCTCCACCTGGACCCGACGACGCCACCCGGTCTTGAAGCCGCGCCGGTTGAACGCGAGGGTCTGCCCCTTCGTGTTGTTCGCGCCGGTCTTCGAGACCTTGCCGTCCGCCTCCGTCTTGGACATGGCCATGGAGACGAGCAGCGGATGACGGCCGATCTTCAAGACCTCGCCAGTGAGCACGGTCGCCTGCGGTCCGTACTTGTCCACCGTGAGTACCTCGTCAAGCATCGCGATCCGGTCACCGGTCTCCGGGTCACAGACATAGACCAGGTCGTCCGGGTTGGCCGGGTGACCCCAATCCACGAGTCGCGCGGTGTCGATCATGTCACCACGCAGACCATGCAGCGCCGTGAGGGTCGGGGCACCACTGGCGTCGTTGTCGTTGCCCGTGTTGTCCACGAGAGCGGCGTGCCGGATGCCGTCGAACGCGAGGTAGTGCTTCGTAGCAGCCGGAGTGTCGTCGTCGAGATTGATGTTCCCGGTGGCCGCCGCCGTGGTGTCGCCGTTGAGCACCAGCGAGTCGGAGTAGTGCGCGATCGACACTGCGGCCTGACGCCGGAGGAACGGCACGAAGGGGATGATCGAGTCCTCTTCCATCTCGCCGGACCACATCTGGTGGATCACGAATTTCTTCGCGTCCACCTGAATCCGCTGCGAGCCGGTCTTGACGGTCGGGTACGCCGACGAGTTGTTGTTGACCGACTCCGAGACGTACAGCATCTCCGGAATGTCCACCTCGACCGGAAGATACGCGGTCGGGTCGGTCATCTCGAATGACTCGATCAGACCATAGATCCGGGACTCACGTCGCGCGGCTTCCCACAGTTCGCCGACGTACTGTGCGCCGATCAACTGCTGACCGAAGCCGGATTCCGCTGTGTCGTGGGCGAGTACCGCGCGCCGGTACGCGGCCGTCTCCTCCCACGCACCACGTGCCGCGAGCGACCGATCCCGACCGTGGAACATGTGGAGCGGAAGCCGGGGGAACAGGTCGTCGATCGCCTTGCGATCCAGCTTGCGAACCTCGTCCATCGGCAGGTAGGACGCCTCGCTCACGTTCGCGAACGCCTTCGTCAGCTCTTCGGACGGGCCGTTGTAAATGCCGGGGGAGCTGACGCGCTTCTGGCCGGTGAGCGAACTCTGTAGTTCGTGAAGGAACTCGATGTCCGCGACACCGAGACCCCACCGCTGATACTTCGTGCCGACGAGCCGACGCGCGTCGCCGTCCTGATCGAAGCGGAGCTTCCGGACGAACTCGTTTCCGTTCGGGTCGTTGAGAATGCTGTTGAGCACATTCTCCACGAGACCCCGAAGCTTGACATCCGAGATCCGATCGGAGACGTCTTCGCCGATCGCGTCAAGCTTCTGACGCATCTCTTGAGCGAGAGCGTCTAGCGAAATGCCGCTCACTTTCCATCCTTCCCGCTCAATGAGAGCGCTTCGAGTAGGGAAGCCGCTTCGGCTTCGTCCACGTGCTCGACGTCCACCGGATCATCCTCCGGGGGGTCTGTGTCGGCCGGAGGATCCGGATCGATCTCCGGGGGGTCTGTGTCGGCCGGAGGATCCGGATCGACCACTGGTGGGGCCGAGAGCTTCGAGAGAACTTCCTCGATCCTTGCAAGCCGACGCTCCACCTCCGAATTACCGGGAAGGGCCGGGAATCCCGGCATGGCCGGGAGCATCGGAGCAGCGGAGAGCCCCCGTGAGTCCCACATGCCGTAGTAGCTCCGGCGTGGATCTCTCTGCGAGGCGATGTAACGCAACCACTCGTCGTACTCGTCGTCCTGAAATCCGAAGGTAGCCGCGAGCGCGTGGCGCTGGCGCACCAGTGCGCGAGGGTCGGCAGGGACCGGAACCGCGCTCACTTCGGCGAGATCATAGAACGCCTCGTTATAGATCGATTCGGCCGTGAGATCCCACCGGTCGAGCGGAGCCCCCTTCGCGTCCACGAAGTCGAAGCCCACACTCACCGCGTTGAGAAAGCCCGTCCGATACTTGTTTTCGATCTGCACAGCGAAGGGGTCCGACCGGTCGAAGGTGACCGTCGTCTTCAAGCCCTGCCGGTCGGTGGACGCGCGACCTCTGCCGATCGGGGGCGTGAAGTCCATGTGCATCCATAGGATGACCGGGTTGTTGTTGAAGTTGTCGATCTGCCACCGGTTGCGGTTGAGCGAGAAGCCGTAGCGGTTCGTCCCCTCTGCTGACGCGGTGAAGACGAGGTCACCGTCTGGACTCGCGCCGGACGCGAGAGTCCCTCGCGTATAGCTGAGCTTGGTCGTCATTGGACCCCCTCACGTCCATTGATCTTATGACCATTAAGTGTCAATGGCCCATGCTTAAGTTCCATGCGGAACATGTCCAGCGCCGCGAGCGTGCTTGCCGCCTCGCCTTCCGGCACCTCCGGCGCTTGCGGCTCTGGCCGCGTCGCCTCGTTCACGGCCGACTTGTTCACGGGAGCCCACCACGCATCACCCCACGGAACCGGGGGAAGCCCCTGACGCTCGCGCCACTCGTTGATCTTGATCGCGCCTGCCTCGATCTGCTGACGCTCGCGGTCCCATGCCGCCGTCGAACTCTCGTGGAGCGCGTCTACCTTCGAGAAGTCGAACTCCGCGTGCAGCGTCCGGCCCGGGAACAGCGGTAGGAACTGTTCGGTGATCTCGTCGGCACGAAGCTGTGCGTCGGGAACGAGCGAGTTCATCCACAAGATCTTGTGAAGCTCGTTCACGTTGGCCAGCGTCGCGAACTCCAGATCATTGACCAGCGGAGAGGGGACTCCGTACACGTTGCAGACACGCCGAAGCGTCATGTTCATGCCATCGACGAACTCGGCGTCCTTCGGCGAGACCTGCGCTTCCTTGAACGTGGCGTCGAAACGGAGCACGGCCCACCGATGCGACCCCTTCGTCCCCCGGAACCTCCGGTCAAGGAACTGTTCCAGGTCGTCCGCCTGCGGTTTCGTGAAGCTGACCTTGTCACCGGCCGGAACCACGAAGCCGCCGACCATGAGCCCTTGGGCGAAGAGCTGCCGGTTGGAGTCGAGCATGGCCCCACCGGTCTCCGCCGCTTTCTGCGCAGCCACGAGAGGTGACATGGGGGAGAACTCGTCGAGCGGGTTGGGGTAGCGGAACCACACGACCTCATCCGGCCGGAAGGGGATCGGGTCACCACCGGATATTGGTTTGTACAGGAAGCCACGCAGGTAGTTCCGCGCGTCCGGCACCGGCACGACTCTGGATGGCTTCATCCACCAGATCTCCACGGGCACGCCGTTCGAGTCCTTCTCTACTGCCCAGAAGGACTGACCCCAGATGCCCATGGACAGTTCGTCCATGCGGAACAGCCTGCGGGGGGACCAGAACGGATTGATGTGCGCCAAGAGGTCGGACGCCGGACCGGACTCCACCCGCTTACGCGTCGTCCCGCTCCCCCGGTAGACATCCAGCCGGAGCCCGGACATGAGCCGCGCCCGGAGGTTGATCACAGAGAAGATGTCGTCGGCCGTCGCGACCCTGTCAACGAAGTCGTTCCCGTCCGCGTGCATCCATAGGAAGGGGTCATGACCCCATCCGGCACGATCCTGTAACGGCGCGAGATCTTTCGCGACCGGGGACGCGAGCCGTCTCCGGCGCTCCCGGATCCGATCGAGAAAACTCACGTGCCCTCGCCCTTACGGGTGAGCGCCTTACCCATGTCCCACCCTTCGATCCCAGCGGCCCAGACCCACGAGACGACAGACCACACCGCTTTCCAGGCCAGGAAGACCACGAAGCCGATCGTGAGCGGGATCACGGTCACGAGGAACAGCGCCACCTGACGGGGGGACAGTGTCTTCGCCCGCTGATCAATGTTGGAACTCGCGCGGGTCCAGACTTCGAGGACGGTCACGGCACCCTCCCATAGATCATTCATGGGGAGAGTACCACCTGACACTTAGGTGTCATAGGCGAAGTGTGCTCCGGTGCGCCCCCGGGCCACCCGACCCTGCACACCAGAGACAGAAGAGCCCCCAACCGATCGGGTGGGGGCTCTCCCTGTTGATCAGTTACGCGGTCTTTCCGGACCGCTCCCTGGGCGCCTCTTCCGCGAGCGTGGAATGG
>JACZCT010039192.1_pt1 | contig 11898 bp, 21 predicted proteins | sample 8641871 | NCBI WGS metagenome assembly JACZCT01 (sample SAMN15324604, study PRJNA640507) | soil metagenome | isolation source: monocropping sugarcane control | place: China: Luxin town, Laibin City, Guangxi Province | collected 2019-07-25 | depth 10cm m | reverse complement strand
CGGAGGTCCTCTCCGTAAATGGGCGTTTTCGAATCGTAGCGGTGGGTTTGGACGAGAATGGCAGAAAGCAGCTCCTGAGCGTGGAGTGCATCGATCCCGTACCCTCTTGGGTAGCCGTGAAGAAGCGTCCGCTGCTAGCCGCCATAACGCGGGTCCTTGGCCCCTCACGCTTCCCTAGGACGCCGATTGAGGACTAACCGTGAGAAGGTCCGGTCGAAAGAGGGAAGCCCTCTCAGAGCAAGCGCTAGGTGCCCTCGTGGTCAAGCACTTCGAAGACCAGGGGTGGAAGGTCTACCAGGAAGTCCTGCTCAACAACGTCGCCGACATCGTGGTTACGAGGGAAACCCGAAACGGAGCCACCCTCATCGGGGTTATCGAGCTCAAGACGTCGCTGAGCATAGCCCTGCTGGCCCAAGGAGCCTCGTGGAAGCGGTTTGCCCACGTGGTCTGGGTTGCCTTCCCTGCCCGCAGCGAAACGCGGAGCCAGCAGTTCGGGGAGCAATTAGCCAAGGACAACGGCATTGGCACCATACACGTGAGCTCAGGGGGAACGTACTCGTAGGCACCCCCTGAGCTCCGTCGAAAGATTGATGACAAGCTGCTAAAAGTGCTGAGGCCTGAGCACCAACAAGGGTTTGCCAAAGCCGGATCGGCTGGTGGCGGACACTACACCCCGTTCAAGGGAACGGTGATGCGACTCCAAGAGGTTGTGCGTCAGCAACCAGGGATCCCCCTGAAAGAAGCCTTGCTGGTTGCCAAGCACCACTACCGCAAAACCAGCGTGGCCATCTCTTGCATCAGCGGCTACTTGAAAAAAGGCGTGATACAGGGAATCGTCGAGAGAGTCGACGAACAAGGGAAGATCACGCTATACCCAACAGAGTCGCAACCAGAAGGGCCAGGGGGCAGTCATTCTGGCCAACCCCCGGACCTCCTAAGTCAAGTATACACCACGAATAAGGGGAATCAAATCCGCTCGTAACGACGGAAGCGGTCTAGCTTAACCGTACGCCCATCGTCGGTATGGGCAGTGTCCCCTTCGATCTTCAAAATCGTAAAGGAATTCTTCCGACGGGGATCTTTCGGCCGCCATCGTTCTCCGACTTGAGGTCCGCCAACCACAACAGCAGGTGAGGTCTGAACGACTACAGGTCTCACAACAGCAGGTGGAACCTCGACTGGTTGAAGGGTCACGGGTTGGGCGGGTACGTCAACATTGTTCGACTCGATCGTCTCGACGTGGCTGTAGTCCGAAGCCTCAACGCTATCGCTGACATCGACATCGCACTCAGAGTCTTCTTGGATCCGACGCTTGAAAGGGACTTGGCCCTCAGGGGTAACTTGAGCAATTTTGAAGGGGTCGCTCGATGTTACAACGTAGGTGACCCCTGCCAATCGGAACTCAGCTCCAAGGATTTTCGAGATTCTCCCGAAAACCTGCTCTTCCTTCTCGTAAGGCCCAATCGCGATCTGGGCAATGCGTCTGCCCTGTCCTGGCAATTTGATGCCAACATACTCAAGTTGTTTGCTCATGGCCGCTCACTCAACACCAGCATCATGGCAAAATTGATCCACTCTGGCTATGGGCTTTTGTCAATCGGCGAGCCGGGATGAGCGCTAAGCAGCACCCACTCACGGTAGGCCTCGTATCCCATGTTTGAGGTATCATCGATTTCGGTGTCTTGTGGGCTGCTCGTCGCCCATGTTGGAATGGAAACTTCGGTGTCCCGTCCGCTCATGCTCGTTAGTATCGTCATCGCCTCAAGAGAGGTTAGGGGATTCTTCGGAGCGTTACGATTTTCTGCTCGGCACTGTTTCGAATATGGACTCCGCCTCAATTGAGACGACAGGGAAATTCCAAGTTTGGTAGAAGACCATTTGAGGAGGGGTAGGTAGAGCTTCGATCCAAACCATCACCTCGGTCAATGCCCGGAAGCGTTCCGCTGCTTGAGTGTCCCCTGGGTTGCGATCAGGATGAGTCTCAGCCGCCTTGACTCGATACCTTTTTCGGGCCTCAGCCTTGAGGCTTGCAAAGCGCTCCTCAATGTGTTCGACAGTTCCCGGTTGCGGGATCAGGTCAGCCCATTGAATCCCTAGTTCAGCCGTTAGTTCAGGGGAGGGGCATATGTCCATGACGTATGTCTACACCGCGTCAGGCTTCTTCCAAATTTTGAAGAGACTAAAGGTCTTGTTCGACTTGCGACCTTTAGGAACAGGCTCAATCGTTACTGTAGGGTTCCCCTTGGCATCGGCCCCAATCTCGATGATGCGCCCCACTTTGTTTTTCCATCGGCCGTACAGAATCATGTCACCCACGTTGAAATAGGCAGCAACAAATCTGCGGGCTACTCGCTTGGCCGGTGTCATCACACGGTCGATGTCACAAGAGGATTCTCAGGTGGTGTACAAATAGAGATGACTCCTCACCATCTTGCTCAAGTAGGTGGAATCTTCGCTCTACTCGTCTTCGCACACTTCGTTGCTGATTGGCTCTGTCAGAGTCACGCGGAAGCCATGGCGAAGTCTCAAAACAACTTGGTGAGGGCTATTCATTGCGCGGTTTACAGTACCCTGTGCACCGTCGTTATCGGAACCATGACAGAGTCTATGTCTGTGGTGGTCTGGAGTTTCGCCATCCTTTTCACATCTCACTATTTCGAGGACACTTACGCTCCCGTGTTTGTCTGGGTGCGTTATGTCCGTCGGCCGCCCGGGGTTGTAGACCTAGACACCTTCAAGGCCTTTGCGGGAACTAACCTTGGGCTGATTCTGATGATCGTGGTCGACCAACTGGTCCACCTGCTATTTCTCATCCCCGTCTCAGTGATGATCACAAATCCACATTTGTCTCTGATCACAGGATTGATTGCGATGGGGATGGTGTCTTTACTCATCGTGGTTGCCTACCTAGGCAAGCGCCTCGCCAAGTAAGCTTTTGTTCAAGTAGATTTAGTAGGGGCAGCCGCACGAACCCCTTCTGACCAAAAGGACCCTCTCTCTGTGCGGCTGCCCCTGATTTTTTTGACTGCTCAAACGATGTTTCGGAACAGGAGTTGAGACGAACTTCCTGTTAAGTTCTGATAGCGTTTGTCACAGCAAACTTTGATTGCTTCTTGGACTCCAGGGGATAGGCTCAAGGGTAGGGGTTCTGATCCAGCATTGGAGATGTGGCTGGACGTAATCTGACTCACTGGGACGAAATTGGGAGGGATGGGCTCCCCAACCAAGGACACGAGACGCTTTGTCGAGGATGTGTTGAGTACGAGGTCCCCTGGAATTGAGGCCTTTCCTCCCCCTTTTAGGATCGTATCGCTGTCAAAGTCATCCCCAAACTTCATGACGGGGACCCCATTGGTACACGACAGCTTGTAGACCGCTTGCACGGTATCTCGGGTGGGGCCCCTCCACGGCGGGTTCACGAGATAGCTTCCAACTCCGTAATGTTGACGGCAGGGCTCCACTCCAAGCTCTTCGCGAAGCGCCTCAAACCTCTTGGTCTTCTCCAGATCCCAGCCGCTTTCCAAAGCGATGTCGGGGTACACCTCGTAATATGCAAACATGTTGAGGGCATAGCGGTACAACTCCTCCATATCGTCCGCATCGAAACGGATCCCAATCTTAACGTTCCCGTTTTGAAAGAGTCCGGCTTTGATTGCTGCGTGAAGCCCGCTGTCTTTGGTGTCGAAAGTGTCAGGAAGGTAGAACAAGAAGGGCGATGAACTACGGTCCCTCATCGCTGTGAAGGCCTCATAATCACTGAAAAACCTTTGTGGGTGCTCATGGCCCATCGTCCCAACTGCGGTCATGCCAAGTTCCTTGGCGAGGTAGGCATTGGAAGTCTTGGTTATCCCCGCATGCAAGATCGCACAGACTGCTGTCTTGTGCTGCTCCAAGCACGAGGTTGCTCGGAAGCCGACCTCGAATAGGTTGTCAGGATCCTTCACGGCTGCCATCAATCCTAGGGCTCGTTGGTACACAGACTCTGAGTACTCTTCCTCAGCGACCGTGATGTCGACCCGTTTCCGGTAATCAATATCAGCTAAGGTCTCTTGAATGATGTCACGTTCCTTCGCGCACGTTACCTTCAGGTGGCTGGGCAACAAATCCTCACGAGCAAGTGAGGCGATTTGGATGCGAAAATTGAGCATGAGGAGCATAGGTTCAAGCCAGCTCACACAAGCGGAAGGTCCGCGAATCACGACGGCTGGTTCCTTGTCGTAGAACCAGCATCCTTGTGGAACAGCCGTCACACTCACCCTATCACGGTCGAAACCGAGGACCCCCTTGGGCACCTTCTTGGGGATCAGACTTTTGACGTAGGTAGTCGCATCGAGAGGCATGAAATGCCGGCCTCCTCGACGATGGGAGTAGTAGAACACCTCATCACGTAAGGGGTACCCAGCCTCAGCCATGGTGAGTTTGTACTTGTCGGTCTGGAGATAGTTCGTTGCCACCTCATTAAGTACACCAAAAACCTGTGAGGTTGTAAATCCGTGGTGTATACGCGCCGAACATGTCGAATCCAGCACCTTTGTTAGGCCTCGCCATTGGCGATTCAGTGGGCCTCCCCTTCAACGGGCACCTTCCGATCTCCGAGGATTTGAGGCGATGGGATGGGGTAGTTCCCCCCAGTGTCGGGGAGGTCTCATCGATCTCTCGAATGATGATGTCCCTCGCCCGGAATTTGGTGAGTGATTACACTTACAACCCTGCCACAGTAACGTCAGATTACGTAGACCTGTACAAGGAAGTGGGCCTTTACGACCTCGAAGACACTGTGAGATTTGCGCTTGACCGCATCCTTTGGGGGTTCCATTGGAACGCGAGTGGGATTGCTCATGTCAATGGCAGTGCACCGGCCTTACGAGTAGCCCCGATAGGGGTCTACTTCCGAAGTGATTTGGTCACGGTAATGGATATGGCTCGGTTCGATGCCCGCATCACCCACAAGTCAGCAAACTCTGAGGAAGGGGCGATCGCGATCGCTCTTGCCCTGGCATTATTGGTTGAAGGGGCTTCGAAAAAAGATCTGGTGAAGACCCTCGTCAATTTGATGGAGCCGTCGGTGATACGAGATGCTTTGGAGGCTGTTGAGAAGGGATCCACACCTCAAGTTCCGATGGAATCAGGTTCCAACGTTGTCATTCCCGCCGCATTTGCATGCTTTCTCAGGACCCCGTCCTTCGAGGATGCAGTGGAGCAAGCCGTTCGTTTGGGGGGTTGTTGCTCCGTAACCGCTGCTTTGACGGGTGCCTTAGCGGGCGCCCATTACGGGGTTAAGTCTGAAATCGTTGATGTGCTCAACGGTGGAGTCGAGATCAAACACGTTGAGCACATCTTGCATGTCTCAGCCCCTAAGATCGAGGATGTTGGGACGGTCTGAGCCACAACAGGTCTTCCTCCGACATCGAGGCCAAAGGCTGGGCAGATCGTTGAATCACTTTCAGGACCTGTTCAGGGTCTGCCCCTCGTCCCTCCTTCACGTGAAAACCTCCCGTATACACCCCTGAGGCATACGCTTGGTTGGCTTCAATGACGACCCAACCAACGTCAGGGATTCGTCCGATATCAATGACGATGGCAGACGGAATTTGGATGGACGGGTCTCTGAGGAAATCCCTCATCCAGAGTTCAGCGTGGTCTAAGATCTTAGATTCTTGGTCTGCTGTGCTCCCCCACGGCAGACCTTGGTAGATGGAGGTTGCCACAACCTCACGATCCAAGATGTGGCAACGAACCTCGACTTCGAATTCCACGATTTCAGAAACGAGTACGGGGGCGGTGGGACGGATCTGGCGATAAGGAACGTGGCTTCCGTGATCGAAGATCCCTGCTTGAAAGACTTTGTCGTTGGCCGGCTTGAAGAACCACTTCCCGTCGAGTCCTACGAGGTCCCGATGTTGGACCAAATGCACTTTCCGTTGAACGTACTTGTAGGGAAGCTCAGCAAGCCAAGCATCAGGGGTCTCTAGAAGACCCAGCTCCAGTTGCCCCGCGATGATGTCACAAAACGCAATGTCCCCAAACACGGTGGGGGATTCCACCTGAGGTACCTTCATTCGCACAGCCCTGTGCACAGGCCAGCCCAGCTTAGCGGCGGCCAACTCCAACACGCGGGAGTCTCGGGATAGTCGTTGAGTTAGGATCAGGGTGGGAGTCATCGTCCTCGATCAATGCAAATTTCGATGGGTATGGGAGGGTCAGCCAAGACAAGCCGTGCTCGCATGTCCCTGGTGCCTTTACCTAGATTGGGATCTTCATGAAACAATAACGCAAGGTCAAAATACTTACCGTCCTCGGACGGGTGTTCTTTCTCCAACATCTCAGCGTTCCTCAGAACGCCGGCTGAAGGCCACTTGCGACCGTTGGCTAAGGCGGGGTACCCTCGAACGGTGAATCCTAAGCTTTTGCCGATGTCCCCAGCCATGTTGTCCACGCCCGCTGCAGCACCGTGAATCAACGTGATCCGGTAATCGGTGTATGGAGGTTGGGTAAACTGTCTCAGGCGTGCTTCAATCAGCTTCGGTGAAAGCCAGTATCGAGAACCACCCACAAAAATCTTGAATTCAAGTGTCATAGCGCATGCCCACTAACAGTGAGATCTACACCCAACGAGGCTCGAACAACGCCTTTGTTTTGGCTTCTCGTGAAGAAGGTCGTGTAAAGTTGTATCGTGGGTTCCCCCGAAGTACGCTGTACAACCCCCTGCAGTCGTTCGATCGCATCTTCGCCCCACTGGCATTTAAAGGGAGCCCTTGTTGTGTCGCGGGCTGTAGCAACGACACGGGGATCAAAACGTTGCGAGGGGAGTATGTGTGCTTGGATCACCTAGATTCGCAATCGGAGTTTCTCGTGGAAGGGGATTCGTTGAATGGTGCAGTGACCCAATTGACTCCTCAAGCTTGCCCTTGTTGCAGAGAAGAAGGAGCCCCTACCGTACTAGACTTCACTCAGTGGAACACTCTGTACACTTGCTACAAGTGTGAGCAGCGGTACACCATCACCAAGATGATGGCTGAGACAGGGTTGGACTTACAAAATATCGACAGCTGTGAGCGGGCCCTCATCGGTCAAGGGGTTGCAAGACGCCTCAACTTAAAGGAACACCCTCATATCCAGGTCGGCTCGTCTGTCCAATGGGACCAGATCATCTCTATAAACCCTAAGCCGCAGCCTCGACCTCAAATCAAGGATGTGATCATCAGTCACGTCTCCCCCAAACACATCATCCTTTCAGTGAAGGGTGTCACCCACAAGATCCCTCGAAAGGAGTTTGATCACTTCAACCTGTGCCCGTCCTACGTAGTAGCTGAGTGTCAGGGGTTGGACACCGGGTTGGAGGGGATCGGGTATTGCGGGATCACGCCAATCATCAAGGTCCAAGGCAGTAATGTTCGGTCCTTCCACAACCAACAAGGGAAGCCCCTGAAGGGAAGCCGAACATTTATGCAGTTGTTCAGGTACTTAGACGACAGTTACTTCTTGTGGGACAGAATCCTAAATCCCCTGATATAGCGACTGCTCTTTGATGTGGTTCAGCACACCCTCAGTCAGGTAGCGTTCCACATCCGAGTATCGGCGCTCTTTGAGTGCGGTCCGAACGATGGTGCTACTGACGAGGGGGCAGATGGGGGAAGGGGCGTCAGCACTCAAGCTGGGAACCCCTGCTCGCCCAATCACGAGCGGAGGCGCCATTTCACGAACCTCGTCCCAACCTTCCCAGGTGGGAGCAGACACAAGCAGATCGGCCCCCATGACGAAGCGGTACCTCACGAGAGGGTTGAGCTTCTTGAGGTTCTTGAGTAGCTCCACGGTCTGCCCCGCGTGTTCTGGGGGAAGGGTGCTTTCGACATCGGACACCGTAACTCGGTTGAGTACTCCGAACATCAGTTCGCACATACGCAACCGTTCTTCGAACGGCGTCAGGTTCTTCCCCGTCTGTTGAAAACAGGGGATGACTAGCACCCTCTCTACGTCAGGCTCGTTCAAGAGTAGGTGTGAAACCACCATGAGGTGGCCCAACGTAGGAGGGTCGAAACTACCGCCGAAGATTGCGATCATAGTAATCCAGTGCTTCCTCAATTGAGGGCTGACGTGAGAGTGAACCACCCTCTACAGCTTGTTTGAGCAGGCCCATGGCGAACCCCAACTCTTTGGAAGGGGTAATCCCCAAGTGAGTCATCAAAGCGTTGCCCAACCCTTTGGGAAGAGCGGGAGGGATGGCATCCAAGCGTTGGATCTCCTGAGCCCGGCTTCGAAGCTCGTGGACCTTCCGCAGGATGCGGGCTCGCTTGTCCTTCTTACGGGTCGTGATGTCCGCCCGAGCCAAAGCACAGAGATCATCGAAGCCATCTCCGGTCAAAACCAAGAGGCGACGAATAGCGCTGTCAGTCCAATCCGAATCGTAGGCCTCGATGTGCCCCAGGTGTTTGATGGTGAGGTAGATCTTGCGACCCTCCTCTTGCGAAAACAACTGCGTGCGTTTAGCAGCGGTCCGAAACATACGAGCCCCCTCCACTTCATGGCCGTGGAAGGAGATAACTCCCTCGACCTTGCTGAAGCAGCTGGGTTTTCCAACGTCGTGGAACAACGCGGCCCAACGTAGGTGAGGTTCTCGAAGAACTTGGGTCACAACGATCTTGGTGTGACTCCACAGATCTTTGTGACCCACCTGAGCCCCTCCGAAACCCATAAGGGGACGAAGTTCAGGGAACAATCCTGTCAGTAGCCCGGATTGGTACACAGATTCCAGGGCATCCCCTGCTCGCTTGTCCAAAAGGACGTCGTCTAGATAGGTGCGGATGGGGGTCATGCTTACCCGTACGGACAATCACAGGCGTTTGTACAGGTGGAACCCAACTAATCCAACTGCAGACAGTGTGCTTGTAATTGTTGTGAAAAGCAGACACGCCATGACAGCAGCCACATAAGCCGTGGAGTAGTACTCAATGTGGGAGTTGAGGCGCTGGAACTCTCGGTACTGGCATTGGGACAGTGCCGCGGACTTGCGATCAACAGCCATGATGCAGAAGAGGCCTGAGATGATGACTAAGGGTAGAAAGATGTCTTCGACAGACATGACCCCTATTTACACCATCAGATGAGGGGATCCAACAAAACATTGTCAGATCTCAACTCAGTCTTCTTGCCTGAAGGCTTGAATGTCCTTTTGAACACCTCAGCAGACCAGGTTGCCTTGCGGCCTGTGTCTAAGCGCTGAACTGTTAACTGAGAATAGTACCCTGCGTCACACTTCCCTGTTACGACGTCGAGGATTTCGACTCGATAGCCACGTTCACGATGTCGCCATCGAACATACTTGGGGGAGAAAGGTGCAACGAGCATCAGAGAACCAAACTAGTTTCCACCTTGTTGATCTTCATGTTGACGTGACACTCCGCCCCTTTGATGTGGAGGACCCCCGCAACATCAGGAGACCCGTAAGCCGCCTCTCCGGTTAGGACAGTCAGATTGGGCAGTGGTTGGTATTTCCCGGAACTATGGGTGTGCCCACACAGGACTACCAACTTGTTTTCTGGGTAGTTTTCCGCCAGCTGTTCGAGGGCGTCTCCCATTAGCTTGGAGGTGAACCAAGGCAGGTGCCACTCGTCGCTGATAGCTCCCTCATGCCAGCACGCACCTGCAAACGGTGGGTAGTGTGTCACGAACACAACAGTCTTGTACTTACGGAAAGCCTTCTTGATCTTGCCCTTGGCCAGTAGAGCAAATGTCTCACTACGTGATTGGCAAATGTCGAGGAGTTGAGTGCGATCGATCAAACAACGGAAGTCCTTGATCTCTGTCCAATCAGACATTCGGAATCGTTCTGATCTCCCGAAACCCAACAGCCCGTCATACCAACCCTCCACGCCAATCAGGGCACAATTGGGGGTCAGCTCAACGCATTCGTGACGTTCCAGCCACCCGTCGAACTTTGACGCTACTTCTCCGGTCGACACGAAGGACCCCTTGTAGTATTCGTGGTTGCCCAACACGAAGTACAGTTGCTTTCCCCAACCTTTCTCAAAGGCTCGTAGGTTGTGTTCGAGGTCGGGTTTCTCTGAGATGTCCCCCGTCACCACCAGAGTGTTGGCCGTCTTGTATTCGGTCGCAAGGTATTCCCCGAATACCTGGGGCCCTTCTGGCAGTCGGAGAAAGTCCAAGTGGATGTCAGTGCACCAGAGAAGATTTGTGGTAGCCACATCCTCTTCGATTTGATAAGTTCCCGAAACCATTCGGTGGCAGTACACCTTGAATGGCCTCACTTATGTCGTCGAGACGGGTTTTTGTCGCCAATCTATCCAAATTCGTTACCAAGGAGGACCTGGATAACGAGTTCGGTCGGTGTGGTACGATTGTCAAGTCGAACCTGGTGTTCGATCCTCAGACAGGGAAGAGCAAGGGTTACGCTTTCGTAGATTTCGCCACCCCAGCCGAGGCAGGAGTGGCTATCCAGGCCCTGAACGGACACACCCTGAAAGGGCGTGTCATCGAGGTTTCCTACGCTAAAGCGAAAGTTTAGCTGTTCAGCTTGCGCCCTTGTTCAGCGTTCCGTTTGGTGCGCGTCCGCTCTAAGAGATAGCGGGCTCCGTCACTCACGCCACCTACCAACGCCTCCAGTGTCCTCTCGACTTCCGGGAATGTCGTGCAAGGGAGAGCACTGAGTGCTTCAAGCTGCAAAAAAGCTTGTCCCTCTTTCAAGGTCAGGGTCAGACCGGGCCATTTTGGCACTTCCCACACAGTGTCGCTGGATTTAACGAACGTGACACCGCTAATCTCGACCCGTTCTCCGAAATCAAGACCAGTCGTCATCGTACCCTCGTCGATTACGGCCCCCTTTGCGGCTCCCGCCCTTTTTCTTGGCAGGGGGCCGATCGGAGAAAGAGTTCGAAGGGCCGTTGTTGTTCCGCCCCTTGTAGATCACGTTCGGGGATGAGCTCTGAGGTACCCTTGGTGATGGGGAGGATCCCCCGGTGTTTCTGCGTTCTTCTGCTTCCTTGACTGCGAGACGACGCCCTTCGAACGAAGATCCATCCAACGAGAGGGCTTGTTGGGCGGCATCGGCAGTCGTGAATTCGACGAAGCCAAAACCTCTGCTTTGACCTGTGTCTCGGTCGGTGATGACGCGGGCACTACGAATCGTTCCAAACGGCTCAAACAACTTCCGCAGATCTTGATCTGCGACGCTGAATGACAGGCTACCTACGAACAGTCTCATTCCTCTGTGTTCCTTTCATACTGGGTAAATGTGTTGAGTTTGATTTTTTGAGAGGGCTTCAGCCACTTCGTGATTTTGGTCGACGCATCGACGTAGAACCGGGGGTCCTCCGAATACATCTTGAGGAACTCCTTCATGACATCACCTTTAGGGACGTAGCCTCGTAGGTTCTTTGAACAAGAACCCGCAAACGTTTCGAGACTATCCCAGAGATCAAGCTGATACCCTACTAGGAAAGTCACTAGTGAAGTATCGAGCTCCATGGTGTTGGAGGCAGACTTAGACACCGCTGCAGCGATCTCCGAGACCTTGGTGGATAGTCGGCTGGGCAACTTACTCAAGTCCCCTCCAGCACAAACCCAATGAGCAACCTCATGGATGAACGTTTCAACACTATTCAAGTCTTTGTCTGAGTGTGCGAAGGGACCGGTGAGTTTGCCCACATGATGCTTGTCGGCCAAGCGTTGAACTTTGGCCAAGAATTGTGGAGACATTACACCGGTCCTTACGGACAAGGCCCCTCAGAAGTTTAGAGGTTTCGCCGCAGAACTTCGATTCGGTGTAAATACCCCTATGGACCGCATTCCCCGAGGGACAAAAGTCAGCATCCTTCCCGCCTCGCCCCATTGGGCTACGGGCGAACGCTTAGGGTGGATCACCGATCACAGGCAGGACAAAAT
>JACZCT010305547.1_pt1 | contig 11905 bp, 15 predicted proteins | sample 8641871 | NCBI WGS metagenome assembly JACZCT01 (sample SAMN15324604, study PRJNA640507) | soil metagenome | isolation source: monocropping sugarcane control | place: China: Luxin town, Laibin City, Guangxi Province | collected 2019-07-25 | depth 10cm m | reverse complement strand
TTACTGACTATGGCGACGGGACCTTTAGCATCGAAGGACCGGACTCAGCTATAGAGATGATGGATGCTACCACGTTCAGTGTGAACTGGCCCTCGGTGCTCGTCGAGAATGCAGACTACTACAACATCCGCTCTCTGTAGAAAGGAGGCCTCGTGTACGTCGAAAGTCTTACCAAAGATCGAATGCTTGCGATCGAGGCCGCCTCTATTGTCGATGGTCATATCGATGGTTCAGGCCATCTGATCCTCGAGAAATTCGACGGTTCTACTGTCGACGCCGGAGATGCACTTGTTGCAACACCCAACGCGAGCACAACCCAGGTTGGTGTACTGGAACTCGCTACGCAGGCAGAAGTGAACGCCGGCACAGATGCAATTCGTGCCGTGACTCCAGCAACTCTGGCGCCTTTGGCCGCACGGGTCGATTTCCTAGAACTGGTGGGCGTCGACATTATCGCGGCATTGCCTCAATCTCAGGCCATCACGAGCTATCCCAAGGGTGTCTCGTTGATGGAGGTTGGGGCAGGTAGCGGTTGGACCCCCAATGGTGGTTTCGGGCTTGTAGTGACTTACTACAGTTCTTCCACACGGGTTTCCCAGAGCTTCTACGCTAACGGTGGCGACAAGGAATGGCGTCGATACTACTATCTCGACAGTTTCGGATCTGGTCCGGGATGGGGTCCTTGGCGATTCCAGGGACATGAGGAAAGTCTGAGCCCTACGTCATACGTCCAGACAACTCCGGTTTCCTCATATCCTGAAGGACGTTCACATCTTTGGTTGACCAACACCCAGGCGGTAGCCGGCGGTTGGTCCTGGGGATCTGAGTTTGGAACAGTAACCACCGTTCGTCCTTGGGGTACCACGGATGCTCAGCAGTACTGGCAGAGAGCGGGTAGTGGTTCAAGTCCGTTCATGTGGATGCGAATGGGAAACAGTGGTGGTTGGGGTTCCTGGAAAGCCATAGCCACCGAGGAGTACGTCAACAATGCGTTGATTCCTTACAACACCCGCCTCAACACACTTGAGGCTCGTAAGGAACTTCTTGGAACTACAAGTTGTTCGGTGTCCTCAGGAACTGCGCTCTCTGTCCACGTGACGTTCTCTACACCGTTCACAGCAATCCCCAAAATCTTCGTCAACATGGACGGCGCGCCTGGAGCCACTGCAAATTGGACGGTTCGTGCGATCAACGCGGCAACCACCGGGTTCGATATCTTCCTTCGTTCCACCGATGGTGTAGCTGTCACATTCACCATCAACTGTAGTTGGCAGGCCATCAAGCCCTAACCGGAGTCGTCGTGATATCTACAAGCGTAAGCGGCTCATGGTCGAAAACTGAGTCGTTTCTCAGGTCCATCTCAAAGGTGGACATCACGGATATTCTGCGGCTCTACGGGCAAGCCGGAGTTCAAGCCCTATCCAGTGCGACACCGGTGGACAGCGGACTGACCGCAGCTTCCTGGGGATACGAGATCGAAGATGAGGATGGTTCGGTAACTATTACCTGGACTAACTCGGATGTCGAGAATGGATTCCCTGTGGCGATCATGCTGCAGTACGGCTACGCAACGGGTACTGGCGGCTACGTTCAGGGCCAAGACTACATCAACCCAGCAATCCAGCCCATATTCGACGAGATCGCTGACAAGGTATGGAAGGCGGTGACCTCCGCATGAGCTCGATCGATGAACGCGTCGTATCAATGAAGTTTGATAACGCCCAGTTCGAAGCAGGCGTTAGAACGAGCATGGCGTCATTGGACGCGCTCAACAAGAGCCTAAAGCTCGAGGGGGCTACCAAGGGCCTCACCGATCTTGGCAGCGCAGCGAAGAACGTACAGGTTGGTCATATTGCTAACGCAGTAGACGCGGTTGCTGACCGGTTCAAGGCCATGTCGGTTGTGGCCATCACAGCTCTTGCTACCATTGCGCACCAAGCAGTCGTAATGGGCGGCAATTTTGTAAAGAGCTTGAGCACTGAACCGATCATCGACGGTCTACACGAGTACGAAACCAACCTGAACTCGATCCAGACGATCCTCGCCAACACCGGGCTTGAGGGTCAGAAGGGTCTGGACAAGGTCATCGGGGCCCTGGATATCCTGAACCACTACTCCGACCAGACGATCTACAACTTCTCGGAGATGGCTCGTAACATCGGTACGTTCACCGCGGCCGGCGTAAAGCTGGATGTCGCAACGAACGCTATCAAGGGTATCGCCAACCTGGCCGCTATATCTGGCTCGAATGCTCAGCAAGCTTCCACCGCGATGTACCAGCTCTCCCAGGCTCTCGCCGCGGGCACAGTGAAGCTTATGGACTGGAACTCTGTCGTCAACGCCGGCATGGGTGGCAAGGTCCTGCAAGAAGCTCTAATGGAGACGGCACGGGTTCACGGCGTCGCGATCGACAAAATGATCAAAAACGCTGGCAGCTTCCGTGCGACTCTCGAGAAGGGCTGGCTTACCAGTGAGATTCTGACCGAGACGCTTCAGAAGTTCACTGGAGACCTCACCGCAGCTCAGCTCAAGACGATGGGGTACAACGACAAGCAGATTCAGGGGATCCTGAAGCTTGGTCGTACCGCACAGGATGCGGCCACAAAAGTCAAGACCATGTCTCAGCTAATCAGCACTCTGCAGGAAGCTGCGGGTTCTGGGTGGGCCAAGACGTGGCAGCTCATATTTGGTGACTTCGAGGAAGCTCGTACGCTTTTCACGAACGTCAACAACGTCCTTGGCGGGTTCATATCCAAATCGGCTGATGCTCGTAACCAGGTGATTGAGGATTGGAAGAAACTGGGTGGTCGTACTGCGATCATTCAGTCCATCTCCAATGTCTTCAACGCTCTGATTTCGGTCCTCAAACCAATCCAGGAAGCCTTCCGTTCCATATTCCCGAAGGCTACTGGAAAGCAGCTCTTCGAACTGACGATGACGCTTCAGAGGTTCACCGAAAACCTCAAGCTGACAATCGTTACGTCAGATCAGCTCCGGAGAACTTTCGCCGGAGTGTTTGCGATCTTGGGGATCGGTTGGGACATTCTCAAGGAGGGCATCAAGCTCTTCTTCCGTCTATTCGGAGTAGCTACCGACGGCGCCAGTGGTTTCCTCGAGGGCACTGCGAAGATCGGTGATTTCTTCGTAGCCCTTCGCAAGTCGATTCAAGAGGGTGGCGGTATTGTCCTCTTCTTCGATCGTCTCGGGAATGCTCTCGAAGTACCCATTATTCTTCTGGGAAAGATCGCCCATTATATTGGGCATCTGTTCGACGGTTTCAACGCTGAAGGAGCAGCCAAGAGTGTCACTGGCTTTATAGCCAAACTTGAGCCGCTAACAAGATTGGGAGATCTAGTAGGTAATGTCTGGGGTACAGTCTTTGACGTATTCATGGACATACTCTCGACCTTCCAGCCTCTCATGGACAAGATCACAGGCTTCCTAGCCAAGATCGGTCCTATGTTGTCAGAAGCCTTCGGTGACGTCGATTACCAAGATATTCTGTCGACATTCAACACCGGGTTGTTCGCAGGCCTTGTCGTGATCCTCGGCAAGTTCTTCCACAACCTCCTTCACGGCGATGGTATATTCGACAGCATCAAGAAGACCTTCAATGGTCTCACTGATACGATGCAGACGATGCAGACCACGCTTAGAGCGGCTACTCTGCTCCAGATTGCTTTGGCTATTGGCGCACTTACTGTATCGGTCGTTGCTCTGTCCAAGATCGATGCAGAAGGACTAACTCGAGCTCTCACGGCTATGACCGTGATGTTCGGTCAGCTTGCTGGTTCTCTTCTTATCTTCGAGAAGATGTCTGGCTTCGCTGGTCTCGCCAAGATGCCTCTGGTAACTGGTGCTATGATCCTTCTTGCTATCGCAGTCGATATTCTGGCTTCGGCAGTCAAGAAGTTGTCCGATCTGGACTGGAATGGATTGTCTAAGGGTCTTACCGGAGTCACCGTACTTATCGGCGGTCTGGTCGCTGCTGTACGTCTGATTCCTCCTTCTCCGGGGATCATTGCGTCCGGCGTTGCTATGATCGCTCTGGCTGCCGCCGTTAAGATCTTGGCCAGTGCTGTTACTGATTTGTCCGGTCTCAGTTGGGAAGAGTTGGCGAAGGGTCTTGTCGGAGTTGGCGTTGTTCTCGGAGCTTTGGCTCTGTTCGCCAAGTTCGCAAAGGCTGATACAGCCGGCATCTCACAAGGTGCTGGAATCATTCTTCTTGCAGTAGGTATCAAGATTCTTGCCTCCGCTATGAAGGATCTCGGTCAACTCTCGTGGGAAGCGATTGTCAAGGGACTTGTCGCTACCGGTGGAGCCCTGGCAATCATCGGTGTTGCTCTAGATTCAATTCCTCCAACTTCTGTTATATCTGCGGCGGGTGTACTTATAACCGCAGCTTCGCTCGGTCTTATCGCCGAAGCACTACAGAAGATGGGCGGGATGGATTGGGCTGATATAAGCGCAGGTCTTGTCGCTCTAGCCGGTGCCATGACCATCATCGGTGTAGCTATATCTGCAATACCTCCGACAGCGCCTTTGTCGGCCGCGGGTATTCTCATCGTGGCCCTGTCCCTGGATTCCATCGTTGAGGCTCTCAAGAAAATGGGAGGGATGAGTGTAGGCGAGATTGCGAAGAGCATGATCGTCCTCGCTGGTGCCCTCGCGATTATTGGGGTAGCTCTAAACGGCATGACAGGGGCTCTTCCTGGAGCAGCAGCACTTCTCGTGGTTGCTGGAGCTCTTACAATCCTAACACCGATCCTTCAAACCTTGGGGCAGATGTCCATAGGCGAGATTGTAAAGGGACTGCTCACTCTAGCGGGAGTGTTCCTTGTTATCGGCGTAGCTGGAGCCCTTATCGCTCCTGTAGTTCCAGCTCTTCTGGGACTTGGTGCTGCGATCACTCTTATCGGTCTTGGTATGGCTCTGGCGGGTGTAGGTTTGCTGGCGTTCTCAGCCGGCCTTACCGCGTTGAGTATATCTGGAGCCGCAGGTGCTGCAGCTCTGGTAGCCATCATTACTACGATGGTCGGTCTTATCCCTATGGTGATGGAGCAGATTGCCAAGGGTATTATAGCCTTCGGATTGGTGTTGGCCACCGCAGGAGATGTGGTATTCAAGGTTCTGGTAACGATCCTTACGGCGTTGCTGGATGCCATTGATAAGGTCATCCCCAAGCTTCTGCAGGTTCTGTTCAAGCTTGTGATGATGGCCCTTGATTTCCTCGTCAAGTACGTGCCGAAGTTCACCGATGCGGGTCTCAAGATTCTCATCGGTTTCCTCGATGGTGTGGCTAACAACATCGGCAAGGTTGTCGCATCGGCAACCAACGTCGTAGTTAACTTCATCAACGCGATGTCGAAGAACCAGCCCAAGATCATTCAATCGGGTGTGGACTTCATCATCAACTTCATTGAGGGCCTAGCGAAGGCGATTCGAGATAATTCGAAGCGTATGGGTGAAGCTGGTGCAGATCTGGCCTCCGCCATCATCGAGGGCATGGTCAAGGGTCTTGGCGCCGGCATTAGCAAGATCACCCAGAAGGCTAAGGACGTTGCCAAGGCTGCTCTCAACGCAGCCAAGGATATTCTCGGGATCAACTCGCCCTCCAAGGAGTTCGAGGACCTCGGTAAGTTCTCAGACGAAGGTCTAGCAAACGGTCTGGACAAGTATTCGCATGTTGTGTCTCGAGCCTCGGAAGGGGTTGGAGAGCACGCTCTGACGGCGATGCAGAAGTCGATCTCGAAGATGAGCGAAGTGGTAGAGAGGGATGTTGATCTATCCCCGAGGATCCGCCCCGTGCTGGATCTGACGGATATTCGGAAGAACGCCACCCAGATCGGCACTCTTCTGAAGCCCACTCCGTTGGCGGTCACCCCGTCGTTCTCCTCCGCACAGCAAGCGTCCACTGGTTTCCAGGCCAACCTCGATGTTCAAGCGGTCAATGACGACATCATCAATCGTTTGCGACCTGAGGTGAACTACACGCAGAACAACTACTCACCGAAGCAATTGTCTTCGGCTGAGATTTATCGTCAGACGAAGAACCAGCTGTCCACAGTGAAGGAGGCGTTACCGGTCTAATGATATTCAAGGTTGAAGTCCGTAACGTCGCCGGCACACTCCTAACGTTGCTGTTCGATGACTACTCGAACGGCTATTACGTAAAGGAGATCGAAGGTCTAGACCCAGTAGATGCTGCCATCGTCTCGTCCGACTTCGCAGGCGTGGATGGAACCCAATTCCAGACCGCAAGTCGTGGGGCTCGCAACATCATCATCAAGCTGGGTTTCGAACCGGACTATATCCTGACCAGTGTCAGCAGCTTGCGGCGGGCACTGTATGGATTCTTCATGCCCAAGTCGGTCGTGAATCTGAAGTTCTTCGATACAGACGGTCTTGTGATCGATATTCAGGGGAGAGTGGAGAAGGCGCCCGCTCCACTCTTCACCGACAAGCCGGGGATGAACATCTCCATCTTGTGTGACGATCCGGACTTCGTTGAGCCGGATCCCATCACTACGAGCGGCGCCACGGTGTCGACGACCACCGAGTCGTTCATCCATTACGAGGGCACTTCCGATTCTGGGTTTGTCTTCACGTTGCACCTGAACCGAAGCTTGAGCGACTTTACGATCTACATGACAAACCCCGACGGCATCCTGAGGCAGCTGGACTTCTCAGCTTCCCTCTTGAACGGGGATATTCTGACGATCAGTACAGTCACAGGTGACAAATTCATCCAGCTGAATCGAGGAGGGACTATTAGCTCCCTCGTCTACGGGATGCCATCCACATCAGAATGGCTCCAGCTGAAGAACGGGTTCAACAACTTCCGGGTCTACGCAGTAGGCTCACCGATCCCATTCGACATCACCTATGTGAATAGGCACGGAGGTTTGTAATGGAGGTGTATATCCTCGACAGTCTCTATCGCAGGACCGCGGTAGTGGACGTTTATGAGTCGTTCATCTGGACCGAGCGTTTCGATGCAATGGGCGACTTTGAACTCAAGCTACATGCGACCCAGCAGAACCGGTCCCGCCTTCCGGTTGGTCTTCGTCTGGCTCACAACAAGTCGTCACGAGTCATGGAGATCGAGACTGTCGAGGATACCACCGACAGCGACGGAAAGGCGCTACTGACTCTCAAGGGTAGGTCCTTCGAGAAGGTCCTCGAGAACCGAATCGCTAGACCAGCCCTTTCGGATCTAACCACGGATCCAAAGTGGATCATCACCGGTCTGCCAGCCGTCATCGCAAGGAAGTTGTTCCACGATATTTGCGTGACGGGTATTCTCGATCCGGGCGACAAGATCCTGGGCATCCACGAGACGAACATATTCGGGACCGATACGATCCCCGAGCCGACAGATACGATCACATATTCTGTCGATCCCACCACTCTCTATCAAGCCATCCAGGACCTGTGCAAGTTCTACCACATGGGTTTCAGGCTCGTTAAGGACGGGGATACGTCTCAGCTGTACTTCAACATCTACATGGGAAGCGATCGTACTTCCCAGCAGACCATTCTCCCCGCGGTCATATTTGCCCCGAACTTCGACAACATGAAGAACACAACTCTTCTGTCGACCACGATGCTCTACAAGAACGTGGCTTATGTGTTCTCTCCTGTCGGACATGCAATCGTCTACGATCTGGACGTCGACCCGACAATCGCCGGTTTTGAGAGAAACGCTCTTCTCGTAAAGGCCGATGATATTGAGGACACTGTTCCTGCAACCGCAACGGCAAAGATGATTCAGCGAGGAAAGGAAGCCCTCGCTAAGAACCGCAAGGTCACGGCCTTCGATGGGGAGATCAGTCAGACGTCGCAATACATCTATGGACGAGACTACAACCTTGGCGATTTGGTTGAGTTGCGTAACTCGGATGGATCTACGACGAACATGCAAGTAACGGAGCAGATATTTGTTTCCGACAAGGAAGGCGTACGGTCATATCCTACGCTTACCGTCAACTCGTTCATCACACCAGGATCCTGGAAAGACTGGACTCCAGACGAGGTTTGGACTGAAGTAACTCCAACCTTGAACTGGAACGACCTGTAAGGGAGGAATCATGCCTGTAGGAGACGACGCCCTTGCGGCCGGCCTCCCAATCGTGTCGGATAGCACCGGTCTCGTTAAGGACGGCGCGCTCGAGATCAACCGTACTCGGGATCAAGTGGCCCAGACGAGGGCCACTATTCCTGTCGGTAAAGCGGGTTACCGCACAGCCGCTGGAATCAGTTCTGGTACTGCCGATCCGACTGGTGGGAACGACGGGGACATCTACCTCAAGATCTTGCCGTAGGTGAGTCATGACTGACTATTTCAAAGATACCGGATCATCTGGTGAGATGCGTATCACCGATACCGGTACTCACGTAGAGTTCTGGCTCAACTCACACAACAGTACTACGTTCAACCATCAGCTCCCATGGGGTATGACGGTGAACGGGGTTACCGACAACGGCCGGGAATTCGATTACTCGGCCGGTGCGGGATGGCAGCGTCTGGGACGATGGGCGGTCAGCTCCTCCCAGACAGTTACGTTCCGCATATTTGACACCGGTACCAGTGGCTTCGGTGGACCGACAACGTTCAGTCAGTTCATCGACCGTGCCACAGTGCCGGCGGCCCCCAGTCAACCTGTACTCAGCAGCATAACTTCCACGTCTGTCTTCGTGACGTTCACCGACGGCTCGAACGGTGGAGCCGCAATCGACTCGAGACAGATTGGGTGGGGGACAAGCTCCACAACGCCTTCATCAACTATGTCATCTGATGGATCCGACACCATATCCGGACTCACTCCAGGTACGACATATTACGTGTGGGCAAGAACGCACAATGCTAAAGGATTCTCGGCGTGGTCGGTACGATCGACCTTCACCACGACACGAGTTCCTGACGCACCCAGCACCCCTGTTATATCCAACATCGGACCGACCTCCGTAACCGCCTCCTGGACCCCCAACGGGAACGGCGGTGCAGCCATTACTGGCTACCAGGTTAGCTACGGTACGAGCTCCGATGGGACAGGGCATGCAACAACTGGAATCGTGTCTTCTCCCCTCAACATATCTGGACTGACGCCTGGTGTGAAGTACTACTTCGCCGTCAGAGCTCAGAACAATGTGGGTTTCGGTCCATATTCTGCATTCGCCAATGCGACTACAATCGCCGGCATCAGGATCAAGGTCGGAACCGTTTGGAAATTCGCTGTTCCATACGTGCGTGTCGGTGGTGTCTGGAAACTTGCTCGACCCTGGACTAAAACCGCGGGGGTATGGAAGGAAACGATCTGATGCAAAACGTGTACTGGTGGCAAGTCTTCGTAACCGCCGTGGTCACAGTGTTGGCCTCGTCCGGTTTCTGGGCCTACATGCAGCGGAAGGACATGAAGAAGACACAGCTCGACAAGCTGGTCCTCGGATTGGCCTACGACAAGATCATATCCATGGGTATGGCCTACATCGAACGTAGCTGGATCACCAAGGACGAGTACGAGGACTACAGGAAGTACCTCTACGAACCCTACAAGGCTCTCGGCGGTAACGGCGTCACCGAACGTATCATGGCCGAAGTCTCGAGTCTCCCGCTACGCCCACGTAGTACATACGTAGAGGTTCTGCGTGAAGTCAAGGAACGCCGAGCTGAAAACGAACAAACCCATGCAGATGAACTGATCAGCTAAGAAAGGGTACAAGATCAACATGCTTTTCAGTGAGAAGGTTTACAACTTCCTGAAGCAGCTGGCCCTGGTGATTCTTCCGGCCCTCGCTGCGGCATATTTCAGCATCGCCCAGATCTGGGGCCTGCCGAACGCGGAAGAGGTGGTCGGTACGATCACCGTCATCGACACGCTCATGGGTGTGCTCCTGAAGCTCTCCAGCAGCCAGTACAACAAGAGCGAGGAGAAGTACGACGGAGCGCTAAGGCTGGTCGATACGGAGGACGGAACGCAGCTGCACTTCGATCAGCTGGACAGCCATGCGGTCATGACGAAGGGCGCCGTTCTGCTCAAGATCAAGGACGAGAACCCTTAGGGTCGCGAACTATACATCTCCTATAATGAGAACCCCACACTTTAGGAGATCCAATGATCGCCATTTCTCGTCCCGAGCCCAGCCCGCTTGACGAAGTAATTGACGCCTTGATCGACCGCATGAAGACTGAAGGACCGGACTCCGAAGACTACTCGTCCATGGTGACCAATCTTGACAAGCTGATGAAGCTGAAGGAAGCAAATTCCCCGAAGCGCATCAGTAAGGAAGCTTGGCTCGCCGCGGGCGTGAACCTCGCCGGAATCCTGTTCATCATCAAGCATGAGCAGTTCAACGTCATCGCTTCGAAAGCCCTGAGCTTCGTATCGAAGATGAAGTGACTTAGATCCAAAATGAAGGATTCGGTGTAGAGGGCGTGCTAACCACACGCCCTTTATATTTCGCGATTCCTACAAGGGCTCTCATATTTTCCTCGCAGGGTTTACAGGGCCTTTAATGAGACCCTACCCCTGAAAGAAGGACCAAATGATCGAGTTCGCAGCACCTGCGATCGTCGCCCTCGTACTCCTCCTCGTCGGAACCGTCGTGTACTACAAGACCAAGATCTCGAAGATGAAGACCGCCAACGCGGAAAGCATCGTCGAAATCAAGAGCCTGTGGTTCCACGCCGGATTCGACAGCGGACAGAAGTACGAGCGTGATGCCGCAATGATTCGACAGATCATCGAGGACCACAAGAACGGCAAGTAGGTAAAGGTTGGATCCCGCAAGGGATCTGACTTTCGTTTCAGAAAAATTCCCGGGTGGGATTTTCTGCGAAAGCCTCGCAGAAATTACAATGCCTGTAATGAGACCCTACCCCAGAAAGAAGGATGTCATGAAGAAGCGTTTCGCTCTCCTCGTCACGTTCGTTCAGGAGCACAAGGTTGCTATCGCAGTTGGCGTCACCGCATTGGTGTTCGTCACGCTGATGATGCGCAACCAGAAGCAGCTGAACGCGTTCCTCGAGGAGCACGGCCTGCTCGACATGTACTACGCAATCGAAGAGTGATCTCGAAGCCCAAGACCGCAAGGTCTTTGGGTTTACGTTTTCGGAGGACGATATGTACGAAGAGTATCTCGGAATTCCCGTGCGCCCCGAAGAGCCCAAGTATCCCGCTAATCCATGTGAGGAACACCCCGACTGTATGTGGACGTGGGACGGTTTCTGCTGGATCTGTGTGGACTGCATTCTGGGCGACTAAAAGACTTCCCCGGGGGAGGGAGTACGGGGGCTACCGTGGTCAGTGGCCAGGGGCTCTTAGGAAAAACCCCCGGGGACCAAACATCGATCTCGAAGAGGAAGGCACCACCGTGAAAGCAATGCACACTTACCACAACGTTCTGACCGCGGGCCGTCCGATTCTGATCGGTGTTCTGGCTGTGTTCATCATCGTCATGCTCGTTGTTGGAATCGCTCTTCTGAGCGACAACATCGGCCGCATGAAGTACGATCGCAAGGTCGAGAAGCTGAAGATCCTGGCCGACGACGACAACTTCTTCACGGACCTGCTGAAGGAGATGAAGGAGAACCCCGCCTCGTTCTTCTTCGGCAAGGACTGGGAGAAGGGGAAAGGCCGTCTGCCGGCCGTCGTGAGCGCGCATATCTACAGCGCGACCAAAGCGAAGCACAAGTACGACCCGTCCAAGGAGACCTACTACCGCCCGGGATATCTGGGGGAGGTGTGACATGGGTAAGGTTCTGTTCCACACGCTTCTCGGCATTTTCTCGGGAGGCATCTGGTTTGTGATTCTCGGCGTTCGCGTCGCCCTCAAGATCCTGAGTCGATAAGAAGGAGAACACCCCTCATGGAAGGACTCGAAGCGTTCCTGGTCTACGTGGTTC
>JACZCT010016110.1_pt1 | contig 12043 bp, 8 predicted proteins | sample 8641871 | NCBI WGS metagenome assembly JACZCT01 (sample SAMN15324604, study PRJNA640507) | soil metagenome | isolation source: monocropping sugarcane control | place: China: Luxin town, Laibin City, Guangxi Province | collected 2019-07-25 | depth 10cm m | reverse complement strand
TGCCCTGCTGGGGGAAGGTGTGGGCGAACAGGTTGTAGGTGCCGCCGTAGAGTGTCGACGCCGAGACGATATTGTCGCCGGCTTCGGTGATGGTCTGGATCGCGTAAGTTACTGCGGCCATTCCCGAAGCCAGCGCGAGCGCGCCAATGCCCCCTTCCAGAGCCGCCACGCGCTGCTCCAGCACGTCCTCGGTGGGGTTCATGATGCGCGTGTAGATGTTGCCTGGGACCTTGAGGTCGAACAGGTCGGCGCCATGCTGGGCGCTGTCGAACGTGTAGGCCACGGTTTGGTAGATGGGTACCGCGGAGGCGCGGGTCGTAGGGTCGGAGGCATAGCCGGCGTGCACGGCGAGCGTTTCGAATTTCATGCGGGGTTCCTGGGACGGCGGAAATGGCGTCATAAACGTATAGACGTCTGTTTATCATTTATATCAGATTGCACACCCTGTTTGGAAGTTGACGGCGCGTCGGCCGCGCGGAAGATACGTGGCGACGCTGGCCGTGTGCGGCGTTCCCGGTAGGTGCTGGCTGCCGTGGCCGGAGATTCGGTTGCGCGGGCGGTGGATCAACCCCATCGCCGGAAATCTTCCACGGCGTGGGCACTTCTTCCTGCCCAACGGGCTACTCCTCGTGGACAGCCGTGTAGCGGGGCCGTCGCCTGGCAGGCAACTTTCACGGACAGGCGGCCAAATGCATGAATTTCACAATCGGCGCAAACGTGCACAAGGCCGGTTGCTCCGCGTTCAAAATCAGGTCGTCAGGTATAGAATTGAAAGCGTGGATTTTTGGTGGCTCGACGTCGTGAAGCGGCGCACGTTCGAGGGTTGACGTTGCAGGTCATGCGAACGTGGATGCCGCAGACGAGATTGCCGGCTGCGCAGGACGACGGTGCTGGATAAGCCGATCCGGTCATCCGACCCGGGAGCAGACTATGCCAGTCATGCTATGTCAATCCGCTGCGTTCCTGGCGGTGCGTGTGCTGTTGCAGCGGTATGCGGCCAGCGATGCCCAGGTTCTGATCGAGGGAGAAACCGGGACCGGCAAGGAGCTGGCGGCGCGGGAAATCCACTATTCGAGTGCACGCCGCGACCAACCGTTCGTGCCAGTGAATTGTGGCGCGATGCAGGACAACCTGATCGAAAGTGAGTTGTTTGGTCACTCCAAAGGTGCGTTCACCGATGCCAAACAGGCGCAGGTGGGCCTGGTCGAACATGCTCGGGGTGGCACCCTTTTCCTGGACGAGGTGGACACGCTCTCCCGAAAGGCGCAGGTGACGTTGTTGCGTTTTCTGCAGGACAGTGAATACCGCCCTGTTGGAGGCACGGTACGCACTTCTGCCGCACGCATCATCGCCGCCACCAATCGTCACCTCGGGCAGCTCGCGCTTGACGGCGATTTTCGCACCGATCTCCTTTATCGCCTCAACGCACTGTACGTCCACTTGCCGCCACTGCGCGAACGTGACGGTGACGTCACGGTGCTGGCGGAGCATTTTCTCGCTGCCACGGCTCGGCGAATGGGCGGAGCGCCTTGTCATTGGACCACTGATGCCTTGCGGGCCCTGGCGGCATATACGTGGCCGGGAAACGTGCGCGAACTCGAGAACGTGGTGTTGCGCGTCTACACGCTCGCGGACAGTGCGACGATTGGCCTGCAGGAATTGCTGATGGCGGAACCGGCCATCGGAGGAGCAGGGCACCGGTTGCGCGACGGCCAGCTCTATGCCGGTGCAAGCTTTCGACACGCCAAGGCCTGCGCCATGGAGCGGTTCGAGCAGGATTACCTCACACGCTTGTTGCAACAAGCCAACGGCAATGTGACCGAAGCGGCGAAGCTCGCGGGCAAGGAGCGGCGCTCACTGGGCAAGTTGCTCAAGAAATACCATATCGAGCGGGCCCCGCATCGATCGTGACAAATGCGCTGCGGCCTGATGGCCGCGTCTGCGCCGGGGCTGACCCGCCTTGGGTTGCTTGCGACCCGCATCATTTCCCTGCAGCCACCATCATCTTGCGCCCACGCGTGGTGCCGAAGGTGGGTCATTGCCGCCCCGGCACCGCGCGTGCATCCCAATAAAGCCACGTAAATTCATGGCCTTGCACAGACAGGCCGCGCTGGTCCGGTTGTTGCAATCCTCATGGTCCCGCAACGTCAGTTGCTGGATCCGGAGTTGCACGTGGAGAAGGTGCGGAATGACGAACAGGTGGCAAAACTGCAAGCGTCGATTCTGCGGTATCTCGTCGACCACCCGCACGCGGCCGACACGGTGCGCGGGATTGCACGCTACTGGACCGGCGCCGTGGAGGGTCAGCCACCCGTCGAGGCCGTGCAGCGCGCACTGGACGCGTTGTTGGCGCAAGGCCGGATCGCCTGCTCGATCCTCGCCGATGGCTCGCAGGTCTATGAGTCGGTGCAGGCGAACTAGCCGATGGTGCTGCCCGGAATTGGCCCCTGGGCTCCAGACCGCAGTGGCGCGAAATTGCCGCCGATCGCCGCGGTTCCAGCGGCGAAGGGGATGTGGCGACCGCCCGGTGCTTCCGTCGCGTCAGCCTTTTGAGGAGGGTGATCCTATGCCCACGTTTATCCGGCCGCAGGCCGTTGGTCGTGCAGGCGAAGTCAGCGCGATCGCAATTGACGCGTTCAACGACAGCGAAATTCTCACCGCGGTCAGGAATGGTTCCGGAAATCTCGAGTTGATCGCTTGGCGATGCGCCCCGACCGACACGGACGTCACCCGTGTTTCCGACAGCGGCTCGCAGGCCGGCGCGATCGGCGAAGTTGCGCTGTCGGTTGTCGGGCGCACGGCAGTCACGGCAGTGCGCAATGGCAGCGGCAGGCTGCTGATGGTCCTGTGGGATGTACCACCGGGGCTCGGTTCGGTCACGCGCACCTGGGATAGCGGGACAACCGCGGGCGAGGCAACTCGCATCGCGATGGCGCAGCTCCCCTCCAACCTCATTGTCACCGCGGTACGCGACGGCAGTGGCCACCTGGAGCTGATTTCGTGGCGCCTGGAACCCAACGGCACGCTCTCGCGCCTTGCTGACAGCGGCTCGCAGGCTGGAGCCGTGAACCGTGTGACGATCGCCGCGGTTGACGACCGCAACGTCGTCACCGCGATTCGCAATGGCAGCGGCAATCTCGAACTGATCGGCTGGGGCGTGGCGCCGAACGGCGCGATCACGCGCTGGGGCGACAGTGGGTCGCAGGCGGGCTCAGTCAGCGAAATCTCCATGACGACGATGGACGGCCTCGGGCCGACCAACGATGTATTGACGACGGTGCGTGACGGTTCGGGCAATCTGTTGCTGATTTCCTGGAGACCGGATCCGGGCTCAGGAACCATCGGGCGGCTGCCGGGCGGATCCGCAGGGACGGCGAGCGATTTGAGCTCGTGTTTCACGGTCATCGATTCGGGTCCGAAGTACATAGCCGCGATGCGCAATGGTTCGGACGATCCGGAGCTGATTGCTTTCGACGTGGTCGGCGCTGGCGCCAGCAGCGGATTCGTCCGCACCGGCGATTACTCCGGCGACGGCGAGGTTACCGAGACGGCGATGATCGATCTTGGCGCCGGCCGCATTGCCCTTGCGATGCGTGTCTCCGAGAGCGGTCGTCCAGACATTGCGCTCGCGCTGACCATATTCCGTGTCTCCGGCGTCGAGCCAACGTTCATTCTGCCGCGCGGCGAAGGGACGGCCGGAAAGATCGGTGGCGTCGCGGTGCAGACCTTCAACGACACGGAGATCGTGACGGCGGTGCGGAACGATTCCGGTAATCTCGAGCTGATCGGCTGGCTATCCCCTCCGACGCAAACCGTGGTCACAAGGACGTCGGACAGCGGCTCGCAGGCCGGGGAGGTCGGCGAGCTCGCGCTTGCCCTGATCGACCGGACGGCGATCACCGCGGTACGCAGCGGCAGCAACAACCTGCTGATGATCCTGTGGGACATTCCCCCGGGCATGGGTTCGATCACGCGTATCTGGGACAGCGGCACGTCCGCCGGCGAAGCGAGTCACATCGCGATGACGGTTGTCGAGGCGAATATCATCGTCACCGCGGTCCGCAACGGCAGTGGCAATCTCGAACTGATTTCGTGGCAATTCGAGACCGACGGAACGCTTTCGCGCTTGCACGATAGTGGATCCCAGGCAGGCGCGGTGAGCTATGTGACGATCACGGGCATTGATGCGTCGAACGTCGTCACCGCAGTCCGCAATGGCAGCGGTGACCTGGAATTGATCGGCTGGGGCGTTGCGTCGAACGGTGCGATCACGCGCTGGGGCGACAGCGGGTCGCAGGCGGGCTCGGTGGGCGAGATCGTTCTCACCCCCATGGCCGGGACGGGTCCGACCAGCGACATCCTGACGGGTGTGGTCGACGGCGCGGGAAATCTGAAACTGATCGCCTGGCGTCCGTCCGCCCCGGCGCACACCATCGCCCGCCTGTTTGATCGCGAAGCCGATGCCGCAAGCGCTTTGGCCGCCTGTTCGGCTGTTACCGCATCCGGTGCGAAGCTGATCACATCGATGCGCGCCGGCTCCGGCAGGTTCGAATTGAATGCCTACGGTGTCTTCGTGGACGACTTGGGGAGCGCCCTCGTCGAGTGCGGCGACTTTTCCCTGCCGCCGAATGACGATGTCACGGCGACGACGCTCGCATCGCTCGGACCGGGACGGATCGTCAGCGCTATCCGGATCTCGAAGAAGTGCAAGAGCCCGTCGAACCAATTGTCTGTCACCGCCTACGACGTCTTCGATCCGCCGCTGCCCGCGCCCGCAAATATCCTGGAGATCGATTTCCAGAATCCCGTGCTGCCTTCCGAAGATGATTCGGGCTGGGCCGAAAGTGGAGGCAACACGTTCCCGCTCAGTGCGGACATCGAGTGGATGCAGGCGCTCGACCATTCGCAGGATTACGAAAAGGGCAACCTGGTCGGCTGCACGGGCTGGACCATCGCGCCGGACTATTCGGGCGCGGACGCTCCGTTTGATCATCCTTTCGGCTTCGACTGGGAGTTTCAAGTCGCACTCGATGACGACAAGAACGGCTACCAGGCATTGCTCAGTCCAGCCAACATCAACCCTCAGGAATCGGGTATCGGGCAGTTGCTCGCCACTGCGCAGGGTCTGCCGATAAGACGCGGACTCCTGGGTGTCGAATGGGACGGCAATTTGATCCCGCAGAGCTTCAAGTCGCGCGTACGACACGGCGATCGCGTAGCAGCGTTTGGGCGGTGGATCCTGGATACGGGCCACAACTTCACCAAGTTCTGGCGGACCGAGATCCATCCTCCGCTCTTGCTCGTGAGTGCAAGTGTCGGAAAAAATCCCCGCGCGCCGGCATCGACCCGGGCACTGTTCATGTCGCGGCCATATCTTTCAGGTCAGCACTACGCGGTCAATCCGACCAACGCATATCTGGATTCGGTCGACGACGACGGGCCATTTCTGTCGCATTTGATAAATGAGCTCGTCAAAGTGATCACGCTGCGCTCCCGCATGGTGGAGGCACATCCCAAGATAAAATCCGCCCCGTTTGAAGGGTCCTACCGGTTCGCCGTCAAAGTGCGTCCACCGGAGAGACCGAGAGGCGCCTATCGCCTGGCCGTGTCGTTCCAGTTCACAGTACGCGACGGATGTTCCGTCGCAGTCACGGCTGCGGACGACGAGACGGTCGAAGTGGTCGTCACCCTCGAATCTGGGAAATATAAACCGCCAAAGCTTCCCACCCGCCGCAGCTGCGTATATTCGAAGGACGAACTCAACGCGCTGTCACCCGGGACAGGGACCGACATCCTTGCCATCGATATTCTTGCTCCCCTGGTCGGCGTGTTGCTTCCCATCATCGGTGGGCTTTGGCTCGGGATCTACATCGAATACATCCTGCAGCGGGGTTTCAAGATCGACGCGTACGACCCGCTGCCCGAAGTCAATGTCATCGATTCATCCCATGCGGTCTTCGATACGTTGCCGGAGGACCTTTCATTCGGCGCAGGGGTCGTGGTCGACAATGACCAGCCATATCCGGTCTTTGGCTGGCTTGACGCGAAATGGATCCCATGGAATGCGGCCCCGCCGGGAGAGGCGAAGGCGGGCCCGGCCGGTCGACGCACGACCGGGGAAAAGCCCTCCCCCAGAAATCAGAAACCAGGCCGTGACAGAAAGAAGGAGGCTCCGCCGTAACGCCGCACTTGAAAGCGCCCGGCTGTCTCGCAAACCCGGGACGTTTCTTCGCGACGAGATCGGTCTGCCGGTGCAGCAGGCAGTGAAAATCGGCAAGGCAGCCGACTCTACAGCGTCAGGATCGGTGGCTGGCCGCCGGGTCGCTGTCTATCAACGCGGGAGCCACAGGCTTCCCGACGGTCACAGCAAGGCCAAGAGGTGACGATTGTGGACTTTATCGAATCGATACTCGGCGTTGCCCCGGATGGCGGCTCTGGCGCCCTGGAGATGCTGCTGTTGATGATTCCAATGCTGGGTTTGTATTTCCTGTATCGGCGACGCTCGCGATCACGCTGAGGCCGGCTCTTGGCGAAGCCCATGGTGTGGATCGTGCGTAAGTCGAGATCCGCAATGGAGCGATTGCGCTGTGTCAAGCCCTGGGAAGTCCGGCATGTCGACGCGTGCGCTGGTTGGCGACCGGGCACTGGACCGGTGTGGCGAGGAACGCTGGCAGTGGGCCGGGGATTTCCAACAAGCGGATGGTCTGCTTGCCGCAGTGCCGCTCCAGTCGGGCCCGGGTTGGGGTCAGTTCGCCTTGCGCCAGTTGACCTTCAGCACGCTGTCGTTCTCCTTCACCGGCTCGGAAAGATGCGCATTGCCGGATCCGGTCATCGTGATGAGCGATGCAGCGGCGAGGTTATCGATGCTCAGGCTGCCGCCGGTGATGCACTCGTCGAAGTAGCACGCGGCATAATCGGTCAGGTTGGCGACCGAGCCGTTCACGGTGGGGCGTTCGACGATCCACTCGGCGACATTCCCGGTCAGCGCGGTGCGGGCTGGCGCCGTGATGTCGAAGCGGGTTCCCACGCCCGTGGACTGGTTGCTGAAGCTCACCGTCGCGTGCGTGGTGGAATCGGCGCAGATCAGGCAGTACATGACGTCACCGGGTGAAACCGGCAGGTTCGAAATCTTGACCTCGCCCGCCGGGAACCACTCCCACCAAGCGTAGACCTGCTTCACGGTAATGAACAGGACCTTGGTGATCTGGGTTTCGGTGCCGGCTTGCAGCACGTCGGAGGAATTCCAGCCGTCGATGCCTACCCACTCGGACGCGAAGAAGCTGCCGTCGCTCGGCGCATTCGGGCTCGGGACGGTCCACTGTCCGCCGACGAAGCGATACGGTTTGTTCGCCGGCGCGAAGACGGCGGCGCCCGACCAGTTTGACGAGGTCGCGTTCGATACCAGTCGCTGGGCCACCTTGCTGCGCTTGGCGCGGCCCGTACCACCCTGGCGCATTGGTCCGTGGGTGATGTTCTCGTGGTGTTCGAACTCCGGCGCAATCCACAGCCGGGTACGGCCCACCACCCGTTCCCATAACTGCGCCAGACCCGGTTCGGTCCTGGCGTTCGGTCGCCGTGGTAGGCGATTTGCGGCCAATTGGCGTGCCGTTGCGGTCAGCGGGTCGAAGCCTTCGGGCAGCCCGCCGAAGCCCTTCACCCGGAAGCCCTTCGACGTCAGGGTCGACGGCACCGGGGCAATCTGCTGGCCACGGGGTCCCTTCACCGATTTTACTTTTTGCGGTCTGCGGGTGCGTTTGGTTGCCATGGTCTTCATCCTGTTCGTGGCACGCGGGAAAACGCGGGCTGGAAGCTTTCAACCCAGCCGCATTCCCCCTGCGCAAAAGTGGGGGCAACGGTGTGGGGCACATCGCCGGGCGCCAGCGGTCCTGGCAGCGCTGCAGCTCAGGCGATGGAAGAAATCGGGTTCGTCACGGACGTCGTCCAGGGCTAAAGGAGGGCGGCACGACGCAATCTGCTTGCCAATTTCGCTCTGGGGGACCATGGGAACTCCGGTGAAGGGGAGAAGACGCCGCGCCTGGTTCAGGCGTACCGGCGGAAGACTCCTTTCTTGAGCAAGCCGGCGACGTCGCGGGCATCTACAGCCTGGACTGGACGTCCGGCGGAGAACTGGTAAGTGCGACCGCTCGCGGCGCTTCGCACCACGATCGGCGTCGCCCCGACATAGCGCACCATGGCGGGTGGTCTGCGCGTTGCTGCAGGCGCGATTACGTGCTCAAACGGGGCCGTGGCGGTCAGCCGTGCGCCCGGTAATTTCGGCGTCACACTTTGGGTGGCCCTCAGGGTCGTTCGCCCTTGACCGCAACACGTCATGGTCGTTGTTCTCCGGGAAATCCGGCGCACGAAACTGTAGTGCCGCTGGGTCGTGGCCGACACGTTCGAGCAGGCATGCCGCGCCGGAAAGAGCGAGCCAGGCCAGGACCCACATTCCAATCGAGTGGGTCATCACGAAGGTGAAGGGCGCGGCAATCCACAGCGACAGGCACTGAAAACAATCCATCAACTTGCCTGCCGTACTGGTACCCAACCTGGCGCGCAGTTTCAGCATCGAGTCGAAGGGACCGTCCTCCTCCGCCAAAAGGTGCGTGACGCGCCACGTCGCCAAGGCCGCCAAGGCGAAACTCAATATCGGACTCCATGCGTCCATGACTTTCGTACCCGTGCCGCTTCATGCCGGTTTCCTTTTTCGCTTGCCTTTTCGCTTTGCCACGCCGCACCCGATCATGCGGGTGTTTCCACTTCCCGGTTCGAGCAAATGCCGGGACACAGGTCAGGACGCAGCACCGTAAACGAGAGTTCGAACTGGTTGGCATGCGTCACGCTCGGATCGGAACAGCCGTTGGTGGTGCGCTTCCATGCCCAAAGACGCAGCAGGTAGGCACAGCACTCGGGGAAATCCGAGCCGCGCAGGCTGACCTTGAAGTCGCCGCCGTACCACAACGCCCTCGACGCACCCTGCACCAGCGCCTGGCTGTAACTCGGGCCCGTTTCAAGCGTCGGATCGGCTTGCAGCGTGCCGACGCCGCCGGCGGCATCCACGTACAACGGTGCGGTGAGGTAGAACGCCTGATTGGCGCCGTACTCGGCACGCATCCAGTACCCGCCCAGGTGCCCATCCTGCGCGGTCGCGGGGCAGGTCACGCTGAAGTGGATGGTGAGCGTATCGGTCGGTTCCAGCCGCGCGATGTCGCAGGCCGAAACGCACTCCTGGCCGGGCAGACCTTCGTTCTTCCAGATTTCGCGGATATAGCAGTCGGGCTCGACCGTGCACGCATGGATGATGCCGCCGCAGGCGTGCGGGATCTTGCACGGCAGCGGTGGTGTCGGTCCCGGATGCGTCTGCGCCTGGTTGTCAATGCGCAGGTACACGCGCTCGGCCGAGTCTTCGCCGCAGGTCGGCAGGATGCGCTCGCTGGCGGCGATCAGGTTGTCGCCGGCGTCCGCGGCGAATCCATCGAATTGCAACTGGTACAGCGCATCTGGTGTGAGTCCCGGCTGGGTCGTGTCGAAATAGAACAGGGTGGCGTAATCGTTCCAGATCACCTGCCCGCCGAAACGCGGGATCCCCGGGTTGAGGTCTTCGTAGTGGTGCCGGCTGATGATCACCATCTGGCCGTTCTTGAGCGTCGGATTGAACGCGACGGGCACGAACGTCGTCCCATCCCAGTAACTGCGTGTGAATCCGCCGAACGCCGGACTCGGCAGGTCGGACCACGGGCCGCCGTCCCTGGAATATTGCACCTTGAAATAATCCACGTCCCAGCCGACGCCGCCCTGGATCTGCAACGATCCATAAAATGGGTTGTCCTTCCATGGATCGCTCGCGGTCGCGGTGGTGCGGGCGAAACCACGCAGGTCGGGCGGGCCGCCGTCGGCGCTGATCTCGTCGACCGGCGTGCAGCCGACCCAGGTGAGTTTCACGCATTCCGGACACTCCGGATCGCGACAGGTGGGGATGCAGCAGGCCAGGTCGTTGGCGATCAAGGTGACGTTGAGCGTGGTCGGGATGTCCCAGCGCGTCTGCGCGTTGGTTTCCGTATAGATCACGCTGACGCGGTCGCCACAGCGCTGGGTGGCGCGGAACACCACGTCTGGCGTGCAGTCGCTCCAGTTCCACCATGGCCAGATGCGCAGCGCCGCCAGTTCCGCTGAAGGCGGCAGCACCGCACGCAGGGCTTCCGCCGACATGCCAGTGGAAGGTTGTTGCAGCGCGGACAGCGACAGCGCGCCTTGCGTGGCGGCGGCCAGCACGGCGCCCGGCAGGCTGGCGGCGCCGCCCAGCATGCGCTGGAAAACCGTTGGATCCGGGTCAGGACCCGGCGAGATCGGCGGAATCGGGGGTTGCGCGGTGGCCAGCACTTGCTGGATGCGCGCGGCGATGTCGGGGTCGATCGACGGGTTTGCCCGCAGCCAGGGCAGCCAGCGCAGGCAGCACCAACGGAAGGTCATGTGGAAGTTGCCGTTGATGTCCGTCGTGGTAGTGCCGATCACATCACGCCAGTACCACCACCAGAAGCGGTCCACGTCGGAGGCTTCAACCACCGCGCCAGGCACCGGTTCGTCACAGAACGTCCAGCGGTGCTGGCTGGGATCGAAATGCCAATGGCGGCAGACGATGCGCCCGTTGATCGTGTAGGTGCGGCAGCAGAACAGCCAGCATTGGTAGATGGAAGGGTCGATCACGATGCGTCCGAGCTTCAACTCGGTGGTTTTCGACGCCGTGGCTTTCGTCGCGGCACGGGCCTCGGCGGGTCTGGATGCCGCGGCTTTGTCCGTGGCCCGTTCCTTGACGGCCTCGAAATCGATTACCTGCCTGACGGTATCAATTGCCAGCAACTCGCGATCGACCACGTTGGGGCCAACGAGCAACGTGACTGGACAGGGCCGGCTTGCGCCGGGCAGGAACGGGGGCTCGAATTCAATCTCGAATGCCAACCGCTTCTGGCGCGCGCTCCCAGCCTTGAGGGCGGTCGACGCAAGCACATTGCCATCGCGTACGACTGCGACGCGCAGATCCAGGTCGGTTGTGAGCTGCTCGTCCGATACCTGACTCAGATCGAGTTCGCCGGTGATTCCGATCATGGCCGCCTCCCACGCCACCGCAGGGCGCGATCGTTCCAGATTGGGAGGCGAGCATGGCTCGCAGCCGCGTGGGACAGTTAGAACCTAGATGCGCTCGACTAGAACGATTTTGCTCGGGCGCAACAAGTCTTCATGTCCGCGTGGTTTGCGCGGGAAGCTGAAGATTGCGCTGGTAGTGGGTGGCAGGCATGCCGACGATGCGCCTGAACACCCGTCCGAAATGGGACAAGTCGTTGAAGCCGACGGCGTACGCCACCTGCGAAACCGATGCCTGCGGCTCGGCCAGGAAATCGCGTGCTTTGGCGATCCGGTATTGCAGCAAGTAGCGCCGGAAAGAGACGCTCTGCTCGCGGTGAAACAGGCGGCTGAATCCTGATTCAGACAGATGGCAAAGTCGCGCGATGGTTTCGATCCGGCACGCTTCCGCGTAGTGCTCGCTGATGTAGGCGACGGCGGGCGCCGTGTACCGTGCCGCGATCAGCGGTGTGCGCAGGTGTCCCGTGGGTGCGATCAGATCGGACGGGAAGGGCTGGACCATCCAGCCGTCGTCCGCTGCCTTCTTGCTTGCGCATGTCGCCGCATCGATGAGATGGGTGAGCGTCGTCTCGTCGACAGGCTTGACCCGGTAATCCCACACGCGCGAGCGAAACGCCCAGACCGCGAGCGCCTCGGAATGAAACTCGGTGAGCATCAGCAGCGGCAGCGTCGGGAATTGGCGCCTCATCAACGGCACGGCGCGGAGGCGTGCCTGGTCGGGATAGTCGTATTCGATGCAGATGAAGTGCGGCTGGTGTCTGTGGACCGCCGAGGCGATAGCCTCGGTCATCGTGATGCGCAAGATATCGCAGTCGGCTTGCGCATCCACGAAGAGGTCATGCGCATGCGGCATGCGGCAGAAATCGATCCAAACCGCACGGGGAGTCGCCATGGCCTACACCGTATG
>JACZCT010261347.1_pt1 | contig 12048 bp, 14 predicted proteins | sample 8641871 | NCBI WGS metagenome assembly JACZCT01 (sample SAMN15324604, study PRJNA640507) | soil metagenome | isolation source: monocropping sugarcane control | place: China: Luxin town, Laibin City, Guangxi Province | collected 2019-07-25 | depth 10cm m | reverse complement strand
GCATCTAAGAAAACTACTTCATTAAGAATCTTACCATTAACAACCGGTCTATACGCAGTTTCAATAAATCCTAAATCATTCACCATTGCATAAGTAGCAAGAGAAGAAATCAAGCCAACTGTCTGGCCTTCTGGAGTTTCAATAGGACAAATTCGACCATAATGAGAAGGATGAACGTCACGAATTTCAAACGTTGCACGATCTTTTAAAACACCACCTGGCCCGAGCGCAGATAAACGACGTTTATGTGCGAGTTCTGCCATAGGGTTTGTCTGATCCATGAACTGAGAAAGCTGGCCAAGGCCAAAGAATTCTCTGATAACTGCACTTAATGGTTTAACATTAAGAAAATCCTGAGGCATCAATGCACCATGAGCTTCTTGCATTCTAAAGCGTTCACGTACAATACGCTCTATGCGAGTAAAACCAAGATACATTTGGTTGTTTAACAATTCACCAACAAGCCTTACACGACGGTTACCCAAATGATCAATATCATCAAGTTCACCTTCGCCACGTTCTCGTAAATTAACAAGATAACGAATCGTTTGAACAATATCATCTTTGGTTAACGCAAGCTGATCTTCTGGTGTTGATAAACCTAATTTACGATTCATACGAACCCGACCAACACGTGTTAAATCATAGAAACGATTGTTAAATAATAGATTGGTTAAACGCTCTCCGACTTCTTTAATTGAAGAAGTATCGCCCGGCCATATTTTTGCATGCAAATCTTTAAGCGCTGCTTCTTGCGAATGACATTTATCTTGCGCAAGAGTTAACGCGATTGTTGGTTGCAACGCATAACCATTTGATCTAATCAATTCAAACTGGAGAGAGTCGAATTTCCTCAATACCTTAAGATGATTTTCAGAGAATTGTTCTCCTTGTTCTATAAGAACTTCACCTGTCTCAGGATCGATAACATCTTTTGCAAAAACACGTCCCACTAAACTGTCGGATTTGAGAGTAAGCATTTTAATGCCAGCTTTTTTAAATTTCGGCAATAAATCTTTGGTTACTCTGCGGCCAACAAACTCTTCTTCTTCTTCAGCAGGAACCATTCCTTTTTCAATGCGCTGTCCAATAAGATTTTCATCTACTGCGCGGAAATATTGATCTTTTTTTAAAGAAATAACATCAGATTCATAAAAGAAAGGAATAATTTCATCTCGAGAAAAACCTAATGCCTGCAGGAACGTTGTTACGTATAGTTTTTTCTTTTTATCTACACGGACATATAAAATATCATTGCTATCGGACTCAAAATCAATCCAAGACCCACGCATCGGAATGATACGTGCAAGGTAATATGGTCTTCCACGGAAATCTTTTACTTTTTTACTTTGTGAAAAAACCACACCAGGAGATCTATGCAACTGGCTCACCACAACACGATCAACGCCATTGATTAAGAAAGAACCTAAATTACCAAGCTTGAATCTTCCTTGCTCTTCATAAAGATCTGCCATAACCGGCAAATCGGCAAAGAAAATATCTTGCTCTTTAATATCGCGAACTATCTTATTACCTTCAGCATTAGTCGTCCAGTTAATCAACTGCACTTTAATTTTTAAAGACATAGAAAATGTCTGACCACTTGTGCGGCATTCATCTAAGGTAAGCGGCGTATGAACAGTGGTACGTACTAAACAATTAGAACACGTAATATAACGTGCTGTTTTTGCTTTGCAGAATGTACACGCTTGATCTTTAGACAAACGCGAACAATCTGACTTGTTACAAGAGGTACAACGCCACTGATAACGGCTTTCGACACCAGTTAGTTTACCACACGTACAAGACCAACGCCCAAGCTCATAACTAACATACTCCAAAGAGAGTTTGTCTTCATACTCAATAGGGAAAATGTCACGCAATACTTTTTCAAGCCCAATGAGCTTTCGTTCTTGCGGTAAATAGTCAAGCTGAACAAAATCATTAAACGATGTTGATTGTATCTCGATTAAATTTGGTACAGGAACCACGTCCTTTATTTTACCATATTGCTTACGAAGAGTACTCTTGCTTATAAGTACATTAGACATTAAGACCACTCCTTACTAACGCCAAACATGTGGCCAATCCAACCGCGGCACAAGGCCCGGCGGACAAATCAAATTCCATCCCCCACTACATCAAAAGAATCCCATATTTATCTTCGCTACTACGCTTCGCAAGGTATTTAACCCAACGAAGCGAAATAAAAACTGAGATAAAAGCTTAGCCCCATACTCAACCTGCGACCTTCATCAGCTAATATGCTAAGTAGGCTTCGTCACATATGGGGAATTTCAACAAAAAATTGTCGAAATTTAAAGCTAGGATAAAAGAGCTCGCATAACAGCGTTATGCAAGCTCTACTTTTGCGCCAACTTCTTCAAGTCTTTTTTTCATCTTTTCTGCATCAGCTTTTGCTACTGATTCAGCAACAACAGCCGGTGTTTCTTCTGTTAATTTCTTAGCATCAGAAAGTGCAAGATTAGGAACGATTTCACGTAACGCTTTGATTACTTTAATTTTTTCAGCGCCTGCGTCTTTAAGTGTTACTTTGTATTCACTTTTTTCTGCCGCTACTGGAGCCGCATCAGCTGCTGCCGCTGCCGGAGCTGCTGCTACTGGCATAGCTGCTGAAATACCGAATTTTGACTCAAGAGCTTTAACAAGATCAGCAAGCTCAAGAACAGTCATATTGCCAATTTCATCAACAAATTTTTCGTAAGATTTTGCTGCCATTGCAATCCCTAAACATTAAATAAAAAAAATATTAAACAAATACTATCAAATATACATCGAGAACTTTTACTGAGCTTGTTTTTGTTTTTCAACTTCTTTTAAAGCTACAAGAAGTTTAACAAGCACCGAGTTAAGCCCATATACAAACGTTGTTAATGGAGCATTGAGCGTACCACAAAGCTGAGCAAGCAATACTTCTTTTGATGGAAGAGAAGCAATACGAGAGATCGCTGCTTTATCCAAAAGTTGCTCATCAACACAACCAACAACCAGACCAAGTGCTTGATTCACTTTTGAAAAATCATTAAGCGTTTTTGCTATACCTGAAACTTCAGCTGCATCATAAGCAAAAACAACACCTAATTGATTTTTACAATGAGAAAGAAGCCCTTCAGTGCCGTCAACATCTGCAAGCGCTCGTTTAACAAGCCGCATCTTTGCGATTTTGAGCGTACCGCCTTTTTCTCTTAACTGTCTTCTCAGTTGCTGCATTTGCCCAACTGTTAATCCAGTATAGTTAACAAAAAAGGTGCCCTTATTTGCTAAAAAATCTTTATGAAACAACTCAACAACTGATTCTTTTTGTTGCCGATTCATCGCAACCTCTTTACCTATAAGAAACGCACAAATTCGTCAGAATTAATAGAAATCCCAATACCCATCGTTGAGGATAGAGATATTTTCTTAAGATACTTGCCTTTAGCCGTTGTAGGTTTTGACGCCACAACTGCTCTAACCAATGCATCTAAATTATCTTGAAGTTTTTTAACATCAAATGAAACTTTGCCAATTGAAAAATGAATAATGCCCTGCTTATCATTTCTGAAGAACGCACGGCCTCTTTTCAAATCGGCAACAATTGCTTCTACATCAAAGGTAACAGTACCTACTTTTTTATTTGGTAATAACCCACGAGGTCCTAGAACTCTCGCAAGTACACCTACTGCACCCATGACATCCGGTGTTGCCACCGCATAATCAAAATCAAGCCAGCCACCCTGTATTTTTTCAATAAGGTCTTCCATGCCCACAAAATCAGCACCAGCTTTTTTTGCCGCATCAGCATATTCACCTTTTGCAAATACAATAATGACTTTCTCTTTTCCTTTGCTATGAGGCAAAACAACAGAACCTCTAACTGTTTGTTCACCCTTAGCCGCATCAATACCTAAATTGATAGCCGCATCAACGGATTCATCAAATTTAGCAAAAGAAAGATCTTTAACTTTTTGTAACGCTACATCCACAGCAATATCGCCGTTAGGCTTTTTTGATACTGCAGCTTGATATTTCTTTCCGTGCTTAGCCATATTATATTTCCCCAGCTCAATCAACAACGTCAATTCCAATACTTCGCGCACTGCCAGCGACAATTTTTTTCGCTTGCTCTAAATCAATTGCTGTCAAATCTGGCATTTTAACTTTTGCAATCTCTTCAATGTCTCTCCACGAAATTTTCCCTACTTTTTGCTCATGCGGACGAGAAGAACCTTTGGTAAGATTAATTCGTTTCTTAATAAGCTCAGTAGTTGGAGACGTTTTGACTCTGAATTCAAACGTACGATCAGTGTATACAGTAATTTCTACTGGCACAGTTTCGCCTTTACGACCAGATGTTTGAGCATTAAACGCCTTACAGAACTCCATAATATTGACTTGGTGTTGACCAAGAGATGATCCTACTGGAGGAGCTGGAGTCGCGCTGCCACCTTGAATCTGAAGCTTAATTTTTGCTTTAACTATTTTTGCCATGATAGACAATTACCTCACTGATTATCGCTTAATTTGATGAAAGCCAAGTTCAACCGGGGTCATTCTGCCAAAAATACTAACCATAACTGTTAATTTCTCGTTATTGTAATCTACGCCATCTACAATTCCGACAAATCCAGCAAATGGCCCCTCAACTATATCTACCTCACTGCCAAGTGAGAACTCTTCTCGCGTAGTTTCAACTACCACTTCTCCTTTAACCTGAGAAATGATACGGTCGATTTCTTTTTGTGATATTGGCTCAGGATTTTTGCCCCCCAAAAATCTTAAAACCCGAATGCTTGCCGTTACAACACGGAGCGACTCTGGAGTCATCTCCATTTCGGCTAAAATATAACCAGGAAAAAGCTGCTGATCAGCGCTTTCATCTACGGTAAACATTGGCTTAGCTTTAGTAGATGGAACGAGGATATCACCAAAGAAATCCTGCATGCCTTCTGCCTGAATTCGCTTTTCAATGTCAACTTTAGCTGCTTGCTCATAACCTGCATATACTTGTACCACATACCAGCGCTTCATAATAATTTTTGCCCCGTCAAACTAGTAACCGCCATACAATCTAACTACAAAACGCCAGAGCTCAGTTAGCCCCTTATCGACTAAACCTAAGTAAATTGAAAAAAAAGACATGAGCAGCAGAACAACAATCATTGATCCTACAAACTCATTAAATTTAGGCCAAGTAACCTTTGAAAGTTCAAGCTGCACTTCTTTAACAAACTGCGTTACGTCTTTCATCTTTTTTCTTCTTTCTAATGGCAGGCCAGGAGGGACTCGAACCCCCAACCGGCAGATTTGGAGTCTGCTGCTCTACCAAATTGAGCTACTGACCTACTAAGAGGCCTATTTTGTTTCTTTATGATCATTGTGCTTACGACAACGAGCGCAATACTTACTCAGCTTCAAAGAACCAATAGTTCTTTTTTTTGAAACAACTTGAGTATAATTACGTTCTTTGCATACATCGCAAACTAAATGAGTAGTTTTTCTATTTTTTGCCATAATTATAAAGACACTTAAAAAGACCTTGAAACTAATGATCTATCTGGAGCCCGCGACCGGGATTGAACCGGTGGCCTCTTCCTTACCAAGGAAGTGCTCTGCCTCTGAGCTACGTGGGCATGAACCGTAATCCTTACGGTTTATTATAGATTAATTAAAAAAACAGAAAAAGACAAACTTTTTAAACACCTATTGTGTATTAGAAATCAGAAAGATATCTTAATCTATTTGTTTATTATATCCACATCTTGATCGGAGCCCCCGGCCGAATGAAATAAGGCTGGGGTAAAAGTATGGAGCCGGCAGTCGGGCTCGAACCAACGACCTGCTGATTACAAATCAGCTGCTCTACCAACTGAGCTATGCCGGCATAAAATTTTTTTGGAGCGGGAAACGAGGGTCGAACTCGCAACCTACAGCTTGGAAGGCTGTCGCTCTGCCAATTGAGCTATTCCCGCGCAATATTTCAAATTAAATCTTTTCCAACGCTCAATCTTTGATAAGATGACGCGCCAGATAAAGCCTTGGCGTAATCTGGTGGCGAGAGTAGGATTCGAACCTACGAAGGCATAGCCGATGGATTTACAGTCCACCCCCTTTGGCCGCTCGGGAATCTCGCCATACCCAAGCATTTCCACAAGCTTGTTCAAATATGATATTGTTTTTTTCAATGGATTTCAACTTAATTTTAACAAAAAAGTAATTTTTTATAAAATTCTTCGATTTTTTCCTATTTTTATGCTAATCAGGGCATCTTTTTCAATCATTGTAAACAGCCAGATACCTTTTGACCAAAGAACAATTAGTTTTTATACTTAAATACAAGTATTAGTTTTTTCTCTATTTATCATATCTAGCTAAGGAGATCTCTCTATGTTCAAACGTAATCTTGCTATGACTCTTGCGATTGCAAGCTTCATAAACCCAGTCCTAGTTCTTGCCGATGAAGCAACTCAGGAAAAAACTCTGGCAACACTCATTAGCAACAACTATCTTAGTTCTATGTTTGGTGAAGAAAAACCATCGGCAGCTAATGAACCACAAGCTGAAGCTCTTTCTACCTGGAAAAAATTAAAAATACAGTTGCAATTTGAACTCGACGCAAAACGACGCACTTTAACTGCCCGCGAAACTCAAAAAATTGCTTTTGATCTTACTTCGCCACTCTTTAAAACAACCGTTATTGATGATTCTTGCATCAAAAAACTGGAATTAGTGGCTGGAGGAGAAAACACTCAGCAGCACCTGCTTGGTAACATTTTCAAAGATATTCAGACTACTATGGGGAAAGCATATTCTGCTCTTGCATTGTGCCATCCAACCACTGATATAGCAGTGCTAAAAAATAGACAACAAGCTATCGCGCTGATAAGCGAAAATACTCAGCTTATAGATTCAGCTACAGTTGCATTAAAAAAAATAGCTCAATCAGAGAGCAAATCTTTACAACCTTGGCACTCTACACTTCCAGTGAATGCAGATCTCTTGAATCGCTTATATATAGGATTAGGGCTTAATACGCAAACATTGCCTCTTGAATTATACAATAAGGCCGTAAGCTCATTCATGCTAACCTGGTCAATAGTTGCTATTCCTTTCATTAAATCTGCTGTTGCGGCTATGCAACATGGCACTGATTTAAAAACAGGGGCACAAATAGTTTTATTCAGACTAATTTCTCCTCAAATCCCTGTGGGTACAAAGTTATTAGAAAATTTTGATCTCCCCTTTGCAGGCATTGGCATTTATCAAAGTTATACTTCTTTAAAAACTACGGGCGAGATTTCTAGCCATTTGCAAGATGGATTAATAGCAACTGCATCTCATATCGCAGAACTTAAAAAATTAAGCTCTTTAATTAACAAAAACCCAGAATTATTAACACACTTACCATCGTTACAATCATTGGCTGATTTTAACAATTCTGCAAAACATTCTGCTAACTTGAATAAACTCATTGTCATGCTTGATACAAACACCTTTAAAGGAGAGGCTTCTTTCTTCTCTATCACTGGTCGCGTGCTTGCCGCGCATGAATTAATGAAACAAGTTAAGGATGAGCTTGCTCCAGTATTTGCTGCAGCGGGTGAACTCGATATGTATGTTGCATTAGCAAAACTATACAATGAACATGAAAATAAAGATGCTCGCTACTGTATGGTAAACTTTATTGAAAACAGCTCAACTCCGGTTATCGAAGCAGAAGGTTTCTGGAATCCGTTTATCGATGCTGATACAGTTGTAATCAATAATGCACTATTTGATGCATCATGCCCTAACAGTATTTTAACTGGACCGAACACCGGTGGTAAATCAACGGTCATTAAAGCAATTATGCTTGATGTATTGATGGCGCAAACATTTGGTATTGCTCCTGCACAAAGCTTGAGCATGACTCCTTTTACAAAGTTAAACTGCTTCATGAACATTTCTGATGATATTGCAACAGGAGCTTCACTCTTTAAATCGGAAGTAATGCGCGCTAAAAAACTTCTTGACACCGTACAATCACTGAACACAGATGAATTCAGCTTTGTTATTATCGATGAAGTTTTCACTGGCACATCACCAAAAGAAGGTGAAGCGGCTGCAATGCAATTTACGAGAAAACTAGGAACATACAAAAACAACATTAGCATTATTGCCACGCATTATCCTAAAATGGTTGATCTAGAAACAGAAACAAAAGGAAACTATCGTAATCATCATCTTGAGATCTTACGTAATGAAGATGGTTCCTTAAACAGAACATTTAAACTGAAAAATGGTCCATCATTTATGAATGTTGCATTCGATATTCTTGAAGAAGAAGGATTATTTGTTTAAGACGTTTTTGAGAATGAAAAGGAGGTCTTAAAGGCCTCCTTTTTAACACAATTCAGAGAAAAATAATTGCTATTGACAAAAAATCTAAAAACGTTACTATTAGAATAATTAAGAGTTTTGATTAATTTAAGGGAGTTCAAATATGACTATAGCAAAAAATTCACTCATTATCGCAACATTTTTATTCTCTGCAACGCTATCTGCAGAAAACAAATTCTATATTGAACCAATTGCTACATCATTACAAGTTCTTGGTGGAATAGTGCTTATACAAGGCGCTACTATTAGCAAGATGGGCAACAATCTCATCAAAAATGGTTATGCCGATATCAGCTTGAACAAAATGCCATCTCCTTTTAAAACACCAAAATCTATGAAAATATATGGCTTAATATCTCTGCCAGTAGGATTAACTGCTTTGGCATCTCCACTTATATTTGAAAAGGCAGCAGAATTGGGCAAGCAACACAGAGAATCAAAGAAAAACAAAAATCAAAACAAAAACAACGACGAGCTAATTAGTTAAGCAGAATAATATAGTGATTCGAACAAAAGCCCTTATGTTTTTACATGAGGGCTTTATAATGATAATACTACGCTCGTAATGTGAGAACAAAGATATGTTTAAACCGTCAATAGCATTTTTATTCTTTTTAGCATCATCATTATCTTACAGCGAAAAACTTAAAATTGATGTTCCTATAAACAATCCAACTCACGATGAAATTACTCCATTGGAATGGTTTGGTTTTGGAATTTATGCAGGATCATGGTATGCGCTAAAAAAGAATAAAGATTTAATAGATAATAGCTATGCTCATATTAGGTTAGAAAAACCAGCATTTGATTATCTCAAGAGGCTAAAAGTAATGAGAGGGTGTTCTTTGTTTGGGATTGGCATCGGCGCATTAATAATATTCTCACAAGATATAAGTAAGTATTTAAAGTAACAATAAAATCCTTAAGGGGGAAAACATATGAAAAAAGTAATATTGATATTATTATTTTTAGGTTTTGCTCAAATATCCGTTGCAGCACAACCAACGATGGCTAAAGCAGCCGGTCAACTATTAAAAAAAGCATTTTCAGGAACCATGACTGGATTGCATTGGGGAATTGCAGCTGGCATTCCTATGGGGTTGGGAACTGTGTACACAATTGAATTGCTTTCAAACAAGAGCGCTTTTTTTCCAGATTCCAATCACTCAACAACCTATTTTATCGCAACAGAATTGCTCCAACAGGGTGTAAAAATCGACAGTGTAAAAATATTCCCTATGAGTGATGATTTTCCTCCGATGATATCTCCAATCCAACAAACTGTTTGTATTTCGCCATCGGCTGAAAAGGAAATTACCACGGCCCTAGAAAATGATGACAAACTTACGCAGCAAAAATACAAAAGTACTTTAGAACATACTACTAAATATATTGAACGAAATATCCATGAGTGGATAATTACGGGATTATTCACCATGCCATTAATAACGCATGCTGCCACAAAATCATTATACAGCAATCTTGCCTATGCAAAAAAAGCAAAACCTTTCTTATTACAACAATGCTCAAAAATTCCTACCGGCTTTGGTAAATTAGCATTATCAATGGGAGCAATAAACGGATTTTTAAAGTATCAAGACCAACGTATTGATAATGAAATGACAAATGATGTGGATACGTTAACAGGCCTAAGAACCTATTTAACTGATCTTAATAAACACAGAATACTACCATATCCTCTTGATACAACGGAAAAACGCATACAAAAATTAGATAGACGAATTGCCCTACTAGAAAAAACTCAAGAAAACGAGTCTAACAATTCTTAATCTGAATCTTTAAAAGTAAAAAAAGGCCTTGTGTATTTCACACGAGGCCTTTTTTTAATACTCTATTCTCAACACCCTTTTTTCTGGATCTTCGTGATAATCAAAAAATAAATAGCACACATCATGGGTGAGCAATGGCTCAATCACTTCTGGCCACTCGATAAATGCCCAACTACTATCTTGGTATAAATACTCATCAAATCCTTGTGACTGAAATTCTTCTACACTACCAATCCGATACAGATCAAAATGATAAAAGCTTTCACCTTTATCATTCTCGTATGCATTCACGTAGGTGAAGGTTGGGCTGGTAATAGTCTCTGCAATACCACAACTGCGCAATAATGATTTAATGGTTGTTGTTTTACCCGCACCTAATGGACCACTACACGCAAAGATTTTATATTTACTGAGCAACGTTTTTAATTCTTCAATCACCATATCCTGCTCTGGCAGGGAATATATTATTTCTTTAATCATGATTTATAATTTTTTTAATTTTTGTAAAAGCATCCGCTCTTCTTTTGTAAGCTGATCTTTTTTTACTGCTCGATCCCGGGCAAAATCTTCACTTTTTTCTGAAACGTTTTTACTTGCTTCTATCATCAATTTATCTAACACATCCTGTGCGCTACCACTGAATTCTTTATCTTGATTCAATTTTACAACTTTATCAGGCCGTTTTATAAATGAAGATTTTTTGGTCATTAATTCTTCATGCAAAAGTTGCGCAAAGGTTGATGAATCTATAGAAGGAATATTATGATGCTGCGCATATCTATTTAATTCAGAATCAGATGAAACAAGCAATAAATCTTTTGCTTTGTGCCCTTGAATATATTCTTTTATATAATCATCTGCACTTTCATGTATGCCAGAATAAACCACTTGAACAGTTTTCATATTCTCTTTAAAAGGCCATTCATGAGGACCACCATCAAACACAATAATTATTTTGTGTCCTTTAGCACGCCCGTATCCAGAAAGATGCATAATAAATTGCGCTCTTTCTTTTTCCGTTATTGTTTTTTTATAGGGAGGAGTAGCACGTAAAAGATTATACGCATCCACAACAATAATCATAGTTTTATCTCACGCTCGTCAGCTATAACTCATTTCCAATTTCTTCTTATTGGGGTACCCGATAGCAGCAGAGCGGAGATCGGGTCAGAAAAGTATATCAAATTAACCCATTATTGTTACAATCGATGAATCAAAAATTTTAGTAAGCTACTTTGACAACCCATTCAAAATAGTTAAACTATGAGTTGCTTTTATAAAAAACTTATTATTTATCCAAAAGGATTTTTCTATGAAAAAACTTCTCATTATCTTTACTTTATCAATTCTTTTTCCATCTTCAATAACAATGTGCTCTCAGGACAAAGCTTCCGATCGAAGATATCAAGTAATTGGAATTCTTGCATTCGCAGGTATGTTATACGCAGTTCATAATTTAACAAAATCAAATTCCTCATCAGATAATCCATCATTCACGCCAAATCTTTCATCTCAAAATCAATCCGAACAAAAGGAAGAACAAAAACCAAATCTTGAAGATCAATTAGGTAATTCTCAACCTTCAGGCACTGAAAAATCCTCAGAAAATAATGACTCCAAAATAAAACCAAAAATTGAAAAACCACAGGTCAATAATAATCAGACAATATTGCCAAAACTAAAAACAGAAAATAAATCATCTCATAATGAAACTATTGTGCCACTGCAAGGTACCAACACCAGTCATATTAACACTGAGGAACAAATAAGCTTCTCTCAAGCGATATGTAAAGGATATAGAGAAAACGCAACTAAGAAATTTGTTATAGATACATTGCTTACAGAACATGCTTTTTCCAACTAAACAAGAGTTCTTTAT
>JACZCT010023953.1_pt1 | contig 12137 bp, 10 predicted proteins | sample 8641871 | NCBI WGS metagenome assembly JACZCT01 (sample SAMN15324604, study PRJNA640507) | soil metagenome | isolation source: monocropping sugarcane control | place: China: Luxin town, Laibin City, Guangxi Province | collected 2019-07-25 | depth 10cm m | reverse complement strand
ATCCAATCTTTCAAGTGAAATGAGTTTTTTTATTCATAACAAAGCCCATCTTGAGTACATAAGAGAACATTTACATGGTCATCATTTTCAGAGAAAATTCTATTCTTTAGGCGAAGAAGAAATTCATGTTATGCCCTTAAAAAAAGACAATCATGTTCCTTGTAGATTGGCTATATGTGATAAAGGCAAGTATTTAAAATCATTCGATGGTTTTGATAATGCAGTTATTTGGAATATAGAAGAAGGAAAAGAAGTAGATAAAATAGCTTCTAATGTGCTTATTACTCGTAATAATCGTTGCAATAATAATGATTATAAAGTGATACATGACAATCTCATGATCACTTGTGGTTATGTGGCTCACCCTTATGGAAGTGTCCCTATGTATGAATATTTTAAAAAACATAAAACAGTTCCAGCTATGGTAGTTATCCGGCCAACGGCAGTTTCTTGGTTATGCCAACAAGTATTTTTAAAGAGCAAACAAAATGAAGCAGCATTAACTAAATTACGTTATTCTAAAACGGTAGCGAATATTGAAGGCTTTCCGAAAATAATGCTTTTGAATTTTATTAATGTTGCATTAGCTAGACTTGAACAAGGAAATAAACAAGAAGACTAATTTCATGTTTTTATGTTCAAAAAAATAATCTTATCAATCATCATCGGTATTTTTGCAACAATTTATTATGCGCAATATGATTCATGGACGCATGCAAAAATAGTGTATTATATGAATCATATTGCTCAAAAGTCTCTTGAGGGTATTTTTTCAGCGACTATTCATTCCATAAATTTTTTTTCCCCATCTATTGTATTGCATGATCTAGAAATGAAATCAATTGATTCGAATTTATGGATATGGCGGTGCAAAAAATGCGAAGTAACCTGTTCATGGTTACAGTTGCTCTTTAAAGGAGTATTAGATCAGCATATTATTGTTGAAGATTTTGAATGCATATCTGATATTAAAAACTCTCATCTTGCTATTGAACCGCATTTGCTTGCAATGATGCAACAGCCATTTATTTTTTTTACAACGGAATTAAAATCAGCGGTATTTAAAAACGCTTTTTTTTCTGTCGATGATCAAGCTAAAAAAATAAAATGCACGGTATCATGTAATAGCTCTTCATTAAAAATTGGCCAACAGATTAAAACAACCATGTCTTTGACTGATGGCGAAATGACCTATCAAGATAATAAGTATGTTGAGAAAATAGCGATGGATATCTCTTTAGTCACTGGCATTGGTGATATTACTGAAGCAAGCATACAAGTTGCTGGTACGTGTATGTTATCACATATGGGTAACGAAGGTGGATGTTATGTAACGGGAGTATGGAATGGTGATCGTGGAAGATTTGCTCTACGCAATGCATATAATTCTTTAGTGATAGATCCCATTATTATTACTGAGCGAGAAATGCGAGCTAATGCCCACTTCCCTTTAGCATATGCGGTGAAATGTTTTTCTCATCCGCTTGGTATGCAAGCGATTGATGGGATAGTACATGCTTCGGTAAAAATGAATAAAGATAAAGCGAATAAAATTGATGGGCAATTGGTGGTTGAAGATATAAAAATAAATCACTTTAACGTATGTGATGTGGCAAAAATTATTTTCGAGCGTTCTGATGATGATTGGAAAATGTGTTTGGCCATAAGTCGAAATAATCAGGAATGTAAAGGAACTGGTTATTGGTATGAAAAAGAAGAAAAAGGAGAAGTATCGATCAGTAATAATACTGATCTTTCTACAAAAGCTTTTAATTATTGGCGTATCAAACCGAATCATTTTATTGCAAAAATAGTAGCTGATAAAACGAATATACAGGGAGATTATCAAGCAATGGCAACGAATATATTCAGCACAATGCAACATAGTGTAAAAGGTTCTTTTGATTATGATCAGGGGGTTTTTTCAACGAACTGTATGATTGATGCAGATGAATTAGTTGCTCGGGCTGAATTGCACCCTGAATATTCATTACAGTATTGTTCATACAAAGATAAAGAAAAAAAAGAACTTATTGCATTACAGGCTGGAGATGATAAAAAAACCGTTCACGGTTCTATAGCATTTCCATTTATTCGTTCATTGCTTAATAATGTGCTTTCTTATGATGTGCAAGGAGAAGGCAATCTGGATATCGTAGCTCACGTTCACTTGCCGGAGGTTATTGCTGATGTTGCATTAAAAGATGCTACAATACGTTTGCCACAGACATATAATTTCATTGATGGTTTCAGCGCGCATTGCATATATAATGCGCATAAAAAATCAATAGTTGTTGAAAACGTTAACCTTTCATTGCATACCGGCAAAGTAAGGTGTTTACGTGCAACACATTCTTTTGGTGAAAATGGTTCTTTGGCTTTTATGCATGCACCATTTATTTTGGATCGTTGCCTATTAAACGTAAAAAAAGATCTGTTTGCGATAGTTTCTGGCAACATTTTATTTTCTAAACATGCTCCATCACCAATTCAAGTGAAGGGACATATTTTTATTGATAAAGCACAGTTAAAAGAGAATCTATTTTCAAGCATTATTCAAAAACAATTATTATCATACACGCACTCAGTTTTCTCGGTACCAGACGTTCCCTTAGATTATGATCTTTCACTGGAAACGAAAGCTCCCGTGAATGTGGATACTGGTTTTTTTCAAACTGATGCTCACGTAAATTTGAAGATAAAAAAAGAAAAGCAAGAACCATCAGTTGCTGGTTCAATTGTATTACATTCAGGAATTCTTAATTTTCCCTATAAACCGCTTTATATTTCTACTGGCACAATTACCTTTGAGCCTGGACAATTATTTGATCCAGCGATTGAGTTTATTGCTCGTAATAAAATAAAAAAATATGATGTTTCTCTGCAGATTGAAGGATCGTTGTTGACTCATCATATTGTACTTGATGCAACACCGCCATTGACTGAAGAGCAAATAGTTGGACTTTTATTAGTTGGATCTGAGGAAAATTCTTTAAATGCAATGATGCCTGCGTTAATTGTTCAAAATTTTAAAAGTCTTATTTTTAGTAATAATCAGCTTTCTTTTTTTGATAAATACTTTAAGCCATTGCTCGGACCACTCAATATTAATTTAGTGCCAAGTTTTACTGATCAAACGGGCAGAGGTGGTTTGCGTGGCGCATTAGAAATTACAGTGGATGATCGGTGGCGAGCCGTGATTCAAAAAAACTTTAGTTTAACTGAAGATACTAAGTTTGAATTAGAATACCTTTTTTCCGATGATATTACGTTTCGTGCTATTCGTGATGAACGAAGAGATCTGGGCGGTGAAGTTGAGATGCGATGGAAATTTTAAAAGAAATATGCGCCAATGCTAGCGCTCAATAGCATCAATGTAAATGTTTGGCAAAAAGAAAAAGAATATTTATTTTTTTCTTTTAAGAGTTTGATCTTCATAATTGTTTTATTTTGTTCATCTAGTAACTCTTTGCTTTCTTCTAATATGACAGTAGATTTACGTATATTTTCCTGGTATTTTTCTTCATGATTCTTCCATGTCTCTGATAGAGTATTAATTTCTTCTATATAGAAACGATTGGTTTTGGTTATATTTTTCAGTTCGATTGTTTTTTGAGTTAAATATATGCTTGCAGGGTTTTCTCCGGGAAATACAGAAATTATTATGGGTAAAATTTTTGACAGATCATTAAGGATTGTTTCTTGATGTTTAAATATTGAAACAAGATCTTTTGGATTTTTAACAGAAAGAGGAGCTTTCATAGGTAAAAGCGAAGATACAATAAATAAAGAGAAAAGAAAAAATTTTTTTATAAACGAAGTCATATATTTTTCCATATTTATGAATGCATTAAATAACCTTTGTTAGTTTATAGTATATATCTATGCTTGCAATAAGCTTTCTTATTTCATCACAATAATAAGTATTAAGGAGTGTATTATGAAGTATGTGCCGTTATCCATTTTAATTTTCTTTTTTTCATTCAGCAATGTGTTCGCTGATCAATTACCGAAAGATTATAATGAACGTGTTCAAGAAATGGCAAAGGAAGGTTACAACTTAATAGATGCTATTTTTGATAATGCGTGTACATCAGTTGCAGCAAAAGAAGATTTAATGAGCGAGCAATGGTTAAGTAAACAAAAAGAACTGAAAAAATTACAAAATTTATATTCAGATTCCACTATCATTTTTACTTTTGATGAACGTAGTGGAAATCCTATTCCCAAGATATTAGCAACATATGTTGAATATAAAATTAACGAAAAAATACCATCTATTTTTGACGTAGATAGTATTTCTGTTAAACAAGTAGAAGATTTCTATGAGTTTTCTCATACTATGTGTAAGCTGAATGGCAATATCCATTGTGGTAGATTCATGAGGAAACTCGAGAGTGATCAGTTTGACAAAATATTACAATTAAAAGCACAAAAAATAGCGCGTAAGCAATTGCGGAAAGAAAATGCTCAACAATTGCGTGATGCACTTCTTTTTGGAGCACGTAATGGTCAATAAGATGCATCAAAAAGTATAAAGGATAATGATGAAAAGGTTATTGTTTTTATTCTTATTTTTTTCTGCTGAAACAACAGCAATGCATTCTTTGTTTCCATTAAAAAATATTCGGACACATCTTGATGTATCCAATAATTTTGGCAAAACTCACTTTATTGCAGGTAAGCGTTATTACCGTTCTCAAACAAAAAATCATTTACCGCAACAATATCTACGGCATTCAAGATCATTATTTAGTCCTAAAGATGATCTTTTGGCAGAAATTTCCAAAGTACTTTCTCAAGCTCAACGCAAAATAGATATTGCAGCTTTCTCTTTAACTGATGAACGTATTGTAAAACAGATAATAGCTGCTAAAGCAAGAGGGGTAGAAGTATGTGTTATTATGGATGCGGGAAACATGGGTACTAAATATAGTAAGGCACAAAGATTAATTGATAATGGGATTTGTGTATTACGTTATGATCCATCGCTCAGGAAAAATTATAAGAAAAGTAATTATGAACAAATAATGCATTTAAAATGGATTATTGCAGATGATACTTTAGTATCAGGATCTGCAAATTTTACGCGGTCCGCGCAAACGGGAGGCAATGTCGAGAGTATTACTATTTTTGATTGTCCTTATGAAGTCGCAGATCATCGACAAGCATTTCAGGATCTTAAACAGTATTGTGTTCCATGCGTAAAAACTTCTTCGACAGTATCGAAAAATATTAACGCAAATAAGTAAAAAATATAAAGCTAAGATGCTTCACTACTACAATTCCTTCTTAGCTCGCTTCAATGCTACTGCGGATTAAAAAAAAATGCAAGAGCAAAAAGTAATGAAAATTTAATTTATTTTTTTGTGTCAGAATAAGCGCGTAAGCAATTGATAAGTTGTTGAAAATCATTAGGTATTTCATCAACAAATGTGTATGCTTTTTCATCAAAAACAAAAGATAAATCGTGCGCATGCAGTGCTTGGCGAGTAATAAGAGGTGATTTTTTTCCGTAGAGCTGATCGCCAACAATGGGATGGCCAATCGCTGCCATATGTACACGGATTTGATGGGTACGACCAGTAGTTGGTTTTACTTCTATTAATGCTGAATCATTAAAATATTCAAGAACTTTATAATCACTTTTTGCATGACGTACTTTGATTGCGCCAATTTTACCTGTCGAATTGACGAAGTTTTCATCAAATGTAGCCATTTTAAGAGGATTGATGGGGTTTCTGCCAATAGCAAGTGTAATAGTGCCTTGCTGAGGTGGCCGACCACTTACAACAGCTTTATATGTTTTGGCTATTTTCCTTTCTCTAAATAATCCACCGATTAAATTATGAGCGTAATTGGTTTTAGTGATCAGAAGAATGCCAGAAGTTTCTCTATCAAGGCGGTGAATAATGCCCGGGCGATCAGCTGTGCCCACCGTTGAAATGTTTTCGTAATAATGGCGAATCCAATCAACCACCGTAATAGCATTACTTGCACTTGAAGGAGCGTGCACAAGAAGCGTAGCTGGCTTATGGATTACCAAAAAATGTTCGGTTTCGGCAATGATTCGTATACCATTTGTTCTATCAATGACATGGTTGGGCTCTATAATGCGTTGAGCTGGAAATTGAATAGCCACGGTATCGGTGGGTGAAACAAGAGTGCTGGACTTTTTCGCAGGGATATTATTGATGTATATGCCGCCTGCATCGATAATTTTCTGAAAATAACTGCGTGAATAATCAGGGAAAAGATTAGCTATATAGCGATCCACACGACAAGCATCATTGTCTTCTGGTACAACAAAGGTGAATGTAGTCTCTGGTGCCATATGGCCGCGCTTAATCATACATGATCTCTTTTTTTGCAATTGATAAAAAATAGTTCGTTAAATCTTTATTTTAAGTGTTATTCATAATAGTCTTAAAGTCAAATGGCAATTCTAGTTGCATCTGTTTAAAACAGCGTCTAGAATGATAGGTAAATACATATTTTGATAAAGTTTTTAATTATATTCTTTGACGGGTCTCTCATTCTTTTTTGACTGGAGTCCCCGCACGAAGAGTAGCGATGTGTGGGGCGTATTCATGGATATCAAAAATTTGCTCTTGGAAATCCAAAATAATATTGATGATGTTATAGCACAAAAGATCCCCACAGGAGCTTCTTTGTGGCATGAATTATTAAAAACACATCCGGTAGATATTGCTTGGTTGTTTAAATCGTTAAGCAAGCAACAAGTAAAAGTCCTCTATAAGGCATTGCCTAAACATATTCAGCTTGATCTTTTTCATGAATTGCCGGATAAGTTAATGGTTTATGTGTTATCATTTTTAGATGATTATGACCAGGTCGAAGCCTTTCAGTCTCTTTCTACTGATGAACTAACTGAGTTGTTTGATATCTTTTCAGATGAAGAACTCAAGCGCTATCTTGAATCGCTCAATAAACGTGTGCGAGAGAAAGTTATCAAGATGCTTAAGTTTGAGCCAGAATCAGCAGCTGGAATAATGCATACTGATGTGCTTACCTTAATGGAAGATTTTACGGTTGAAAAAAGCATTCAGCTGATGCAAAGATTACGTCCTAGTAAAGATGTGCATCAACTGATTTTTGTAGTAAATAAAGATCAGCATCTTGTTGGTTTTATTTATCTGGAAGATTTGATTTTTAATAAACCGCATATTCGTATTTCTTCATTTATGCGTGAAAATGAATTGATTGCGTATGCTCATGAAGATCGAGAAACGATTGCAAAAGAAATGGTGCATTATGGTCTTACCACAGTCCCGGTTGTAGGCGATCATAATATTTTTCTTGGCGTTATTTCTAGTGATACTCTTGCTGATGTTTTGGTGGAAGAGGCGAGTGAAGATGTTCAAAGAATGGCTGCGGTATCGCCACTCAAGCGTCCTTACTTTGAAACGCCTTTTTTCCAATCGGTTTATGAGCGCAGCTATATTTTAGTGATATTATTATTAGCTGGTTCAGTTTCTACAACAATCATGCGTATGTATGAAGCAACTTTAACGGAGATGCTTTTGTTTTTTGTACCAATGCTCACGAGTGTTGGCGGTAATACGAGTAATCAAACTTCAGCCGTTGCCGTATGCGGTATGGCTTCTGGTGAATTTGATCACAGCACTATGCGAAGATTTTTAAAACGCGAATTTATGATGGCAACCTGTTTATCTGTTATTTTAGGAATCACAGCTTTTACCCGTGTTTATCTGACGAGTGGCGTGGTATGGGAAAGTTTAGTGGTGAGTTTAACGCTTGCGATAATTGTTCTTGTTTCCGTGACATTGGGAAGTGCAATGCCGTTTGTGTTACGCCGTTTTAATATTGATCCAGCGTTTTCAGCGGGACCATTTCTTGCGACAATTATGGATATTGTAGGAATATTAATTTACTGTACTAGTATTAAGATTCTTCTTTTTTAAATATTTAGTTAACGAAAATATTTATTTTCCTTGACAAATTAACGTTATAACTATAACTTTTAATACTGAATTATACTTCAGCAGTTATTTTTAATGTGAAGCGAATTCAGCAGATATTGAAATTTAAATGAAAAATTAGTGGGCCGCTAGCTCAGTCGGTAGAGCAACAGCCTTTTAAGCTGTGGGTCGTTGGTTCGAGTCCAACGCGGCTCACCAAACTTTTAGCCCAAACCTCTTGACCGCTCATTCTGAGCTTGTCAAAGAACGGTCGGGCATCCATGGTGAGAAAAAGAAATTGAAATATACGCGTCCCTATCGTCTAGCCTGGTCTAGGACATCGCCCTTTCACGGCGAAAACAGGGGTTCAAATCCCCTTGGGGATGCCATAGTGTACGATCGCCTGAAAAGGCGATCAAATCAAACGGCGAAAGCAGCTCCCAATGCAGCTTTTCACCAATTATTCTCAAGTTCGATAGTACGGTTTGGATTAGCAACCGTTTTTGCCCAACTTCTGAACTCATAAAAATATCATACGCTCTATCAGCCAGCTTCAGCAGCAATTCTGCAGTAATATAATAATTAGTTTCTGTTTCTTGTAACTGTTCCAAACATATTGCAACGTCCGTTGCTTTTTCCTTTAGTGTGGTGAAGAATTTGCCATACTGAGCGTCAGTAATACTCCCTTTCAATTTATCCATGTAAAGATTATCCATCATCACTGATAAACTATTTTGCTCTTTGAGCAATTTTTCATTTTCTTGTTTATGAAATTCTACTTTGTTTCTATGCACTTCACTCAGAACATCAATAGTATCTTGTAAAATATTTTTTGGCATTTGTAAGCTTGCAAAAAGTTTGCCCAATTCATTTGTAATGGTTTCTTCACGGAACCATGTTGCACCATGTTTGCCTTTTGCTTGGGTACAATGATAATAAACATGACCTTTTTGGCGTTCATGGGTTATTGCAAGGCCACAATCGCCACAACGCAATAAGCCACGATAAATGATATCTTCTTTACCTTTATAGCGTTGAACATTCTTACCATGCTTTTTTCTCATGTCTTGTACCTCTTGGAATAGTGCTTGACTGATAATAGGTGGATAACTATGAGGATACGTTTTACCGTTGATAGTCATGATGCCGTGATAGAACGTATAGTTAAACATTTTATCAACGTTGCTGGTTGCCCATGCAACTCCGTAATCATTTTTAATTTTTTTGCATAAAGTGCTGAATGAAAATGCACCCGTTGCATAGAGTTCAAAAGCTTTACGCACTACTTCTGAAGCAAATTCATCCACGATGATCGTTGTTTTATCGCTTCCTAATGAAATGTTTTTATATCCATAGGGTGCTTTTGCAGGCCATTCACCTTTACGCAGTTTTTGTTCAATAGCACGTTTAACGTTATCGCTGATTGCATCTGAATAATATTTGGCAAGACCAAGACTGATACCGAATTGAAATTTTTCAACAGCAGAAATGCTGCTATTGATGATCTGTCCATCGGAAATAAAATGCAGCTCAAGTTGATCATTGAGCGCTTTTTCATACAGGATTGAGATACGCTTATCGAATGTATTTCGCGATAACCTATCTACCTTATCGCAGCAAATAACAATTTTTTCTTCTTGATTGAGTGCATAATCAATAATTGCATCAAACTCAGAACGGCTATTTGTATATGCACTTTCATCAAAGCTGCACGTACGTAAAATGGTAAAGCCTCTATTGCGACAATATTGTTCGAGGCGGCTGATTTGAGCCGGTAGTGAGTTGCCAGCTTCTTTCTGTTCTTCTGTACTTACTCGAGCTATAAGAATAGCTTTCATTCAAAGATCCTTTGTTGTAGTTTTAGATATTTTTTTATTCGCTGCAGTATAATGATACCAGTTGCTTTTTGATGGTCATAGTTTAATTATAAGTAAAAGATATTGCCATTCCAGCAGGAATATTAATGATATAGAGTTAAATTAAGAACGAGATTGTAGTGATTAAGAGATAAATTTAAAAAATATTAAAAATTTCCATAATTAAAAAAATAACAAGGGGTATATTAATGATTCTCAACATTTCCGGAGGAGATTGGATTTTCAACATAGATTGTTTTAATGAGCGATTAAGTTTATTATGTGATCGAAAGGTGTTATATTCGTGGTACCTTAGCAATCCCAATGTTGATGAGATATATTTTTCTGCTAATATATGGGATTCGGGGCCTAAGACCCTTTGTATCGCAGATCCAGATACGATTAAGTCGTTCCGTGCAAAAGATTTTCGGAAGCAAGAGTTATTGAGAGAGAAGAAATACGAAATAATTCCTAATTTACATTCCATAAAATTATAGAATTAAGTAAAAGGCGCTGTCTAAATGAGCAGCGCCTTTATATCGCTTAAAAATGAGGTGACTAAATTTGAGATAAGTATGAGGCAGAAATTTCTCCTGCTGCTATTTTGTCCTTCAATACTTTAAATGATATGGGTGTGCTCACTTTTTTTAAGTATTGGAATAAAGCACCTTCTACTCTAGGTAGTATGGAACTTAAGGCTTCATTTCCATTCCCTAAAGAATAATGATAATCCTTTATTTTTTGGCATTCATCCATCAAAAAATTGTACTCTGCTTGCTCTGGAGAAATTGGCGTCCATCCTTGTTGGGGGAATAATGGACCAGCTATTGTGAATGTTATCAAGCAAGTCATTAATATTTTTTTCATAAAAATTCCTTATGGCTAACAATTGATTATTTTAAAACTAATAGCAGTAAATAAATCCTCATAAAGAGAGAAGGTGGCAATGCTACTGCTTTTTAAGAGGATTTTAATAAATTTATAATTGAATAATAAATGCTATGTGTTTATATTATCATAATATTGTAAGCTCAACAACAGCCCCAAATTAGCTTTAAATTAGTCGGTTCATAGCCTTAAATCCTTCCAAACAATTCCGTATAACCTTAAACGAATTAGGCAAGTGAGAAGGTGTTACCATCGAAACATTCTTCATATCCGCAATTAATCGGTACCAACTGCGTTTATTGCATGCCCCAAACATGGTTCGTAGCTCACGTATGCTCATATGTTCAAGGGCCAATTCCATCCCATATAGCTGCAGAATGCGGCGTGGGCTCATGCTTTGATTGTTAAAAATAAGCGCAACAAGAAGGCTTTTTGTGTTGCTTGCTTTAAAATCTAAGAGCGGTGGTCGAGCGCGTTCTATTTCATCAAGATAATGCAGAAGTACTTTCCGGGCGATCTGGGTTTTGAATAATCCCTTAAAAGTCAGTTGTGCTTTAATTTCTAGTTTTTTCAAAATCTGTTGTATTTTGCGCCTGTTATTTAAGCGTGCCTCCATGCGCAAGACTTCAAACATTTTTTTGCTATGCAGCTTTTCATACAAATGCAGTTGAATGGCATTATCTTTTTCCATTGAGCGTTTATCGCTTTTCTTTGCTTGTTCAAGATCGCGAATTTTATCATAAAATACCAGTTCATATGCATTGCTGTGCCATCGATAGCTGTGGCCTGTGTTGCGATAATCAGTTTGATTCACATCAAGGGAAAGCGAAGCATTTGCTTCTTTAATTTTGTTGATGTAATGATAGGCAATTGAGCCATCAGTGAAGGGGATATTTTTTGAAAAGTGAATAGCTGAGATGGGTGATTGTGCAAGCACATCAACAGTAGTTGCTATACCCATGCTATTTAAAACAATGCATAGTTTTTCTACAAGCTCAGGGAATTGTTTTTGTGTCAATTCTTCAAAGTTATTGCTGAACAGGAGTTTAGGCAATGATAATTCAATTTTAAGTACTATTTTAGGGCTTGATAAGGGAGTTGGATGCTGCAAAAGGGTAAGCCTAGGTTTGTAAATGCCTGCGACTAATTCTTTTTTCGTAGGGTTTTGTTTGGATAAAATTCCGCGTAATATGTATGTGTTTTTTGAGGTAGCCCATCCCGCCGAAGGCATAAATGCATCAGGATTTATTATTTCAAATGAGTCTTCATCAAGCATTAAAATTATGGTATCGATCATTGTGTGTCCCCAGATGAAAGTAATAAATAATGCCTCTAAAGATACGGGCAAATGATTACAAAAACAAGTCCCACTACACCATTTATTGCATAGTGGGACTTGTTACATGAAGAACAACGGAGTTATGTCAATGTTATTTTTAGGCTGCGCCTT
>JACZCT010322477.1_pt1 | contig 12279 bp, 10 predicted proteins | sample 8641871 | NCBI WGS metagenome assembly JACZCT01 (sample SAMN15324604, study PRJNA640507) | soil metagenome | isolation source: monocropping sugarcane control | place: China: Luxin town, Laibin City, Guangxi Province | collected 2019-07-25 | depth 10cm m | reverse complement strand
TTTATAACAAAGCCAACAGTGGCTGCCCGCTTGCACACGGACAGCCATTAGCCATCCGGCAACACATGAGAACAAAATACCGGGCGAGCTACTGCCAGAAATGTGTATAACTGTAAGGGGCTACACGAAAATGAAGTGTAACGTTAAAGCATACACGAAATTATTTTTCATTCCGGGTTGCGTGGTTTTTGGGCAAAATGGGATTGCATCCTGGCACGCGCTTTATTGGCAATCTGCCATTGACGGAGGCGGAGGAGCAGGCGGCAGGATTTGTACTGCCGGAACATGCAGGGGCGTGGTTTTTCAAAATGAATTTTCTTCTTCTTTTGCTCTCGATTGATACTTTGAATGGTTTCCCAATAGAGAATGGTATCGCTTGCCGGCTTTGATAAAGCTGTTTTAAGAAGTAGTTTGTATAGATGCCTTGAACCCAATATAATATGTATTGACAGTTAGAAAATCCGACATGCTACATGAGTTTTTAAGTGGAGATTTCATTTGCCGGTACTTTGAAGAAAGCGTTGACAAAAAAGGGCGCAGGTCTCAACTTACCGCTTGAGGCCCTCGGAGAGCCCGACTACGAATAAGTGAGCCCACGCCTTAACGTGAGCTCTTCGACTTATTGTCCCGTAGTCGTTTGAAATTTCCGAGGTTTCAAGCGAGACTCAAAGCGAATAGCTTCAAATTATTTTTAGAAGTATCGCAAAAATATAATACGAAGACAAATATAAGTAATTATTTTAAAACACACACATGTGTGTACATTTTATTTTTCTTCCTTCTTTACTTAGCCGTAATGAAAGAACAGGTTTTCATATCGCTGATTGAACAACATGTGATTGATTTTGTCAAAGAATTAAGGACGAAAAAGAAAATGTCGCAAGATGAAATTGGTAGTATTATTGGAAAAACGAAGGCATTTATTGGCAATATTGAAAGTCAAAAAAATAGAGCAAAATATAATTTAAATCATATTAATTCTCTTGCTGACTATTTTAATATCTCACCAAAAGATTTTTTACCAGATAAGGCAATTTTAAAGACCTCAAAAGGAAAAAAAAATAGTTCATAGAATTTAAGAATGAGATTAGTTTGTACTTCGTTATCATGTATCTCTTTTTTTAGTAAACGAAGAAATGAGGAGGATTTTTGTTTTCTTTAAAAATGATTTTCGTTTATGCATAATTGTAATGTTCATAGTAAACGGAGAAGTATTGAGGAACTTCTTAATGATAAAGATTAATTTTAAAGTATGAAAGAATCAATTATTAAGTTCAAAAGCTATGACGGCTATGAATTGGAAGGCACTTTGCTAAAAGCAGATAAAGAAAAAGGTGCTTTATTGTTTGTGCATGGAATCACATCATCAAGAGATGAGTTAGGTTTTCATTCTGACTATGCCGAATTTCTTGGCAAAAATGGAATTTCCACTTTGCGTTTCGACTACCGTTTTCATGGAGGAAAAAATGAGGGCGATACGAAACTTGAAAATTTATCACTATGTGGAATTGTCAATGATATTGACGCTGCTTTTGCTTCACTGAAAAGTAAAGCTGAAGAGAAAACAAAATCTTTTTTCATAGTAGGAACAAGTTTCGGAGGTGGGCTTTCTGCTTATTGGGTTGATGCAACTAACAAAAAAGAAATAAAAAAAGTAATTTTGAATGCTCCTGTTATAAATTATGAAAATGATGTTCTTGAAAGGAATGCTCTTCTCATCAATGGACTACTTTCGACCAAAGCACAAAAACAATTGGAAAAAAAGGGATTTGTAATCTCTTCCGATATCTGTTTTGGAAGAGGCTTAATCAATGAATTGAAATATGTAAACGGAATTAATGCACTTCAAAATCTTAGAAACAAAGTTGTAATATTTCACGGCAACGAAGATGAAGATGTCCCGCTTACCTCTTCTGAAAAATATAAGTCAACTGCAACAAAACTTGAAATAATTCCAAAAGTTGGTCATGGATTTGGAGTTAAAGATGATGAGGATTTAAATTTCCCTGAAACGAAAAAAATTCATAGAGATATTTACGAAAAAGCATTAAGAATTATTGAAAGTACTCTATGAAAACCTATGAAGCAATCGGAACGGGAATTTTTGTTCATGAGAAGGTAAAGATTGGTAAGGATGTAACAATCGGTCACTGCTCATGTATCGGCTTTGGTGACCCTGATGATGGTGAAATAATTATTGAAGACAATGTTACCATTGGTGCGTTCTGTGTTATTCATTTTGGTGCTGTCATAAAAGCAGGGGTTGTTCTTGACCATTATTGTAAAATTGGTGTTGGAGTAAATGTAGGGAAACAAACACGAATACTTTACGGGAAGCATGTTTATGATGAAGCGATTATTGGGAAGAATTGCATAATAGGTGGCCATGTTGCAGACAGAACTATTATTGAAGATAAAGTTACTTACTTAGGTGAGATTGCACATAGTCATAGAAATGCAAGATTGGATTGGGATGAAACTGTTGAACCATCACCAATAATTTACAGAGGAAGTGTTGTTGGTGTAAATGCCTTAATAATTGGTGGAAGAAAAATCGGTCCTTGTGCTTATATCGGAGCAGGTGAAGTTGTTAGGACTGATATAGGTAAAGGGATTGCTTTGATGAAAGGCGAAATGAAACCATTGTCAATTTTTAGAGGAATTTTTAGTTCAAGATGTAATGAGTAAAAGCTATCGTTCCATAAATATTTTTGTGTCTCATCCGTTTGAGCCAAATAACCCCGCTTATGATTTAGAAAAATTTAGAACTAATATCGAGCTGCTAATTTCTAAGGCAGAAAATATTGTAAGGAAAGAGTATCAGGATTTTGAGATTGAGACAAAGTTTTTTTTTACAGGAATGCAAGAAACTTTGCCACAACAAATTGAAAACAATATTAGAAATAGCCATCTAGGTATAGTTGATATAACAGAAAATAAACCTAATATATTCTTTGAGTATGGACTATTGTATGGACTAAATATTCCTGTATTGATAATTAAATCCAAAGAATCAGGCGATAATTTTTCAGTACCGGCAGATATAAAAGATAGATTGATTCAAGTTTATGAAAATCTTCCAGCCATAGTAAATACATATCAACATGAATTGGCAGATTACTTTAAAAAATTAATAAATGACGATTCATTATATAATATATACTTACCTAAAATATGGTTCCCCAATAATGTAGGAACTGTTCATGTTATTACATCAACTGAATCCGAAAAGAGAGAACAATTTGCATTACCAGAAGCTGATAATTATATGCTTCTGGAGAGTTTAGGAGATAAAGATTCTCTATTAGCAGTAATTACGTTTTTAAATAGAAATTATAGGAATCTAAATACTCCAATGTATGCAGCTGATAGTGTTGTTCCTTTAGAGGATAACCTTGTTATAATTGGAGGTCCTGGAGATGAAGATGGCGATGGTAATGATAAGTGTAAAATATTCATGAAGAAAATGAATCTTAAGATTAATTATTCTGAAGATTGTGAAAAGTTACTCTATAAGGGTAGTGAATATATCGCGAAAAAAGAGGGGAATAAAACTGTTATGGATTATGGATACTTTGCACGATTTCCTAACCCTTTTAATCCAAGATCTTCTGTGGTGTTGATTCATGGTATTCACACTTTTGGGGTTCTTGGTGCCGCAAAAGCATTTTCTGATCACCCGTCAGCACAAGGAAATATAAAAAAGGTAATGAAAAAACTAAATCTTGATGATATCAAACAAGCGTCATTTGAATGTTTTTTTCCTGTGGATGTTTTACAGCAAAGTGTTGTCTGCCCAGAAATAGACGAAAATAATATTTTACCATTAGATAAAAAATAGTGAAAGATTTTATCGAACTTATAAAAAATAATGCTAAAAAATTTCCTCATAGAATTGCGGTAATTGATGGAGAAAGAAAAATAAGCTACGCTGATTTTTTTAATCTTATCAATTCTATTTCTAACAAACTTCTTTCAGAAAGTTCAAAGCCAAAAGTTGTATTTGATTTAAAACAAAGTATTGAAGCATACGCTTTGATTGTTGCTGTGTTGAATGTTGAAGGAATTTATTGCCCTCTAAATCCTGATGCGCCAATTGAAAAAAAGATGCAAATTATTGATGAGTTTAAACCAAATTTTATTGTTGTACAAACCCAAAATAAGGATTTGGAATTCTTATCAGTCTCTTCAATTACAATTGAGGAATTATGTAGAGAGAAAAATTTTTCAGAAATAGACAAAAGCTACAATGGTGAAAATATTATTTATGTAATCTACACTTCAGGAACCGCAGGTGTTCCGAAAGGTGTAATGGTTTGCAGAAAAGCACTTAATAAGTTTTTAGAATGGGCAATACCAACATACGCTGCAACCGAAAAAGATATTTGGGGTCAATTTTCTTTTCTGACTTTTGATTTGAGCATTGTAGATATTTTCACTTGCCTTTGTTCGGGTGCAACACTTCTGGCAATGAATGATATTCCAGCAAAGAAGAATAGACCTGCTGGGGTCATTGAAAAGGATAAAATTACAGTTTGGCATTCTATACCAAGTGCAGTAGAGTTTATGATTGTAAATGAAAAGGCAAAAGTATACGATTTTTCTTCTTTACGGATTATGACGTTCTGCGGTGAACCATTGCGAAAACATCAAGTTGAATTTTTATTTAAAAAGAAGCCTGATTTAACAATTTTCAATACTTACGGACCTACCGAAGGAACATTGTTTTGTACTTGGCAAGAATTAAAGTCAGATAGCTACTTGGATTTTTGCGATTTTACAATGAGCATTGGCAAAACAATACCGGGTTGGAATATTAAACTAAATCCAATTGAGGATTTTTCCGAAAAGGAAATAATTATTTATGGAGACTACATCGGTAAAGGATATTTGGGAAATGTTCCCGATTCTAAGTTCAAAAAATTTGAAATAGAAAATAATTCGGTGGATGGTTTTGAAACAGGAGATTTGGTCAATGAAAAAAATGGAAATTTTTATTTCTCGTGCCGTAAGGATAGACAAGTAAAAATTAAAGGATTTAGAGTTGAGCTTGATGAAATCGATTTTAGAATTAGAGAGTTATTAAATAAAACAACTGTAACAGTTGTAAAAAAAGATATACTCTACTCTTTTATTGAAACTGATGATAAAATAGATCAGGTGGAACTGAGGGAATATCTTAAAACGAAATTGGAAGCATTCAAAATTCCGAATGCTTTTTATTCCATAGCTGAAATTCCAAGAAACGTAAACCAGAAAGTTGATAATATGGAATTGACTAAATTGATACCATGAAAAAAATACTGACTTCTCCTTTTGACTTAGTAGCGAAAGCTCTTGACATAAGTCGTAGTGAAATAAACGAAAATTCAGCAATGGGAGAAACGCTTAATTGGGACAGTCTAAATCATGTAGTTATTATTGGAGAATTAGAGAGTAGTTATGGGATACAAATTCCAAATCAGGATATTGAGAAGTATATAACAATGAAGTCTATTATTCAACTTTACAATGAAATAAGCGGTAATGTAACCTTATCACAAAAATTTAAAAACATTTTCAAAAATAATCTTATTCGAAAAATATTTTTCAAATAAGCTAGCAAACGTTTCCGCCTTCAAATCCCTTGAATGTGTTTTTATCCAGTCTATGATTTTAATGTATTCACTCTTGTTTCTTTCTTTTGCATTTTCGCTTAAGATGTTTAAATATTCTTCCCTTTCTTCTAACATTCTTTGCCAAAACGAGAGTTCAATCAAAGAATCATAAGACCCCACTTTGAATAAGTCTAAGATTCCATCAAGGGCAATTTCTCCGTATTCTTGAAAAATTATTTTAGTCTGATAGTTAGCAAGGGGATTGCTATACTCTTGAAACACCTCACCAGTTTGAAGATAGTCCTTGCCTCTGAGTTGTAGGTATAGCCAAATCCAATCTTCGTTGTAGTTATTCAAAAAATATTGCTCAATTGTGTTGGGATTGAAAGCCATGAAACCACCTGACAACATTCTTTCATTAAAAACTCCTAAGTCGTTTGCGATGTGGCCCAAAACAGAATCGTCAGTAAGTCCTGTAATATTTGCTCCAGCAAATTGAAAATGTTTTGTTGACTGAAACAAGTGGCTAATCAATTTAGGTGTTGGAACTCGAATATCATCATCTATGAACAAAACTTTGTCTGCATGGATAGACTTTGAATAAAGTAATGCAAAGTTTCTTGCATAACCTAAGTTCCATTCCGTATTACCCACTTCTCTAAGAAGGAAATTGAATTTTGGAAATTCAATTTCGTTTTCAGAAACAAAATATTTGAATTGTTCTTTGCCTAAATAATTGCAGTTGGTATACTCTTTACAAAGTTTAGAAACACTTACTTGATTTTTGAAACAAATTGAATCATCAATTACAAACTTTGAATAAGAGACAGACTTAATCGATGCAAGTGTTTTGCTTAGTGTTACGGGCCGATCTTTTGTAAAAATAAAAATTGATTCTGTGCTCATTAACAAATATATAATCAAAAGTATAGATTCCTGAGCATGTTGACCCATCATTCCTATTCATGTTGTCCCATCGGTCTGGCATGTTGACCCACCTGGAATTTTTTTCCGGCTGCGTTTATTCCTGAACATGTTGTCCTGCCTCTCCCATGCGGTTGCGAAAGCAAACAGTTCTGTAGGAACACATGGTATTTTTGCTCGCCGCTGAATTTAGTTAATAGACAGTTAGTTTATATTTTGGTTTATGCATAAATTTATCCTGATTTTGGTTTCCGAAAAATCCGAAAAATAAATCTGTTGAAATACCAGTTAAATTGAGAATTGCATCTTAACTTTGCTAAGATACTTAGCAAAAAACTTTATAATAAAACAATGACTTTTAAAATTTCTGACTTTACAGAAGAGAAAGGGCTTGTTTTTTGCAAATCGCCAAGAGGAGTCGAAAACAACGCCGAATTGCTTTATTTAAATGAGGCTCGGAAATTAGAAATTGATGCTGTTTTTTTTAGACGTTTTTTTTATAATGAAAACGATAAAACACCATTTAACTCAGAACCTACCGTTTGTATTTTAAATCGGGATGACAGTTTCTTTAACAGCAAAGTCCACGTTGATCTCCATGCCAAGCTATGGAGTGCAGGTAAAAATGATATTTATATAATAAAAGGCAAAACCAGAATAGATATTGTCAATGCACGAAGGCCTGCAGAAGTGTATAAAGAAGGTGAAGAAAAGAAGCAAACATTGGAACCTCTCCGATTAGCTACTGATGCAATTGATTCATTCGATTTTGGACCGTATTCTTCATACCTTTTTGAAACTGGAACATTTTGGGAACAGGATGTATTTAAAGATAAAGTTGACGAGCAGACTAACTCTTATATATACCTGCTTAATCATTTAATGAAAGTAAGAAAACTACTTTTCACTAAAAACGATTTAAAGTTATCGCATGAAACGGTTGATAAATTACTTATTGTTTGTATTCTTATTAAATTTTTAGAAGAAATAAAAGATGATCATGGTAAGCATACTTTAAAAAGTATCTATAAAAAGAATAAAGTAGAAGATTTTGCTGATGCCATAGATAAAAATAAATGCCTTGATATTTTAAACGAGCTCGCTTCAGAATTTAACGGAAGAATCTTTGACAAATTTTCTCTTGAAGAAAAGAATAAAATTCTAAGTTCAAACTTAAGTTTAATAGCAAAGTTTATTCGTGCCAACATTGATATAGATAGCGGACAATTATTTCTTTGGGAACAGTATAACTTTAATTATTTACCCGCAGAGGTAATAAGTTCCATTTATGAAAATTTTATTCAAGCAGAAGCAACCAGACAAGTTGGAGAAAGTGAAAAGGGAGTTGTTTATACCCCTATTCATTTGGTAAATATGCTTATTGATGAAGTAATGCCATTGAACAAGCCGGAATTATTTAAAAATGAGTCTTTTCGAATTTTAGACCCGGCCTGTGGTTCAGGAGTTTTCCTTGTAGCCGCATATAAAAGACTATTGCAATGGTGGGCTATAAATAATAGTACTGGCTATAACGTTCAATACCCAAATAGTAAGGAAGCGAAAAAAATTTTAGAAGAAAATATTTTTGGCGTTGATGTTAAACGTACTGCTACTTTAGTAAGCGTTTTTGGACTTACAACAGCACTCCTTGATAAACTTTCGCCGCAAGAAATTTGGAATAAACTGAAATTTTCAGATTTGAATGAAAAAAATATTCAGGAAAATAATTTTTTTGAATGGGCATTAGTGGCAAAAAACGAAGGATGGCAATTTGATCTGTGTGTTGGAAATCCTCCGTTTAATATGGAAACCGGAAAGAAAAAATTTGATGTTCTGAAACCTGAAATTCTTAGTGAACTTAATTTTAAGCATACTGATATACCTAATAATAATTTTGCACTTCATTTTTTCGAAGGTGCTATGCTTCTTTCTAAAAAGGTGTGCTTAATTATTCCGTCGAACGTTTTGCTTTATAATAGGGCTGCTCAAGGATATCGAAAAAAAATTTTTACAGACTTTACCATAAAATCATTATTTGATTTCACCCATTTAAGACGGAATTTATTTCATAAAACTGCAGATACTCCTGTTGTTGTTGTAATTGCAGAAAATATCCCATCAAATAAAAAGCAGATTGAACATACAGTAGTCAAGCGAACTTTAATCTCGGAAAAAAAACTACGTTTTGAAATTGATTATTATGATCGCCATTATGTGAAATGGGATTGGGTTGTAGATGAAACAAAAAGTTTCATTTGGAAAACAAATTTATTGGGTGGCGGAAGGTTATTTCATCTAATTTATCGATTGAGTTTATTAGAAACTTTAAGTGACTATTTAAAAGATAAACGGAAAAATAGAAGTTGGTCTTATAGTAACGGATATATCGGTCAATATGGGGATATTGTTCAAAATGAACAAGCATCTTTTTTAAATAATCAACTACGGATCAAGCCGAACAGTTTTGATGAATTTGGCAATTTTCAAACAGAAGTTATACCTGCCACCGAATACTTTTGGAATAAGAGAGATAAAGAATTATTTCAACCACCACATGTGATTTTCAAGTTAACGGTTGAAGAATCAAAAATTCCCATGGCTTTTGTTGAGGAATATTTATGTTTTAATAGCAGTTTTGTAGGAATTTCAGCTCCTGACAAAGATCGAGCAGAAATAATCGAGATTTATAATAGATTGCATAAAGATGAAACACTCTCAAAACTTTATAGAACATACATTTTATCCACAAGCCCAAAAGCGGTTGTTTATCATGAAACTTCAATTGTAAAGGCGGATATTGATAACTTACCGTACCCAGAAAACAAAAATTATCTTCAACCTTCGAAAAGTGAGAGTTTAATCATTCAAGATGTTCTGAATTATTATCGCCATTTAGGTAAATCCATCACCCCTAATAGTGCGGGGAATATTTTATTTCAAAATGTTAATCAACAACAATTAGAACATTTCGGAGACGTATTTTGCGATTCACTAAATGCTATCTACTCTAAAAATAATAAGTCCTGGCAGCCAGGGATAATTCAACTAACAGATTCTTATATCATATATCAATTTGGGTTTGGTAAAAATGATGGTTTGAGATCAGGATATAACGAAAGTTTTAACGAAGGAATTAAAACATTAATAGAAGATAAAATTTCTAACAGAGGGGTGGTATACAAAAAAATCGTGCGCTTTTATTCTTCCATAGATGGATTCGATTGTGTATTTCTCATTAAACCTGGTACAATGCGTTATTGGCTTAACTCAATTGCCTTGCGTGATGCTGATGATACTTTTATTGATCTAAAGGAGGCCGGTTTTTAAATTTAAAAAATGGAAGGAATATCATCATTTCAACAATTAGAGCCGAACAACCTTCTTTGTGAGGTAATAGAACAAGTAGAGGAACAGTTGCCATATTTTGTTGGATCTAACACTTTTGATAAGATTATGGTGAAAAAAAAGAATGAAGATCAACACACGTCTGCATTTTGTGTTTTTATGATGAAAGTTCAGGATAAGTTTACTTTCATGCCTCAAATAGCACAAAAAGGCAGTTATAAAATCGACATAGCTATTTATAACAAAGCTTCTGATGAAATTATTTTTACGATAGAAGCAAAAGTGCTGCCTACACCAGCGGGAAGCAAAAAGAATCCTCGAGCAAAAAGCGAATATGTCTTCTCCAATCAGGGGGAAGCCGGCGCCGCTATGCAAAGGTTTAGAGAAGGTTTTCATGGCTTAGATACTAATGAAAGATGCTTGCCGGAGAGTGGAATTATCGCCTATTTGAAAGATAATGATTTTGAATTTTGGCTAGAAGAAATAAATCAATGGATTACAAAGGCAAACTGGAATAAGTCAGAATTATTGAAAAAAATATATTTTAAAACAACGGCAAAATTGTTATCTAAACATAACAGGAACGGATCATCATTAGTATTACATCACTTTTGGGTTAAAGTGAAATAGTAAATAGGAATACTTCCTCCATAGTTATTATCCTTCCCCGACAATTACGAATTCCATAATCTATTGAAACAGGTTAAAGCTAACGGACTTACTTTAAAGCATTAATAAATAGACCTCTTACTTCAAATTATATTTGCCCGATATAACTAACTATGAATTTAAATAAATTGTTTTCTGATAAGCGATCAGAGTACTATTCATCAACTCCTTCCTCGGATCCAAGATCGGAATACCAACGAGATTTTGATAGAATTATATTTGCTTCTTCCTTCAGAAGGCTTCAAAATAAAACCCAGGTTTTTCCGCTTCCGGGAAGTGTCTTTGTTCATACCCGGTTAACACATTCTTTAGAAGTAGCTTCAGTAGGACGCTCTTTAGGAAGTCTCATTGGAGACTTTATTGTAAAAAAACATGGTCCGGATTTAGCGCCAGAATCTAAAGAATTTTACAGACACAGCCTACATAACGTCATTTCATCTGCTTGTTTATGTCATGATATCGGGAATCCAGCCTTTGGCCATTCCGGCGAGGATGCTATTGCCAATTATTTTATAAAAAATGAAAGTAATTTAAAAAAATATTTTTCCGGGCCAGAATGGAGTGATTTTATAAATTTTGAAGGAAATTCAAATGCAATAAGAATTTTAACTCAACAGCAAAAGGGAAAATCAGAAGGTGGGCTTAGATTAACTTTCTCTACCCTCGCCTCGATCGCGAAATACCCCTGTGAATCGATTGCAAAAAATAAGGACTACCTGCACAGGAAAAAATTTGGGTTTTTTCAATCGGAAAAAAAGATTTTTGAAAATATAGCAGAGCAAACCTCAATGATTAAGGATAATGGCAATCCGTTGACCTTTTACAGACATCCCTTTGTCTGGCTGGTGGAAGCTGCAGATGATATTTGCTATAACATCATCGATCTGGAAGACGCTCAAAGGTTAAGAATAATTGATAATGAAAAGTGTACTTATCTTTTCAAATATTTAATCGAAGGTATTGGTATAGATGATATTAAAAAAGTTGAATCTACCTTAAATAAGATTTCGGATGAAAATGACCGTATCTCGTATTTGAGAGCCAAATCTATTAATACCTTAACGATAAGAGCTAAACAGATTTATGAAGAAAACTTTAATGAGTTCATGACCGGCTCATTTAAAATACCAATTTTTGATGTTATCAAGAAAGAATGTGATGCTTTAACTGAGATAACTGATTTTTCTGTCGAGAAAATTTATAATCACAGGTCTGTAGTGGAAATTGAAAATGCCGGCTACAATGTAATGTATGAATTACTTTCTCATTTCATCCCTCCCATGCTATTAGAAAAAGAAAGGAGAAGAACTTCCGATAAAAAGGCATTAAGGCTTATTCCAAAGCAATTTCTTTATGAAGGTGAAAGTGATTATAAAAAAGTTTTAGGTATTTTAGATTATGTTTCCGGAATGACGGACAATTATGCCGCTGATTTATATAAAAAAATAAAAGGGATTGATATTGGAATGACTATATAAATACAATCCATTAATAGAGTCTCTTTCAAATTATCCTAATAATAGGCCACCGGCGCTGAAAAGCTTATTATCAAAGCACTTTGAAAGAAAAGGTTCCCCTAATGTACCTACTGCACAAGAATTAATATTCAAGGCTGTAGCAACTAATTGAACGGTCATTATCAAAGCTCCGGCATCCCTCCATATTAGGCTTTCGCTGTTCTTATATTTGACTGCAGTTCTACTACAATCAGCAACAAACCAAATCAGTAAGCCGTTTTCTATGC
>JACZCT010203833.1_pt1 | contig 12314 bp, 12 predicted proteins | sample 8641871 | NCBI WGS metagenome assembly JACZCT01 (sample SAMN15324604, study PRJNA640507) | soil metagenome | isolation source: monocropping sugarcane control | place: China: Luxin town, Laibin City, Guangxi Province | collected 2019-07-25 | depth 10cm m | reverse complement strand
GTTTCAACGTCACCCCAAGAGAGAACCTCTTGAAGCTGTGCGATCGATCGAGGAGTTCCATCCTCAGTCGGAGTTTCAACGTCACCCCAAGAGAGAACCTCTTGAAGCATGTAGGAGCCCGAGGTGGACGCCCTCGATATCGTCGTTTCAACGTCACCCCAAGAGAGAACCTCTTGAAGCCCACTCTACGAGCCATTTGAGCCGCTCGATGCCTCGCCGTTTCAACGTCACCCCAAGAGAGAACCTCTTGAAGCTTCAGGTTCGGATTCGTGCCACCGGGGGCTTCGTAGTTTCAACGTCACCCCAAGAGAGAACCTCTTGAAGCTTCGAACGAACGAGCTGCAATTGAAGGGCGTGAGCCCGTTTCAACGTCACCCCAAGAGAGAACCTCTTGAAGCCCGACGACGGAGATCCCAGGTCGCGCCCGTCGTCTGGTTTCAACGTCACCCCAAGAGAGAACCTCTTGAAGCTTTCGATCCTTAGGGTCATCGCCACCGCGGCCAAGTGGTTTCAACGTCACCCCAAGAGAGAACCTCTTGAAGCTCATCATCTAACAGGTCTTGCGAGCCGCGTACTTACGACGGGGTTTGCGAGCGGCTCGTTTGCAGGCTTCCCGAATGGGTAAGCCAGACCTAAATTTACCGAGTTTTCAAAGAACTAGGATCCGGAGGACCGCACCGCTCGCGGGTGTCTGCTTTAGCCCGTCCAAACCCAACGACTAGAGCCGTTGGTATCCTTGGCGGGATCGTCGGGCTTCACGACCTCCTTGATGCGGAGGATGGCGATGCTGGCTGCCGCTTGCTGACGACGAACGCCGAAGCGCCTGGCGACGCCGTCTGTCGTGAAGCTCCTCGTCTTGCGAGCAAATTCCAGGACCTTGTTTGAATCGAGTGGTTGCTGTTTCGCGGGCATGTTCTTTCCTTTTAGGTTCCGTACAAGCGATGGTGACCGCGTGCGTCGTAGATCGCGCGAAAGGTCACCATCGGCGTACTTTCCGAACGGTAGAAGTCGAGGCTGTTGTAGATCCCTGTGGGACTCTCTGATCCAGCGACGGCTGTATCGGCAATGATCAGCTCAGGTCTCACCTGGAATATGCGGGCGAGCTTGGCTCGGAACAACTCGAGGTTGGCTACCCGCTTCTCACGTGTCTCTTTGGGAACAGCTAGGCTCAAGTTGAGGATGAACGCCACCTCTCCAAGAGGTCCACTATGCTGGCGTAGAACGCTGGCAAACCGTCGCTCATAGCCGTCCGTCTCCCACCATCGACGGTTGCCGATGCACTTCGTGCCGTCCCAGTTGATGACACTGACGGGCCGTTCTGGATACCTCAGGTATCGAGCCAAGTCCATCTTGCGGAACTGAAACAGATATTCCGGGCTGTTGAGGAATGGGTACTTCTCCCGAACCTCCTCGTGTTTGGACTGTCCAAGACCTTGGTCATAGATTTCCTTGGCCGCATCAGACTTTTCTTCGAAGCCTATGAAGTCTTTGAGCGGATCTGGGAGGTACGCCTTGAAGAGGTCGAAGGACAAGAACCCGGACTCCCCAATCAGCTCGACGACACATGGATGCAAGACACCCTTTGCGCCGATCCTAAAAGGCTTCTTCACCCAGATGGACTGGCCATAGTCAATCAAAAACTGAAGGTTCCGGACTCTCCAATCGTGCTTGGGTGCCTTGAAGAAGTTTGATTTTCTTGACGATGACATAGGGCCACTACTGGAGGACGCTGGCTTCGGGCTCAGGGGCCTGTAGCTGGTCGAAAGCTTCCCTAAGAGGCACGGTCTTCGAGAGCTTTTCGAACTGCTTGTACTTGGCTACCGTCCAGCGCTGGCGACTGATTCGAACAGCGAGCTCCAGGTTGATGTTCCGACACATCTCCGAACCAAGCTGACGGAGCACAGCGATGAGCTCTGTTCCGTAGAAGTAGATCAGAGGCTTGTGGCGATTCTGTGTGATGACAGTGTCCCACGGGGTCTTGTACTGCGCTTGGTCCTCGATCAGATCTTCGAAGGTGTTCGTCTCCGACCAGTTGGCGTAGGACGCACAAACCATCCCTTTGAGGCCGTCGAAGTGCTTTTCGAGGCCTCTCGTGCCTGTAGTTACGGCCCGATGGTAGTCGTAGAAGGTGTCCCCGTCGAAACTCTCTGGATCAACCTGACGAAGGAACTCCTCGTAGGACATGTCAGAATGGGCCTTCACGAAGGTTTTGACCTGTCGGATGATGTTCGACTTATACAGGCGCGGTGGACACTTTTTGATCAGCTCGGAGGTAATCTCCTTGAGCACTGGGGCTGTGAGCTGCAACGTGCCCTGAGCTTCCAGGTCTCGGTAAATCCCCGGTGTCGTTCCAACGGCCGCTAGATCCCAAAACATTTCTAGAAGCTCGTCGATCACAGCGGCTTGAAGCGAAACGTATCGGGCCACATCGTCCTCTTTGAGGCCCGTACGAATCCTATCGACGTAGGGGGCCAAGAGCGCACGGTGCTGCTGCACCAATTCTCTCTTCAGTTCTTGGTGTTCGCGCTCGGACAGCCCCACGGCCTGGCTTCTATCTTGTAGGAGATCTCGCCATCGCTTTTGGAGGTGCGCCTTAGCCGTCGGACCCAAACGGTCAGCCGTTGTCAGGTCCTTTTTGAAGGTCTTGAGCAGGTCCTCTCTAATCGTGGTGATACGATTTCGCTGCTCCTCCGAGAACAGAAATTGTTGCCTGGCAGTGTCCAGGCATTTCGGGAGGTCCTCGACGAGTTTGACATCCTCGCGGAAGGTGGACCACTGAGAGCCGACCGTGTAGCTCGTGAGTGCGCAGCCGATCATCAACATTGGGCGACCGTGCGCCTGCATGTAGCTGTCGTCCTTCACGCCGCCGACGAAGAAGACGATCCGGCTCGTGTCCACCCATCTCTCGGGGTACCCTTCTATGGACGTCCTTTGGCGCGTAGCCCGACCTAGGATTTGAACGATCGTGAGGAAAGAGTCTGGCAGCCCCATCAAGAAGACATGGCTGCACAATGGCCAGTCGACACCCTCGATCACTGTGTTCATTGCTACGATGACGTCCCAGGAAGACTCGTCATACTTTCGCTTGCGCTCTTTGGTCAACTCCTCGGATAATCTCCCGGAGCTGTCGAAACCTTCGTTGCACACCCCCTTCGGAAAGCTGTCGGGGTTCCGAATAGTCAGCACACGATCCTCGCCTGCGACGGCTTTGAAAGCGTCCCTTGTGTAGGTCATCAAACGTATGTTTGTGATCGTGTTGGTCGGTTTGATTCGGATGATCGTTTTCGGCCGTCCATCTTTCTCCCAAACCTCCACCATCTTCGCGACGGCCTGGTGGATCTCAGCATCGGTCTTGGCCCTAGGGGAGTAGTTTATTTTCTCCTGACCGACGGCTTGTTCTTCATCGGCAGACAGCCCCGTGTCGATGAACGAGGACAAGATCGAGTATGGTGCGAAGCGTTGCTCCATCAACTCGACGAGCGGGATGTGGTAGGAGGCAACGCCGTCGTGAAGGATTCCCTTAGGCGTTGCTGTAGCGTAGAGCACCGCACCTCCTTTGGAAGTCCAGTACTCGACGAACCGACGAAGCTCATTGCCCTTTTGAGCGTGATGGGCTTCGTCGATGACAAGCAGCTTCCCTCGGAGATCATCAGGGCGTTCAGCCCAAACATCGAGGTCCTTGCCTCGCAAGGACAAGATTTGATGCGTCCCGGTGAACCACATAGGCTCTGTTGCGGGATCTTGAATCACTTCGCCCAACTCCAACATCCCCTCGAGCGGCGTGTCGCCAGGTAGCACATAGCCCTCATCCCCTTTTTCTACGTGATACCTAGCGTTGGTTCGAAAGCTGTCGCGGATTGATGTTTGAGGCGCGACCACGAAGACCTGCATGAAGTGAGGCTTCGGCAGCGAAAAATTCCAAGCAATGTAAGCAAGGATCACTGTTGTCTTGCCGCTGCCGGTCGCAAGGAGAAGGGCGCTCTCCGCGTTGACGTGCAGAGACTCTGTCATCCAACGGAATACCGCCGGTTGGTAGGGTCGTTCGTACAGGTGGGTGATCTTCAAGAGGGCCTCCCAAAGGGAGGGGTCTCGTGTGTCTACCCCTCCCCTCTTTCCGGGTTCAGAACTCCTTGACCGTTACACCGGAGGGCAGCTTCGTGTGGTCGACCGTGATAGTATAGTCCGAGAAGTTGCGCACGGGCTTGTCGGGATCGTTCCTCACGACGCTCACGAGGTCGAAGAGGTCCGCCGCGGGAGCACTCCCGAGGTGGGTGTCGTGGATGAACGCGACGATGCGCCGAGAGGTCCGCATCCCGCTCGACGACGTGTGTCGGATCTGGTGCATGCCCTTCATGGCTTCGATCAACACGTCGAAGTCCTTCCACGTGAAGCCGCACTTCTTCGCCCAGAACGGTGATACGAAGCCGAAGCCCTTGAAGAGGGCGTAGGGCACCACGTACTTCACGCTGAGGTCCTGGTTGAAGCCGTCCATGCTGTCGGAGCGTTCCTTGTTCGCGACGGCGACACGGGTGCCCTTGACCTCGATCGGATCGAGCGGGTCGATGCTCCAGAACGGTGTGAACTGCACGGGCCCTGTGATCTTGCCCGCGTTGGACTTCTTGCTGTGTGCCAGGACGCCGCCGAAGGCTCGAACGTCGTAGCGTTCTTCGCACATACGCTGGCGGACGCGGCCCTGATTCTCTTCGCTCGTCGCGTCCTTGGTGATCCCGAGGCTCGCCTGTGCCTGGAGGAGGTCGTCCTCCAGGATGGCCTTGTGCCGGACGTGGATGTCGTAACCGGGCACGCCCGGGTAGGCCATGAGGATGTAGTCGCGGATGCCCCGCTTGTAGCCGGCGTCCGTGAAGAGGCCGAGGCCGGTGTCTGCGTCTTCACGCGGTCGGTTGTTGATCTGCGCTGGGTCCCCTTGCGGCGAACCTCCGACGATGTCCCAACCGATCCACATGTCGATGCGCTTGTCGACGAGATTGGCTACGGCGGGTGTTTCTTTGGCGGCGGGTGCGGTTTTGCTCATTTGATCTGGGTTTCCTCTGGGTTTGGATGAACTACTCAGCTGCGTCGACATCGGAGGCCGAGGCCTCCTCGTCGCCATCGTTGTCTTCGTCATCTGCTCGGCGGGTCACACCGAAATGCTGCAAGTACAGGCGTTGGCTGTAGTAACCGTTGCCGATTTGCAGCTCCTGCTCACGATTCGCTCGGCGGGGCGTCGTGTGATTGACCAGAAGCAGCTGTATCGCATTGAGTGTGGCGATGCAGTAGAGGACCTTCTTTCCAGGGAGTCCCGCGTTGAGGTAGAGCGGGAGGTAATAGCTCTGGATCTCCGACTTGATCCGCCGTGTGTTGGTGGAGAACTCGCGCAGCCGCATGCCGAGGGGGTTGTTCACCTTGACGAAACCCCCACGTCGCCTCGCGTACTTGAACTGGAGGGCTTCGACGAGGGCAAGCCAGCGGCCTTCGTGGAAGGCCGGGTCGGCGTTCTGGGGGAAGTAATCGGCCTCGTTCGGAAGGCCGTCGGCCTTGTTTTCTATCGGAGGAGTGTGAGCGGTCATGCCTTTCCTTCGGCGATAGCTGTTCGCCCAGGCGACTTTTGTCGCCATGTTGTTGAACCATGTTCGATCGTGGCTTTGAGGCTCGGCGAGACCGAGTATGCGATCGATCGCGAATTGATAGAGCACCCGAGGAAGAGGCTCTCCGAGCAGGACCGCCTCGTAGGCCCGGCTCTTGGTCACGTTGTCGAGGAGTTGAAAATCCGCCTCCAGTCCCGACATCAGTGTGAGCAAGCTCGGAGCTTGCGTGGCGTGCTGGAAGTCCTCCCGGAAGTCTCGAAGGTTTTGCAGGATCTGGTTGAAGGAGAAGTCCTCCCAGCGCAGGATCGAAATTCGCCCGCTATCTCCTTCCAAGATCAGCACGTGCACGATAGCGTCCGAAGAGGGCATCTCGTCGAACCTCTGCCAGGTCTCTTCGACCGCTTTCGGAGTTATCTTCGTCGGGTACGCCGTTAGAACGTCGAAAATGGGGTCGAGATTCGCAGAGGACCACATGACCAGCATACGGTCATCGGGCAGCTGGACCGCGTTCTTGCGACGACGCCCGTTGGTCGGATCCCCCATCGAGAGCATGTCCGACAGAGCGGACGTGTACGCGACCGCAACTTCGGGCGAGACCGGGCAGTTGTTGCCTTGCTTGCGCCCCTCAAATTCATAGACGCGATCGTTGTACGAGATGAGGGGCACTCGTCCCTTCTGCGTATTGACGACGCCTTTCACCGATGGGTGTAGCCTCATTGGTGAGCAGAGCTTTCCCGTGACCATGCATTCGGTCTTGTCGTCGACCAGATCTGGCGAGGGCTCGAATTCAGGTAGGTCGTGGAGGTACCCTTTGATCCCGTGCACGACAATGGCCACGCATTCACTGCCATCGAACGTCAGGTCCTTATGCACCTTCGTCAGGGCCTTGACCTGGCTCTCGATGTTCCACTTCTTTTTGCGGAAGGCCTGCACCGTCGTGCGACCTCTCGTTGGGATAGTGGCCTCGATGAGATCCCAGAAAGCGTCGAAGTGCTTTCCTGGAGTCAAGACATACTTGACCGTGTCGGAGCCTTGACGAGGCTCGATGCCAGCCGACCGATCCTTCAAGACACGGGGGACACGCAAGACCTCTCCGAGGAAGTCCAACTTCGGCGAGGCGTCCTTGCCGAGCGTGAGTTTGTACGTGATCTTCTGCTCCTCGGTGTTGAGGGACAGCTGCCGCTCGTGTGCATAGGCGACAAGAGCTTCCAGGATACTCATGCGTCGGCCCTCCCGAAGATCTCCTTGCGGGATGGATAGGTCACGACGCCCTTGACGATCTTGGCGTCCCAGAACTTGCTGTCCCGAATGCCGCCACGACCGTCGTAGTCGTGGGCATAGAACATCCTCCCGAGGTTCTGGCTGAAGTTGATCGGCGAGTATCTGCTCAGGTCGTCGTCGACCAAATGGTAGCGGCTAGCTACCAGCTCCCTTAGCCCGAAGTAGGGCGGATATTCGTGTTGGCCACCCCTGATCCGCCGCTCGAACATGCTCTCGTACTTCACAATGTCCTGAGTGAGAGCCGACGGCCGGATCGTGAGGAAGACGGAAAAGATGTAGCGTACGTCCCGCAGCAACGCGGAAGTCCGCTGTGTCCTCATGTCTTCGATATAGACGGGCTGTTTGCCCATCCCGAAGTCCTTCAGCTCATTGCGTCGCCACGTCATGTAGCGGATCGGCGACAGAACCCGTAGCTGCTGGACGTGCCACTGGATCTCATTCTTGCCGAGGATGCCTCGGAGGAACCCTTCGATCGCGGAAGGTGTCGGGACTGCGTAGGAGAAACGCTCGACCCTGGCTTCGACCGCTGTGAAACAGCCGAGAGGACCTTCGGCATAGACGTTCCAAACTCTGCTTTTCATTTACATCTCCCTTCCCCCAAAGGGGCCGGTGTCCCTCCGTAGTAGCGAAGCTTCGTTGTGTGGTCAATAAATTTCAGGGTCTGGATTTCTGGGGTCGGAGGCACCCGCAACTCTTGACTTTTCCCTTCATTAAGTTGTTCGTGCTCACGAGCTTGCGGTTGCCGCACGGACGGTCCTCAGTACCCAGGCAGATGCACTCCCAAAGGGCCGAGCCGCTCTTCGTCCGGGTCCCCGAGAACTTCTCGACGCGAAGCAGCGTGAACAACATGTCCTTGAGGTCGAGCCGCCTCCCTCGCCCCCGACGAGCCTCCCTGCGTTGAACCGCTGCCCAATCGGCCTCGAAGTCGTCTTCTGTCATTTGGACGAGGTCCTAATAACTCGGTACGCACCCGCCTTACTGCGATCGATAGTTCGTTTGTATCGACCACAGCCAAAACAGGCTGCATTGTTGCTTTATCCGTCTTTTCCTTGACAGGTACGCACCCCTACACCAAGGACCGGTCATCCTGGCTTGGATTCTCCGACACAGTTGCGTTTTTCACAAATCAAGCCAATTTGGTGCAGATTCGTTACTCGTGAATCAGGTACGCACCGCTGATCACCGGCGCTACTACGCGCAGACTAGGGTCTAAAGGACAGGTTAAGTGTTTGAAATCATTGTGAAAAACAATGATCAATATGACTGGAAAGCCATGGGCTTTTTGTGAAAAGATGACTATTGACCTGAAAAACCCAATGATTCTTAGGTACGCACCTGCACCCTGGGGGCATAGAAAGCCCCCGCGAGCTTTTATGTACAGGGCACGGCAAAATCCCCCGCGGGTCGGACGATTTTCTGCTACTCGGTTTCCCAGCCTGCCGAGTCCACTTCGTCTTCGCGGACGGGGATGAGGGCTTCGGAGATGAAGCCCCGGGCGGCGAGGACCCGCATGAGACCTTGGATGCGTTTGAGGCCTCCTGAGGCGGGTGGGATGGCCTTGCGAGGGTGGGGGAGGATCGAGGCGAGGTAGAAGGCCTCTTCGGGTTCGAGCTCGCCCGGTTCCTTGTCGAAGTAGGCTTTCGTCGCGGGGCCGATGCCGTAGAGGTTGGGGCCGAACTCGACGACGTTCGTGTAGAGCTCGAGGATCTCGGTCTTCGACAGGCAGGATTCGAGGACGATGGTGAGGAAGGCCTCTTGAGCCTTCCTCCCGATGGTCTTGTGGCGCTTGAGCCAGAGGTTCTTGGCGAGCTGCATGGAGATGGTACTGCCGCCGCGGAAGAACCGTCCGAGCTTCAGGTTGTCCTTGAAGGAGTTCTCGAGGGCCTGGGGGATGATTCCGCGGTGCCCCATGAAGCCGGGGTCCTCGAGCGTGATGAACGCTTTTGGCACATGCGGAGGTAGCTCGTTGAAGTCGACCCAACCCTTCATGCCAGGTCCGACGGTGCGAGCGAAGAGCTTGTCGTCCTTGTCGTACGCCATGTACGTGATGCGCCCGCTTCGGAGGCTCTTCCCGAGATCCGTCGAGCAGTCGAACTTGCAACGGTTGGTGAGGTTGAGTTGCGGAGCGGGATCACGTTGGACGTTGAAGCTGAGCTTCCCTGTGAAGTGCCCCTTTGCCCGTTGCAGAGCTTCGGGCAACGGAGCCGGCATTGCGTCGACCCACGTGTTGCAATCTTCGCTGCCCTCGATCGAGTAGTTGTTGACGTCGATGTCGATCATCGCTCCGCCGTTGATCTTGACCACGACTCTCTTGGCCAACGTGACGGTGGCCTCCACCTTGTGGAAGGTCACCGGATCGGGAGAGACCCAGGGATGATTGACCTCGAGCTCGTTGACCTCAAGGTTGGCGCCCATCTCGGGCACAGGGTCCACGGTCGACTTTGCTTTGATCTTGAAGAACGGATCTAGGCTCGCCGAACCAAAGGTCACACGGAGAGGTTCGAGCGTGACCTCCACTTGGTCGAGCCTCACCGTTTGGTTCTTCTCGATCTTCGGGATCTCGAAGGGCATCTCGAACGGGAGCTCCAGATGCTTCGCCCTGAAGAGCTTCGCAGAGCGGGTATAGCGACCCTCGGTGATGATCGGCGTGAAACCCTTGTACGTAGCGGTACCGCTCTTGAAGCGGATCTCGTGGGAGTCGAAGCTCACGCCCTTGAGCTGTGCGACGAGCCCCGGCTTCGCAACGTTGACGGTGAGACCCGAGCCTTGAATGTTCATCTTCGACGGCTTGGCGTCGGAGCGTTCGGCTTCCGACAGGGCTACCTCGAGCTTGCCGCCATAGACCCAAACGTTACGGATGTCGTCCTGGGCCTTCCAGTTGACGTAGACCGCGGCGAGATTGCCTTTGATGCCAGGTCGATCGATCTCGACGCCCTCGAAGCCTACGAAGCTCCATCGTAGGAAAACGTTCTGAACACGTACGCCGGGGTAGTTGCTCTGGACGTAGGACTTGATGCCGTAAGGCGTCCAGGCAAACGTGAGGGTGCCGATCAAGGTGAGGGCCACCAGGGCCCAGACCAACTTCGTCTTCATCCCCTGGATTACACCAAGTCGTCGTCAGAAAGCAGGCGGTCCAATTTCGACACGTCGGCCGGCTTCTCCGGTGCGGTTTGTGGAGGAGGTGTAGCCGGAGCGGGTGGAGAGCTCACCGCTTGAGCTTGGAGGTTCCTATCTCGAACACCCGCGGCTGCTCGTTGGATGACCGTGGTCATCCTCATCGAGAAGTCAGTACTAGAAGGGAACCCTCTCAGGGTTGTGCCCCCTACGCCGCCCGCACCGCCGGAAGATCCGATGACGATGTTGACGAGCTCCTGCATACTGGTGGTTATCTCTGATAAGATCGCTGACAAATCGTCAGGTGAGACCGCGGCAACGATCCCCTGATCCAAGAGCGACTGTATTTGAGGGTCCTGCATCACGGCCACCCCTGGTTCTGATGAGATCCAGTGCCCATCAGAGGTCCTGAAGGACATCCACGAGCTGTTCAGCCATTGTACGGCTTGAGGCAGCGGGGTTGTGGGCGGTGCCAGGGCAGCCGGCACATCTTCTGGCAGTTCCAGCTCTGCGGCTTCAGCGCGTTCGATTGCTTCGGCAAGAGGATCTGGTGGGATCTGGGATGAGGGTGGAGGTGCCTTGAACCACGTCGCCCAGACGAGCATGGCGATGGTGCCCAACGCCACCGTCGCCATGAGAGCCAGCAAAATCTCGAAGAGGGCCAACCTTTATCTCATACACCGGTGTAGAGGCCCTTGTGAAGTTCTACGCCTGGCGATACGACGATCCGGACGGAAGTGGTATCGAGCTCACACCGAGAGAGGGTCCTCCGCCCATGCTAGCGAACGACACTCCTTGGGTCTTCCTCTACGCGATCGAGGCGGCAACCCCCGAAGAGGCCAACGCGATCCACAGTTTGCGGCAAGGTTTTGGGCCTTACAAACCGATGGGCGAGCCTGCCGAATGTCCCGAGTGCGGAGCGTACTACTATCCGGATGGCAGCGGTGTATGCTGGCGAGGACATGGCAGCGATCCCGCCCAAGAAGATGCTGGAGAAGATCCTCCAGCAGGGAACCCTTAGCGCAAAAGACCGTGAGATATTCGAGGGGATGTGGGACGCCGCACATCGGTACGGTAGGCTCTCCTCAAGACAGACCTCATGGATCGAGGATGCGTTCTATAAACTAGGGAAGTCGAATCCCTCAGCCCCTCGCACAGTGGGACCCAAGCGAAGCCCCCGCACGGGCTTCGTCAACGTTCAAGGAATGATCGAACCCAAGGTCGCTCGGAGCTTGGAGCGCTTCCAACAACTATGCCCTGGCGCCAGTGAGACGGTGCTCAAACGTGTAGAGCACTTCTTCAAGTCCGGGGGCGAGCTTCTCCGGGTGCTTCCCGCCACCGATCCGCCAAAAGCCTCCAAAGCCTAGGCGCAACCTGCCACGCGATGTAGCAATGATCGGGACGGTCGTTGCCCTTGTACTCGAACAAGTAGAGGTCTCCTCGATTGTCCCACGATTCGAGGCAGTCTTTTTCCCAGATCTTCGTCTGAGCTGGCATGACGACCCTGCCGTTCAGCAAGTCCTTCACTGCTGAGACGGTGATCCGAATACCGTCCTCGGGGATCTCTGGATTGGCAAGGTAGTCGGGAAGATCGATGATTCTGGTGGTTAGAACACCTTTGGTGGCCCGAGAGAAAATAGTCTCATTGGTCTCCTTGGTTGAGACGTATGGTGGCGTGACTTGACTATGCGCCATCGCCATCCATGCAGAACCTTGCGCGGCTCTGGCCGCAAAGTGTACCCAATGGTCTAGGTCTCTCGAATGAATACCATCCTCGAGAATATAAGCATCAAGCCGGTCTCGTTCTTTCTCTTGAAGCAAGATTTGGTGACCTAATTGCCACCCACCACTAAAAGTCACGAGGCCGCGTCTTCGTATTTGAATACTGTGCCCAGGAACAAGCTCATTTAGGGCTGCCTGAAAGGCGTCTCCCGTAGCAGCCCATTGGCGACCTTTCTTCAAGAAAGTCCCTGGACTTCCAGGAACTCGTAGAACCAAGGGAGTCTCAGCAAAAAACTCTTCAGCCCACTGAGAGCATGGAGCCTGAGATGAGCAGGCATAAGCCGTAAGGATGACGTCCCGTTCCATTAGGCTCTCCCCCGTCGACGAGCATGTGATGCTCTTAAGGCCAGACTGATGTTGTGTTTGCGCTCCTCGCTATGAGCCTTGCCTATGCGAGCCAAGCGATTGTTTTCAACGTGTGGGGCCGTCTGTTTACGACCTTCGTGCGCAAGCCTGTTCTTTTCTATAGTCTCTGGAGAATGTGTACGCCCGATATTTGAGACTCTGGCTGCCTCGACAGTTTTCGAAGAGACCCCTCGTTTTTTGGCAGCT